>Ga0190307_1000302_pt1 | contig 14859 bp, 16 predicted proteins | sample 48700745_MG_FD_161653 | JGI IMG/M metagenome (GOLD analysis project Ga0190307, IMG submission 161653) | Hydrothermal vent sediment bacterial communities from Southern Trench, Guaymas Basin, Mexico - 4870-07-4-5_MG | ecosystem: Environmental > Aquatic > Marine > Hydrothermal vents > Sediment ... | reverse complement strand
GTTGGAAGAATCTCTTATCCCTTGAGCAATAAAAGCCGTAGATCTACCTTTAAACGAACCTATCTCGAGAATATTGTTATAAGATAAATGGCGAGCAATACTGTATAACAACGTGCCCTCTACAAGATCCAACCATCCATCAATCTCATTAAATCGCCTTAGAAGAGGGTGTCGTTGATATTTAATAATGTACGACGCAGTTCTCCTAACAAAAGGACTAAACAGTACGTTTTTGTCGAGAAGGGAAACGAGTTCTAAGAATAGATTTTCGTCGAGAGATGCACATAACCCCTCCAGATCATTTATTATCATCCTTATAATACCGGTTTTTTCCAGCAAAATCGCAGTAATTAGGTAACATATTGCTGCATCGATTAAGAAATCATCATTATCAGTTTTATCCATCACAAAATGTCTAAACTTCTTATAATACTTGCTGAAGATGATAAAAGCTCTGCGAACTTCCAGTCTTCTCACAAGAGTATTCGCTACTAGTATATCCCATATTACCTCATTGGGAAAATGACTTCTTACAATGTGCAAGAAACGCGTATACTTCTCAAGGCCAAACCACGGGATGTACTTCAATAACAAATACCGATTACAAGCAACAAAATCAGAATTTAGAAGAATTTCGTCGACGAAACGACGGCACAATGAGTAACATCCACAAAATCTGGCTACAAGCCCAATAAGTAGGTAAAAGAATAAATTGTCGCGTACCTCAACTTTATTGTTGCGCAATAATAACTCCAAACAGTCATAAAATCTATGTAATTTCAAGAATTCTCTTATCTGGTCATAATCATTAACACTGCCTTCCAAGACTTGCAATAAACTCTCCCAAAACATCCTTTGCACCCTACCCTAAGACCTATCCGATATTGTTGGAATGATGAAGGGCACAACTGCTGCAAGTCGATGCACTGTTTTTCTTAAACCATTATGAAGATAACTATTATCAAGTATCAAGAACAACAACTGCACTTAATCTCATAATTGCAAAAGAGCATTTTCAAGTATCTCGCGACATTACTACTAACAAGTTTACTTACTTTGAATAATAACGTTATTTTTTTCTTTGTTTATTTCTCTTACTATTTCCTCTACGATGCTTAAAGTTCTCTCGATGTGTTCGCGTTCAATTCCACGGTGAGTAACCATTCTTACCATAGTTTTACTTCTTGTCAAAGCTAAAACGCCTCGCTGCTTCAATCTTGAAATAAAGTCCTCAGCAGTTACGCCTAGACCACTTACGTCAAAATGCACTATATTTGTTTGAACTCTCTTCAAATCAACGTAAATACCCTCAATTTTAGCTAAACCTTCAGCCAAAAGCCTGGCATTTCTATGATCCTCTTCCAGGCGGTCAATCATTTTTTCCAAGGCAATAATACCGGGAGCTGCGATAATACCGGCTTGACGCATACCTCCACCAAGTATTTTCCTAATTTTCCTAGCCTTATCGATAAATTCTTCACTGCCAACAACAAGAGAACCGATAGGGCAACTGAGACCCTTAGATAAGCAAAACATTAAATTATCAACGTGTTTCGTAAAATCTTTCACATCCCTTTTTAAGGCTACGGCAGCATTGAAAATCCTAGCACCATCCATATAAACTTTCAAACCGTAAGCTTTAGCGACGTCACTAATAGCTTTAATTTGCTCCGGGGTGACAATGGTTCCACCAGCCCTATTATGTGTGTTCTCAATGCACACCAGAGTAGTCTCAGGAAAATGAATGTTCTTAGGTCTAATAGCAGCTTCAATGTCTTTAGGATCCATAACACCCATGTGGCCTTTAACAGTAATGGGAAAAACACCTGCAATAGCGGAAATACCTCCAACTTCATACCAGTAAATATGACTGTCAGCTTCCAATATTACAGCGTCTCCGCGCTTCGTGTTAGCCATAACAGAAACAAGATTAGCCTGCGTACCACTAGTTACGAGAAGAGCTGCTTCCTTGCCCATTTTCTCGGCAGCCATCTCCTCAAGCAAATTTACCGTAGGATCCTCCCTATAAACATCGTCTCCAAGCTTAGCGTGCCTAATAGCTTCAAGCATCTCCTCGGTTGGAAGCGTAACAGTATCACTTCTTAAATCAATAACGTCCTTCATTAAAATCACCACTAGTTATAAGGCATTATCTTCAACATTTATATGAATCTTACTCGCTTCATCCTTTTAATTTGCTATTTTTGAAACCTTCATGTTTATAACACGGTGAATTCTAATATTCTCTACAGTGCGTAGTGTAGTCCTGAAGTGAAATAGATGGTGATGGGAGAAGATGTATATTTGGTTTTTTACTTGCGTTATAGGTATGATTGCGGTGATTCCCGTTCATTTTATATCAGTGGAACATTTAAAGCTTGAAGAAAAATATGGAAAAGAAAGAGGAAAGAGAATAGGAGAAATATGCGGTATAATTTCTGGCTGGCTGTTTTTCCTTTTTTGGATTGGAGTATGGATTTCACCTCAACCTAGATTTACCGTTCCAATTCTTCAAAGCATAGTGATAGGTTTACCAGCTGTAGGTTTAAAAGTACCTCTACTTCACCTGGTAATTTTTGCTCCGTTCTTTGTGTTGGGTGCTTGGTTTGGTATTAGTGGAGTAAAAGAGGTCACCTTGAGGGTTGCGGAAACGCATAGAACAGATAAAATCATTACTAAAGGTGTTTATTCTGTCGTTAGGCATCCACAATACTTGGGCGGATTACTTGCTCACGTAGGCATTTCACTTCTACTATCATCTCTCTACTCTTTACTGTCAACTCCATTAATAGCTGTAATTGTTTACCTTATGTCGTGGAAAGAGGAAAAGGAGTTGACAAGAGAATTTGGTGAGGAATATGAAAAGTGTAGGAAAAATGTCTCAATGTTTATACCAAGGCTGAGAAAGAAATCTAAGAGGAGTTAATTTAATGATGTATAATTCTTTACTAATTTTGTCGTCCTATCCGGTTTTGCTCAGTGTGTTTTCCGATATTTTTATAAGTACTAAGTGATTCTATGTACCTAGTGATACTAGGTATATAGGAGGCATTTCATGGATGGAGTCTTTGAAGTTGAAAAGTGGAAAAAGGAAATTAGACGTGGGGTTATTGAAATGTGTATCTTATCTCTGCTAAGTACTAAGGAAATGTACGGATATGAAATCTCAAAAATGCTCACCAAGCTAAGTGACGGTATACTCAGCGTCGAAGAAGGAACCTTATATCCTCTCCTACGTCGCTTAGAGGAAAAAAGGTACATTAAAGGGGAATGGAGATTCAAAGAAGGGAAAGCAAGAAAATACTATAACATTTTACCTTTAGGCCTAGAAGTTTTGAACCAGATGAAAGCTTTTTGGTTAAAACTTGTTAACGCTGTTGATACGATACTGTTTTGAGGTGATATAAGTTGGGAGAAGAAAAAGAAGCATTAGAATTGGTTGAAGAATATTTGAAGGAAGTCAGAAGCTATTTACCTGAAGAATCAGCTGACGACATAATTGAAGAATTAAGAACCCACATCATGGATAAAGCTGAGGAAATGGGCGGCTTAACCGTTAAAAATGTCTACAGGATAATTAAAGATTTAGGTGATCCTAGAGAACTCGCAAGCAGATATGTTGTAGGTGGAGAGAAAAGAAAACTCAGATTTGAACTCGGTGTAAGCGAAGACATCTACCCATACTTCATACAAATGGTTTTCTGGATTAGCTTGCTACTAGTAATAGGCTACACAATCAAAATTATATGTTATGTCTACTCTGCTGGTAGTCTCGTAACAGTGTTCGACATACTTTCAACCTTTGTTAACATGATGGTTTCAATAGCGTTAACCATACTTTTCCTATATGTTTTCATGTCGTTTATTTCCAGTAACCCAGACCTGAAAGAAATGTTTCGCAGCTTCCTCAAAGACATATTTGGAGAAAAGAAAGCCGAGAGAAAAGAGAAAGAAAAGAAAATTAAATCATTTGAAAAGAAGATTGAAGAAAAAGTTAGAAGATGTAAGTCAAAAATAAAGTCTATAGGAACATCAGCGAGTTCAAGCTTAATTGGCGGTATAATAGCTTTCATAGTAGCTTACGTAATCTACATTTATTTGTTTACATTACCCTTTAACTGGTTAATGCAAATATTTATACTGGTACTCATTTTCTACATTATTGCAGATGGCATTCTAAGCATTAGCCACTTCTTCTACATTAGCTACACCGAAAAGAAAAGCTACACAATCAACGTTGTTAGTTCAATAATTTCTCTGATATTTGTACCTTGGCTTATCCTAGCAAACATCTTCACGGAGGAAATCCAAATACCAATCATCGATATTAAAATATTTGAAACCGAAGACTATGGAAACTTCCTAAAATACCTAAGAGTTATTCCAATACCTCCAGAGTACATTTTCTTAGCAAAGCTTTTAACGCTTCTACTGCTAATAGTGGTCATCGTCAACGCCATTATAGTACTACTAAGATATACGAGAACTGCTCCTAAAAAACAATAATTTTTTCTTCTTGAGTTTTAAAATACCAGAATTCTATTTTATATTAATTGTAATCACTAACCTACTAGAATTTAAATTACAGGTTTAAAAACTCTTTACCGTGATTAACTTAGTTTAGAAGCATTTCCAACTACTCTTACGGTAAAATACGAAGTGAAGTTTGATGGGCTCCGTCAAAAAAAGTTCTCGCCACATGTATTGGCGTGGCGAGGAGGGGGAGGAGGGGGAGACCTACTCGCATATTGGCGGAGCCTTTCACCCTTTTTCTTTACCTTCACGTTATTTTCATCCTGTCTAATTATATCAATGTCATTTTAGATTTAAAGTTTTACATAATTTACTATAAAATTGTTCTAGGAAATTAAAATATAGTTTGTACGAGAAGACAACCCTTTTCTATCTTCGATCTTAATTTTATGTTTGCAGTTGCTGCGGGAAGTCATTAAAAACGTCGTTAATCATTTGATTTAATCTAAAATATTACTTTAAGTTACCTCTCTATGCAGGCTTATTTTTCTTTTAAAACCACATTTAACCGACAAAAGTTTAATATTCATGCACTGAAGTAAAATTAGTGGTGTGTTTTAAATGCTAACTTGCTCAGAATGTTTTAGAAACCTTGAAAAAGACACAGTCGAGAACAGCAATAAGTTAGTAAGAATAAATGTATTCGTCACAAAAGAACAGTACAATTTCCTTAAAAAACTCCGCACACGAAAAGTTGCCATGTCCACCTTTATAAGAGGCCTTCTAGCAATGTACATGGACACGTACACAAGCAACCACATAGAATTCATTGAAAGAAAAACATCAATCACAATTACCGAAAGAAAAACGATAATTTCAAAGAAAACACCCCATGTAAAAGGCTACGGAGAACTACACCAAGAATTAATGAAAGAGTTAAAACAAGTTTTTATGCAGAGGAAAACTTTCAATCTCACATAATTTATCGATTCTAATTACTTTAGCAATGCTTTGCTCCCATTTTAACGTTAAATAAAAGGTTTGTGACATAATGTAAGACGTTAAGGCTGAAATTTCTTTGCCAGTAACAATATTTTTTCTTTTTCTCTTCTATCCAAAGTATTCCAGTAGTTTGGACCTATAATGTTGTTCAATAATCCTTGAAACGATCTTAAATCGTAAGTTAAAAATCTCGACAACTTCACGTTCCTAATTACCGCTACGCTCACAGCATCAGTGTAGCTTAGTCCTTTCCTAGTAATGTTTTCTCTAAAGATCTTAAGACTCTCATTTTCCAATTCTCTGTCGCTAAATATTATTTGTACAAGATCGGTTTCGATGAACGTGTCCAGAAAAGCTTTTGCAGTTTCAGGTGAAATTCTGTATTTAAGTAGTGTAAGTGTTTCATCCAGAATATGATTAGTTATATAAAGACGCCCCCATCTGCCCTCAATAGCATGTACGATCAATGCAAGAGAATCCACGTGATGTACATCTCCGAGGCTGTAAAAACCGAAAAATATTCCCGTATCAATTAAAGCAGTCAATTATTCTCCCCCATAAAGATATTCATCGACTTTCTCAGCATTTGTTGAACCTACATCCCTAGCATATTTTAACGAGGAAAGAACCTGCTCAATATTTCCCTTAAATTTACCTAACTCTTTCTCTGCAACTTCAAGAGCAAATCTTAAGGCTTGAACCAAACTTTTAGCCTGAATTAAACGTGCAATCCTCTCCAACTTTTTTTTGTCCTCAACCGAAACCCTAATAGTTGTATACTTCAACAAAACCACCAAAACTACAAACAAATATCAACATATAAACATTACTACATAGCTACATTTTAGCTTGAAATCACATTTATGAACTTTCTGAGAATATTAAATTAAGTTAGTTAGAAGAAAGTAAACCAGAGAACTCATATTGTATAATTCTATTAGGGGCTTAATTGTGGTGGGTTGCCTTACTGGTTTAAAGAAAACGTTTTCGTTCTTAGTGTTACACAGACTATTTTTGTTTCCGCTAATACGTTTTGGATCATGTTCTTTCCATTATGGTTATCATCTTTAGGAATAAGTGACATAGGTGTTGGATGAATTTTCACAGCAGGGACTGTTATCTCTTCGTTTTCACTTTTTGTTGGAGGTAGATTAGCAGATGTTTATGGGAGAAAGAAAATTATAGTTATAGGATCGATGACATATACCACTAGTATTTTAATTATTTTGTTTTTCAAAAACGTTTTTGGCTCTACATTTGGATACTTAATCTATTGTTTAGGTACTGGGCTATTTGGGCCAGCGGTTACAATAATGTTAATGGAAAGCAGCCCACAGGAGGTTAGGGGAACTGCTTACGCCTTTGCTACAAGGACTTTGCCTTCTCTGCCACCAGCATTACTAGCACCTTTAGGTGGATATTTTTTCGATAAAGGAATGTACGATGTTTCACTTTTAGTAGCGTTTCTCAGTTTCGCAATTATAACTTTAATATACATGTTATTCTTAAGGGAAACTTTGCCAAAAAATAAAAGCACTGAGACTTCTGTTTACATCAAACAGTCTTCACCAACTGTCCTCAATAAATTTCTAGCACTCATAATATTAGCTTTCGGTATCGATATATTAACTACCAGAGGACTAAATTGGTACATTCCACTATTCCTTGCAAAATTTGGATATTCTGCTTTCGAATATAGTATATTTATATCCACCTCCACGATAGCCATTACAGTTGGAAGCCTTATCTCCGGAAGACTAACAGACAGAATTGGGCCAGTGAAAACAGCCACCACCAGCTGGATTCTTGTTACAATCACAGTTTATCTATTTGCTATAATACCTTCCTGTCCTAGTGTTGCCATTTTGCTTTATACTGCTTGGAAATTTGTGGGAATGATAAGTTACACCGCACCTGCGATCTTAATTAATGAGTATTATGACCAAGAGAAAAAGAGTACAGCAATGGGAATTTATACCTCACTGATAAGAGTGATGACAATAATCGGACCGCTGTTAACAACATATGCCTTATTTTTTGGATCAAAGACACCTTTCATTTTAAAATCAACACTAACATTAACATCCATATTTATTCTTCACATCGCGATAAAATTAAAAGCAGAAACAGGTGATACTAGTTAAACCAGTTTAATAGTGCATATTGTGTACTTCATTATTCATATAATAGTCAAAATGTTAATATTATTAAAGCAACTTTCTAGGTTTGGGAGATTCTAATGGCATTGAGGCTGGAACATCCTTACAGTGAAGTTTTGGAGAAGTTGGTTGAATGTTTGAAAAGATGTTTTAACTTGGTTAGTGTGGTGGTTTTTGGATCGGTTGCAAGGGGTGAGGCAAGAAAAGATAGTGATATAGATATTCTTGTGGTAGCGGATAATTTGCCTGATAGGTATGAAAGATTTAAGATATTTGAGAAAGCTGAGAAATGTGTTGAACAAATGATTGAAAAACTTAAAGAGAAAGGATATTATCTATTTTTGAGCCCCATCATAAAATCTAGGGAAGAAGCTAAGAGGATTACTCCGCTTTACTTAGATATGGTTGAAGATGCCATCATACTCTACGATAAGGACAGCTTCTTTACAAATATTTTGAATAATCTTAGAAAAAAGTTAGAGGAGCTTGGAGCTGAGAGAGTAAAGCTAGGTAAAAAATGGTACTGGGTTTTGAAAAAGAACTATAAATTTGGAGAGGTCATTGAAATTGAATAACCTAGAAATGGCAAGATCGTATTTAGAAGAAGCTTTAAGAAGAATAAAGACAGCAAAGCAAGCTCTTGAGGAAGATGCGTATGCTTACTGCATTAGACAGTCTCAGGAAGCTGTGAAATTAGCTTTAAAAGGCGCTTTAAGACTTGTTGGAGTTGAACCGCCTAAATGGCATGATGTTAGTCCCATTTTGCTTGAACAGCGTAAAAGGTTCCCTAGATGGTTTGAGGAAAGAATAGAGGAAATTTCATCAACCTCAAGATGGCTTAGGCGTGAGAGGGAACCAAGTATGTATGGTGACGAGGAAAGCGGTTTACCTCCACATAAACTATACACTAAGAACTATGCAGAACGAGCATTCAACGAAGCGAAAAATGTTGTTGAACTGGTTTCTAAATTAATTAAAGAAGCAACCAAGATATAGAAGCTGTTAAATTATTTATTTTCTAAAAAAGGATTTTAACATGTTTTACTTGTGTAATTATTGCGTATTCTCCGTTTGAAGCTGCAACAATACCTCTTTCTTGGTTACTGCTTACAATCCAGAAATATTTTCTTCCTAGAACCTTTTCTATTTTCTTTACAATACTCATTTCTACTGCCTTGCTACTTCTAAGGAAAAATAGGTAGTCTGTGTTGTCTATTTTGATTTTTGTGGTTTCTCCTAGGCCTATAAACAAAACTTTATTGTCTTTGAAGATTTTTAGTGCTTCTTGATGAGTTGTTAGAAAAGTGTTTCCGTCTTTGGAATAAAGATGTTTAGATTTGTTTTTTATTTTAAGGCCGAAAACTTCAATGAACTTAGCGTATACGTTGCCACTCTTTTTCAAAGATGGTCCTCCTACTTATTTTGGTTTTAATTTCATTGCTTCTTTTATTGCCCATTTTACATCTTCTAGACAAACTTTTCTCTTTGTTTTGTCTATTCTTTTTTTAAGTAGATTTTCGATGGCGAATTTTACTTTTGATCTTACGAAGGTTGGAACCTTGTTTAATGTTTCAATCAAATGTTTTAGGGCTTTTTCTTCAAATTTTAGCTCCCAAGATTCTTCTTCGCCAATTTCTGCATAGCTGTAAACATATTTTATTGTTTCTTCCCATATTCTATGCAGTAGATATGATGCTCCTCTAATGCCTCTGAAAGGTGCATCTAGATATCTGCTTGAAAAGTAGCGTATCGGTTCACTAACCGGTATGAAGTGTTGTATTTTTGCTTCTTGAGACGCTAAAAACTCTATAAAACTTCCAAAAACAATATATGGAGAATTTTCCTTCAAGACATCTACTATTTCTTCTTTGCTTGGTTCAAATATAATTCTTGCACCCTTTTTCTTCATTTTTCTGTAAAATTTGCTTAAAAGCGGGTTCTCCTTGTTTTTTACTCCGAGGATTTTCGGTGATAGCCATAGATCTTCTTCTAATACTTTTGTTAAACCGTAAATTAATGTGTTCATGCCGAAAATCGCTATAGGTGAGTCTGCAATGGTATAGCCGGAAATATCTAAGTCGTCTATTAGGTTGCCGCCCCAGAATCTCATTTCCCTTTCAATTAATCTATCTATGTTTTTGCTTAGATTTGGAAAAAACTCTTTTAACTCTTCTAAGAATTTTATAGTATCTTCAACCCCGTAGGGAACTGTGTAAATATATGGAGTTCCATATTCCTTTTCCAAATGAGCCGCTGCGGTTAATCCGAAATCGTAAGGGTACATGAGGATATTTAGTTGGGCTGCTGGAAGCTTTTCAAAGTCTTTGATAGATGCTCCTGCTGGAACGATGGAGTTTATTTTTAATCCTATGCTTTTCAGAAGTCTTATTGTTTCTAGTAGGTCTGCTCTCCAATTATAGATTCCTTTTACAGGTCCAATAATGTTCACAGAGTTATCTATCAACTGCTGTTCTTTTGCAAAATTTTCTATAAGTATTGTTAGGGTTTTGTCGATGCCTTGATACATATTATCGTTTAAGGTGTTACCGTAGATTACAATTATTGGAATGGGGACTTCTCTTCTAATTTCTTCTATAATGGTATCTAAGATCTGTTCGCTTGCTATTAATTCTGTGACATTTGTGGTTGTTACAATTATTAGTTCTGGTTTAAGTTTAATGTATGCGTCTATTATTGCTTTTTGTAGGTTATCGAAGCTGCTATATGCTAAGTCTGTAGCTAAGAGGTTTGATGTAAATGCGTGGTGTCCTTGTTTCTCAGAGATTACTAAACTTGCTATTTCATAGTTGAAACAGCCTGAAGGCCCATGTAATATTGGTATGGTGTTTTTCATGGAGAGTGCTACATTGCATATTCCATGGTAACTTGTGGTTATTGTTGCTTCACGATAAAACTCTCCACTCATCTCCGTCTCCCTCCCAATTATTGTCTCCAAAAATTCTATCAAAAAACAGCCTATATTTTTCAGCTAAAGTTTTCCATTTCCTTGCAGGACTGTTAATTCTCCTCGTCAAGATTTCTCCTAAACGTAGCATCCCTAAATATCCAGGACTATCACAGGTGGCTATAGATATTCTTGAAAGAAACCATGCGCCCTTTCTCAAAGCTAAAGGTGCGAAAATCCAATCTCCAATAATAAAATCAAAGTCCTCGTCAAGCCCTTTCATCAATGTTTCATATACGCTTCTCTCTACGTAGATTTCCCCTCCATTTTCCCTGACATATTTAATGTTTTCATCAGCTATGTTTGGAAGAAAACACGTATACACAACGGTTTCCAGTCCTAGTGCTATGCAGTTGCATGCTAAGTTTATTTCTCTGCCAAGACTTGCTGCTATTAAAACACGTTTACCTCTAAGTTTTTCCTTAAACTTCTTTATTTTGTTTTCCCAAAGATTAAGTTTTGATCCGACTTTTACACCACTTGTTTCTTCAACTTCTTGTATTACTCGTTTAAAGGGGTCTTCGCCGTAGGGTAAAATGTTTACATAAGGTACTGCAAAGTTTTCGTACATTTCTTTGAGGGGAAGCTCTGAAAATATGTGAGTTGGAATATTAATTTTTGCTTTTAGAGCCCTTTCAATTTCATCTATATTTGTTCCTTCGTTTCTAACGATTGTAGAATTGATTTTCAATGGTTTTAACGTTCTTTCAAAATATTTTCTCCCGTCGAAGCTTGTAAATCCAATCAAGTTGAAACTGTTCTCCCGTCGATTGACTGTGTTGTTCATAATTTTTGTTAGTGATTTTAGAGCTTCTCCTGCACCCTCAACTTCGTATTTTGTGTTGAATCCAGCTTTAATAGAGATAAACTTCACGTGAGGGTATTCGTAAGCAAGTTGTTCGAGAAGTGGTTCCACGTTATCATTTATTGTAAGGGGGCCGCAACCTAGGATTACAGCTAGTAGCTTTGGTTCCCTTTTTATTATAATGTCTCTTAAAGCATGTTCGATTTTCGTTAAACCGCCGAAGATGGAATCTTCCTCGCAAAACGTTGTTCCCGGTGTGTAAAGTGGTTTTCCAAGCATTGCCACAGATATATGACATCTAAGGTTCAATGTGCAGTCTTTTGCAGCATGTAAATAGGGTATTGCATCTTTGATCTTTGTAATAGTGTATGCAGCGTAAAAGCTTGGGCAAAGACCTTCTGAATGAGGTTCAAAGTATTCTCTCAAACTTCAACTCCTCCTGATTTCGCTAAAATTTTCTTAACCTTATTTCTAACTCTACTAGGGGCTTCGTTAAGGACTTCTAAGGCAGCTTGGAGCACGATTTTCTTATCTATGACCTTTGATTCTTTCTTTGCTATTTCAATGGATTTCTTTGCAACCTTTCTTTTCACAAAAGTTCTAACAATCGGAGGTATGGATGAACAAATGTCGTCGAGAAATACTTTAGCTTCAGGAACCCATATGACCCGCTCATCACCGTTAATCACGCTTAGTACCTTTGGTAGAAATACTGGTGGAACAACGATCCTTAAAAGCTCAACAAAGTCTTCTTTCCTTTCTATTTCATCTATCCTTTCCTCTAAGATTTTCCTAACATTATTTCTTACAAGGCCCTCAGGCAAGACCGATAAAGCATCTTCAATAAGCTTTTCTTTTTCTTCCATCCCCAACCCTCTTAAATAGCGGCTGTAGATATATAGGCAAATTTAACGATTTTTTCGTGTTCCAATGGAGTTGGAACAATAGTTTCCCCGTTTTTAATGACGTTTTCAGCAAGTTTTTCGAATATTTTTGCTGCTTTGGAATTGGGGAAAACCTCAAAAACCGTTTTTCCAAGTTTATCTGCTTCAAGGATTTCTCGCATTCTCGGAATGAAACCAGTTACCTTCGTTCCCACGTAGTTGGCGAAACTTTCAATTATTTCCTCTTCGTTTGGAACGTTTCTTAGATTTCCTATTATGCCTCCAAGTCTTGCACCAAAAATATTGAATCTTTTTAAGGCAAAGCAAAGGTTGTTTGCAGCGTAGAGAGACATGAACTCTCCAGATGTAACTATGTAAACCTCCCTGGCATATCCGCGTTGAATAGGTTGAGCAAAGCCTCCACAAACAACGTCGCCAAGAATATCGTAAATCACAACATCTAAGTCAAGTTTTTCAAAGGCTTTCTTTGCTTTAAGAAATTCTAGAGCTGTTATTACAGCTCTCCCTCCACATCCAACTCCAGGCTCAGGTCCACCGCTTTCAGCGCAAAGGACACCTCCATAGCCTTGAAAAACGACGTCTTTCAATCTTACTTTTTCATGGTTCATGTTTGCTTCTCTTAGCTTTTCTAGGATTGTTGGTATCATTTTCCCATTCATTAATAGTCTTGTGCTATCTCTTTTTGGGTCGCATCCAACTTGTAGGACTTTGTAACCCATTTTGCTTAGTGCTACGCTAATATGGCATGCTATGGTTGATTTCCCTATTCCACCTTTTCCGTAAAGGGCTATTTGCCTTACATTGCTTGGAAAACTAATTTTTACGCCTTTACATGTGTTAATTTTACATGTCATTTGTTCCACCTCTCCTTTGTTGATTCTGACTTTGTTTCCATTCTAGGTATTCTTTGAGTGCTGTCTCCCCCCTCTGAGTGATTTCGTAGCCTACTGTCCAGTATTTGCCCTTTGGGACCTCAACTCTTCTAACATAGTTTTGGTCTTCTAAAAAATCTAGGAGAAGAAAGCATTTGCCGCTATCTATTCTCAAGATGTTTGCAAGGGCAAAACGGGTTAGTCCTCTATACTCTTTTATTATGCTCAGAATTTCTGCGGCAAGACTTGCCTCACTGCCAAAATGTAAAAGAAGTTTTGGTTTTCGGCGATCTTTACTCACAAATATTTCCTCTGTGAGATTAGGAAGCATTATATGGGTTTCTTCGCTTATGTAGGGTAGATACAGATTGTTGTAGTTGATTTTTATGGTAAATGGATATGCGTAGTCTTCTCTTAGAAATATTGCTTCACCAAATTCTAAATGGCTCAGATAGGTTATTTGATATAATCTATGTCTTCTTTTCTGAGAATGAATGCCTGGTGCATGTTCCTGTAATCCTAGTAGATTTGCAGCTATTTGTCTCTCATCGACAGTTGTTAATCTGTGTACTATTCTGTTTTTGGGGAATCTTAGGGCACTTGGTGATGTTTCAATTATTCTGCCGGTGGATAAGATGATGTAGGCTTCTTTTTGTGCAATTTCTCTTAACCATTCGATTAATATGTCTTTTTCTAATGTTCTATGTTTTGCTCTGAAATCTACATGGAATATGTCTTCACAATCATCCAGTAGAATTAAGGTTTGGTTTAAGATTTTTGATGCTATAATTTTCGCTAATATTAACGTTTTAATGAACATTGTTGCCAAGGGGAATCTTGTTGGTATTTCTATTATTGATGGTTGAGTGAGGATTTCGCTGAATTTCAGGTTTTGCTGAGACCCGAGCATTGAAGCTACTTCACCGGTTGTAAAAAGCTGCAATATGTGATTTAGGGTTTCTAAAACTTTCTTTCCATAAACTCTTGTTTCTGGTATCTGTGAAATTACTTCTTGTAATTCAAATAGTGAAGGATTTGGATTTTCATATACTTGTTGAAGAGCTTGCTCAAGAACGATCCAAACTTCGTCAGATAACTCTAAAATTTGAGTAAAAACAGTTATCAAAAGAGGTTGATATTCTGGAGGGTTAAAGTCTTCAGGATCCAAGGGATTAAGAATAAGGTTTCTGCCTAAAGTATAGATTTTTGTTTGAGGCACCCAGTTTGAAATAACACGGTACCTTGGGTTCCTAGTAACTATAAGAAATCTTAACCCCATTTTTGCGACTTCTAATAGTATTCGGAGACTTGTTAATATTCTTTCTTCATCTGTTCCTCCTAAAATTGCAATACCCTGCTTTAGATTTTCCTTTCTGAAACCAATAGGTATTCTTTCGGTAAAAGTTTCGGTCTCTATTGTTGAACCTATTATGATGTCGGAGTTTAAATGGGAAGGCGTAATAAACTCTGCTGGTGGCTTCGCTTTCAAAGATTTTACGGCGAAAGTTGATATTTGTAGAAATCTAGCTGCTTCTAAGCCTGTTAGATATATTCTTCTCCTGTTAATACGCATCTAATTGCCTCCTCCAACTCTAATCCTCTTAGAATCTCAACTTTGCAGTGAGGAAAAACACTTGTGAAAACGGCTTCAATTTTCTTGATGTTCGATTTCACGCTT
>Ga0190307_1000291_pt1 | contig 15044 bp, 13 predicted proteins | sample 48700745_MG_FD_161653 | JGI IMG/M metagenome (GOLD analysis project Ga0190307, IMG submission 161653) | Hydrothermal vent sediment bacterial communities from Southern Trench, Guaymas Basin, Mexico - 4870-07-4-5_MG | ecosystem: Environmental > Aquatic > Marine > Hydrothermal vents > Sediment ... | reverse complement strand
CATGGAAAAATTTTCTTCGTTTTTGAATTTATGGGAAATTGGTCGGATGATGGAATAGGGAAAGTTCTTGATTTTGTTACGAATCCTTGCTGAGTTAGATGGATTTTATATGTTTTATGGCGTAGAGCCCACTTCCCTTTAATTTATAAAAGCAACTTTCTAAAATTAATTTAGTGAGGGTATGCTCGTTAAGCACATAATGCGGAGAAAACTGCTGACGATGACGGAGAATGCTAAGATAAGCGATGTTATAGAACTCATGGTGGAGAACCATGCCGGAAGCGTCATAATAGTAGATAAAGAAAGCGGGGATAAAGTTGTGGGAATCGTAACCGAGCGCGACATTCTTCGCAAGATTATAAGCGAGAGGAAACCGCTGGATTTACCTATAAAAGAAATAATGACCTCGAACGTTATAACGATTTCTCCGAACGAAACCGTTGAAAGAGCCGCGCGGATAATGACCGAGAACAAAATAAAAAAACTGCCCGTGGTGGAAAACGGTAAGCTCGTAGGGATAATCACGCTCACCGACATAGTTGCGAGCGGTGTGAAACTGGAGGATGCTGTGCTGGAGGAACTCGCCAAGTGGTTTCCTGTAAGGAAGCGTACATACGTGGGAGGGTAGGGGTTTCTGAAGGGCGCGCGAAATGGAGATGGAAATCAACGGCATAAGGTTCGTTGCCGATGTGCGCAGGGCGTACGAACTCAAACCGGTGCTGCTATTTCCGGAGAGACTAACTCATGACTTCGACGCGTATTACATGTTCAGAGACGTTTACCGCAGCCAGCGAGATTATGAGATGATGCTCGAGCATAACTACAGATACGACATAACGATAATCCCTCCTGCATGCATAGGAGAGGAATACATTAAAACCTTCGGTCACTATCATCCCGTTATCGATGAGACGGGGTTGAGTTACGCGGAAATATACGAGGTTCTGAAGGGCGAGGCTCTGTACATTCTCCAGAGGGCGGAGGGTAAAAAAGTGTTGGATGCTATCGCGATATTCGCGAGGGAAGGAGATAAAGTAATAATACCCCCGAACTACGGTCACGTAACCGTAAATCCGGGCGAAAAAGTTTTGGAAATGGCGAACTGGGTCGCGAGAAATTTTAGTTCTATCTACGAACCCTTCAGAAAGATGAGGGGAGCGTGTTATTATTACACGAAAGGGGGGTGGATAGCCAACGAACGCTACGCTCTCTGCGAACTCAGAATTTTCGAAAGGGCACCGTCGGTAGAGAAATTCGGTATAGATAACAAACGCATGTACGAATTAATCAAAACACCGAGTAAATTAGAATTTTTAACACGCCCGGAAAAATACCTGAAGAGATTCGAAGAACTCTACGATATTAGGATAGAATGATTTTCCGAGCGCTCTTTCCAACGTCGGCATGAGGCATCGAAATCGAACTTTACTTTTACCCCCCGCTGCCCCAGTATAATTAATGGAAGAGAAACGATTGGTTAAGGAAATCGAGTTTCGCTACGCTCGCGATAATCCTCGCTGCTTATCATACTAATTTTGGGAAGAGCCCTCGGAGATGTAAAATATCAAATATTTAATTCTCCCCGCCGAAATAACCATTATGAAAATAGTTCCCGTGGCGTTCGATTCTTTCGGGGTTCGAAGCATGGCTACGATGGTGGTGACGAAAGATGTGAGAATTTTCATAGACCCGGGCGCCGCCCTCGGACCCACGCGCTACGGTTTGCCTCCGAGAAAGGAGGAACTGCTCGCGCTCGAAGCATCGAAAAAATTAATCATCAAACACGCGCGTAAGTGCGATGTGATAATAGTAACGCACTATCACTACGACCACCATCCCTATCCCGAGGATACCAAGCTTTACGGCGTGTTCGAAGATAAACACGTGCTGTGCAAGCACATATCCAAGGATGTGAATCTCTCCGGTAAGCAGCGCGGAAAAATATTCTACGAAAAGGTGCGGGAAATCGCGAGGGAGGTTGAGTTCGCGGATAACCGCGCGCTCGAACTGGGCGGAACGAAAATAGAGATTTCGCCTGCTGTTTGGCACGGGGATGTGGGCAGCAAGGTGGGTAAGGTGGTAATGGTTTGCGTTAAGGAAAAAGATTGCACCTTCGTTTTCGGGAGCGATGCGCAGGGGCTCGCTGACCCCAACGCGTTGAAATGGTTTGTGAAACAGAACCCTGACATCGCGATTATCGACGGATATCCGACGATATTTCTCGGCTGGCGCATGTCCGCAAGGAACTTCGAGCGCTCAAAGGAAAATCTGAGGCAGGCGATTAGAAAAACGAAGGTAAAAAAGGTGGTGCTCGACCACCACATCGTGCGCGACGTTAACTACAGAGAAAAAATAAAGGAGGTGTTCGAGGTAGCATCGGAATCGAACAAGCAGGTGCTCACCGCAGCGGAATTTTACGGTCTGGATAATCTTTTCCTCGAAGCATGGAGGAACAAATTGGGAAAAGAAATAAAGGTTTCGGTAGAGGGTTATTACAGAAAGCTATCATCCCGCATCAGCAGAGCCGCGTTATGATCCTTGCCGTGAGTATCGATATCGCGAATCCAGCAAGCGTTCCGGAAATCAAAACAACCCAAGGTATAACGCCGAGAGGGGTCGTGTGGAAATACGAAGCACAAGGCGAATAGATGATGAACAGCTGCAGCAGCAGAGATACGAGGAGCGCGTACGCGAGCCAGCGGTTCGCAAAGAAGCCCAGCCTTTCCTGAAATCTTATCGCCGCGATCCTCACGAACTCGTAAAGAATGAAACCTGTAAACAGCGTCGTTCTCGCAACCTCGATGCCCAGCGGCAAAACCAGATAAAACGTGGCGAGCAGAAGCGCGGTCATAACGATTCCTATTAAAATAATCGTAAGCAGCAGGGCGCGGTTGAGTATGGGCTCTCCCTTCCTTCTCGGCGGTCTCCGCATAATATCGGGCGTGGGCGGGTCCACGCCAAGCGCCAGCGCCGGCATACCGTCGGTTAATAAATTGATCCAGAGAATCTGTATCGGCAGCAGAACGGGTTTGTCAAGCGTTAAAAACAGCGTTGCGAGAAACAGCACCCCGACCTCGGCGAAGTTGCAGGTTAATAGATAATTAACGAATTTTCTTATGTTATCGAAAATCCTCCTCCCTTCCTCTATCGCGTTCCTTATCGTGCTGAAGTTATCGTCCAAAAGAATTATATCGCTCGCCTCCTTCGCCACTTCGGTCCCCTTCTTACCCATCGCTATGCCGACGTCCGCCTTTTTCAGGGCGAGCGCATCGTTCACCCCGTCGCCCGTCATCGCTACTCTGTTCTCCTTCTGCAAAATCTTCAGAATTCTCAGTTTGTGAAACGGGTTGGTTCTCGCGAACACGTTTATGCCGGAGTTCAATTGGGCTTCGAGTTCCCTATCGTTCATCTTATCGATATCCTTTCCTTCCACCACCCCCTTGGTTTCCAATCCTATTTCATCCGCTATCGCTTTTGCGGTGAGCGGATTGTCGCCGGTGATCATAATCACCCTTATTCCCGCGGTTCTGCAATCGCGCAGCGCACGCCTCACCTCGGGTCGCGGCGGGTCGATCATCGCCTGCAAACCCAGCCACACCAGATTTTTTTCCGCGCCTTCCTTGGCGTCGATTTCCTTGAACGCGAAACCCAGAACGCGCAGGGCGCGGGAAGCGAAGGCTTCGTTCTGTTTTAAAACCCTTTCCTTCATCCTTTTGCTCATCTTCACTATTTTACCGTTGCGGTAGATTCTGTCGCACCTCTCTATGAGCACTTCCGGCGCGCCCTTCGAAAACATGATGTAATTCCCGCGCTTCTTTTTCGAGGGATTCTCGACCACGACGCTCATCATTTTTCTTTTCGGGTCGAAAGGTATCTCGTTCACCCTTTTATACCTTTTTTCCAGTTGTTCTCTGACGAAGCCGAACCTTTCGCCTATCTTCCTTAAAGCCACCTCGGTTTGATCGCCGAGATATTTTTTGTTGCCCTTCTCATCGTAACTCACCGTCGAGTTGTTGCACAGCACGCCGCACAACAGGAGCAACTCGCCCGCTTTCCCCCGCGTTGGTCGAGACTTCGTTACGTCGAACTCGCGGTCGTCGAAAAACAATTTCGTTACCGTCATCTCGTTCTTCGTTAAAGTACCCGTTTTGTCCGTGCATATTATGTCTACCGCACCGACCGACTCGACTATCGAAAGCTTTCTTATCAGCGCCCGCTTCTTAGCCATGGTGTTGGCTCCGAGCGCGAGCGCTAAAACAACGACCGCAGGCAAACCCTCGGGAACCGCAGCCACAGCAAGCGCTATTGCGGTGAGCAGTGATTGATACCAGCCGTATTTGAACACGCCGACGAGGGTTATTATCACAGTAAGAATCAGAACGAGCAGCGAGAGTTTTTTGCTGAGTTTCGATAGCTCGACCTGAAACGCGGTTTTTTCTTCCTCAATCTCCTGGAGCTTTCCCGCAATCCTTCCGATTTCCGTTTTCATTCCTGTAGAAATAACTACCGCTTTCGCGCTTCCTCCCGTGACGCACGTGTTCATGAAAACCTTATCCGAAACCCTCTTCCTCACCGCTCTGGATTCGCCGGTCAAAATCGATTCGTCCACCTCAAGGTCGAACGCCTCTTTTATTTCTGCGTCCGCGGGCACCACATCTCCGGATTCTATAACAATCACATCGCCCGGCACAACATATCTTGCCGGAATTTCCATCTCTTTTCCGTCTCTTATCACCTTAGCCTTGGGCGTTGCCATGCGTCGCAGAGCTTCGATTGCCTTTTCCGCCTTGTACTCCTGAAGGAATCCGCATATTCCTGCGGCGAAAACTATGAGCAGAATCATCGCGCTATCGGCGAGACTCGATTCGCCTCCCGGAAGGAATCCTATCACTATCGATGCTATCGCCGCGAAGATTAAAATCAGAATCAGCGGCGAGGTAAACTGGGATAAAAAGATTTTCCACGGGTTTATTTTTTTGGTATGCCTGATTTCGTTCGCGCCGTACACGCGCAGCCTTCTCTCGGCTTCTTTTTGCGTGAGACCCATCATGCGGCGCTACCCCTCGAACAGTTTCGGATGCCTTCTTATTTCGTACTGCAGCACGAAGGGAAATGTGAGCGTTGTCAGAATCGCTATCGCCGTGATTAGTGAGAATATTTCGCTCGTGATTAAACCTGCCTGAAACGCAACGAGCGCTATAACGAGTTCAACAGCGCCGCGCGAGTTCATAGCCCAACCTATTAGATAGAGTTGCCTCAGGGAAAGGTCCGAAAATGGCTTTATGATTACCGTGCCCACTATCTTACCGAGAGTTGCTATCGCTATACCACCTGCGAACAGAAGGGGGTTGAGGAATACGTTCAAACTCAGTTTTGTCCCGATTTCTATGAAAAAGAAGGGTGCGAAGAACGAAAGCGTTATCAATCTTATGCTGCTTTTCAGTTTGTATTTGTTTTCGCGTTTCATTTTGCGGATGGCGAGCTGCAGCAGCAGCCCGGCGGTAATCGCTCCGATAAGATATCCCATCTCCAGCGCCTCCGAGAGAGCGGCTAAAAGAAGCATAAAGATGAATACCACGGTAAATAGCTCGACGTCCGTTTCCTTTTTCTCGAGATATTTCAGTATACGCGGCAGGAGTTTGAACGCGAGAAACACTATAACACCGAATACCAGCAATTCGACCGGAAAGAACAGCAGTTCCTCTATTTCACCGAATTTAAGCGCCGTAACGATGCTCAAACCCAGAACCTCTATCACATCATCGAAAGTGCCGGCACCGAGCATTATAGCACCGAGTTTTGTGTTCAGCTTCTTCATATCCATCAGCACTTTTACTTTAGTTCCCTCCGCGGTCACGGAGAGCGCTATACCGAATATCAGGCACGTGAAGAAGTCATAGCCCAAACAGTAGAGAAACGCGAAGCCTAAAAGAAAGGGTATCACGGCGGACGAAATCGCTATCAATATGCTGTCTCTGCACGTGGAAAGTATCTTCCTCACATCTATTTCCATTCCCGCTAAAAACAGCAGGAAGAGTATACCGAGATTGGACAGAAATTCTATCACGTGCGATGACTGCTGCATGAGCGTGCCGAAGAACGGAAGCGAAAGCACGCTACCCGCGAGTATCTGACCCACGACTTCTGGAAATTTAAATCTGTGAAAGAGTTCCTTAAGCATGAGCGAAAGGGATAAACAGAGCAGCAGCAAAACGAACGTCGACAGCATGCGTTCCACCTTATCTTATAACTTTCGGTATGGCATCGATTACATCGCTCGGCAGCAGACCTTCTTTCTTTTCCTTCGCAGCCACGTCGCCCGCTCTGCCTACGATGAATGCCGCAGCACATGCCGCGGTAAAGGGTTCCACCTCCCGCGCAAGCAATGCGCCGCAAACACCGGCGAGCACATCACCCGTGCCTCCCACGGTCATGTAGGGATTGCCAGTTTTATTAATCGCTGTTCTGTTTCCGTCAGAAATTACATCGACGCTTCCCTTCAGCAGAATCGTGCAGTTCATTTCGAAAGCCGCTCGCTTCACCGCTTTAACTTTTTCTTCAAGGCTAAGGTCGCTTACCTTCACGCCCGTTAGCACGAAAAATTCGTGGGTGTGCGGTGTCAGCACGAAATTATTTTTTATCGCGTCGCGGTGCTTCGATATTGCATAAATCGCGTCGGCATCCACCACGCAGGGAATATCTATTTTTTTCAGAAATTTTATTATAGCTTCTAACGTATCCGCATTACGTGTCATACCGCCTCCTATAACTATCGCATGCTTATTACTGCTTAACTCAAGAAGTATGGGAATATGGCGATTCGTTATCCAATCGCCTGTGAGAGGGTATGTTATCAGTTCCGCACCATAGGTTGCCGCGATGTTCATCGCGCGCTCCGGACCGGAGAGAAAAACCAAATCCGCGCCGGCGCGATACGCCGCGAGAGCGCTAAGCGTCGGCGAGCCGTGGTAGAATTTACTTCCGCCTACGACGAGCACCTTACCGTAGTTTCCTTTATACGAATCTTTTTTTCGCGGTTTGTATATTTCTTTGAGCAAGGAGCCGCTAACCTTCAGCATATAAGATATTTTGTTTCGGAAAAATAAAAATAAAAACGTTATCCGAAAGGTTTGTCCATCCTTGCTTTATCGCGGGTCATCATGCTACCTTTGGAAATAGTGTAGATGAGATTCTTTCCACAGGCATGAGAACTACGTGAGCACAAGAGAAACTATTGAGGAAACCGCAAGCGCAACGGAATACGCGATTTTCCTTTAACTTAATCGGAGTTGTTCCGCTCGGTTAATTATCACGCCGAGGACGAGTGTTTGCGGTAGGCACGGAGTTCGGACAGCGGGTAGACAATCGAATGAAAATAAGTTTGATATCAATACTCTAAAGATGACAGGGTGTTTACGACCCAAACTCTATCTGGCAACTGGGATAGGAAAAATCCAGTTTGGGTACTTGGTTATGTTTTAATGCTTTTATCAGAAAAATATTTTATCGATGCCCCCGTAGCTCAGCTGGATAGAGCGACGGCCTTCTACCGTGCGTAGAAGGTTTGACGGAAGGATGATAGGGGGAAAGCCGTAGGTCGCAGGTTCGAAAACGATGGGGGGTGGGTAAACGGAAATCCTGCCGGGGGCATGGGGGTTGATGTGGCAACGAGGAAGAAAACGAAAGAAAGGATAGTGCCGGACACCTCTGTGATAATAAGCGGCACCGTATCGAAGGCGCTGGAAAAGAGAAAGGTATCAGAAATTATAATTCCCTCGTTCGTGGTCGAGGAGCTGCAGGCTCAGGCGAACCGCGGTCTTTCCATAGGCTTAAAGGGGCTCGAGGAAATAAAGCGCCTTCGGGAGATAGCGAAAAAGCGCGGGATAAAATTCGCGATAAAGGGCAGGCTTCAAACGCTCGAGGAAATAAAACTCGCGAAGAGCGGCAGGATAGACACGCTCATAATAGAGGTTGCCAAAAAGAATAAGGCATCGCTTTACACCGCGGATTTGGTGCAGGCTCTCGTGGCAGAAGTTCAGGGGGTAAAAACGGTGTACTTCCAGCCTTACGAAAGGAAAAGACTGAAGATAGAGGATATGCTCACCGAAGATACGCTCTCGCTCCACCTCAAGGAGAATGCTTATCCCTATGCAAAGCGAGGCAAACCCGGAGCGTTCAAACTCGTTAAGCTGCGCGACGAGCCTCTAACGAGCGAGGAGATAGAGGGCATAATTCAGGAGATTCTTGAAGCCGTGAGATACGAGACGCACGCTTTCGTAGAAATCACGGGCAAGGAAGCAACAGTCGTGCAGCTGGGTAACATGCGTATAGCGATAACCAAACCTCCGTTCAGCGACGGAATAGAAGTTACTATAGTAAGACCCATCGTGAAGCTCACTCTGGATGATTACAAACCGCGCAGGGAATTGAAGGAGCGCATAATGAAGGGCGAGGGTATAATCATCGCCGGTCCGCCGGGCTCTGGTAAGAGCACGTTAGCAGCGAGCATAGCGGAGTTCTATCTTTCGCTGGGAAAGGTGGTCAAAACCATAGAGCAGCCGCGCGACCTGCAGGTGTGCGAGGAAATTACGCAGTACGCGAAACTTCACGGCGACGTAGAGAAAACCGCGGAGATGCTGCTTCTGGTAAGACCGGATTACACCATATTCGATGAGGTACGCACCACCAAGGATTTCCTTACGTTCATCGATATGAGGCTCGCGGGAATAGGAATGGTAGGAGTAATCCACGCCACTTCTGCGATCGATGCGATACAGAGGTTCGTTAAAAGGGTTGAACTGGGAATGCTCCCGCACGTTATCGACACCGTGCTTTTCGTGGAGGGAGGCGAGATAAAAAAGGTTTACAAGCTCTCCCTGCAGGTTCGCGTCCCCACAGGAATGAAATCCGAGGATTTGGTGAGACCTCTCGTCGAGGTTCGCGATTTCTTCAGCGGCGAACTTGAATACGAAATCTATACCTTCGGAGAGGAGAACGTAATAGTGAACGTTAGGGAAGTTTCCGCGGAGGAATCTGCTGTCGAGAGACTCGCGGCGCAGAGAATCCTGAAGGAAATAAGAAGATTCGATAAGCACGCCGAAGTGAAGTTCACTCGCGATACCGCGACGGTTTACGTATCCAACGAAGCGGTGCCGCGGATAATAGGAAAAAAGGGTAAGACGATTTCCGAGCTGGAGAAGAAGCTCGGGATACACATCGACGTGGTGCCTAAGGCGAGAGCGCTCGGAAGGGAGGTGGAGTTTTCATTCCGCGAAAGCGGCGGAAATCTCGTTTTCACGTTCGACAAGAGTCTCGTCGGTAAAAAGGTGGATTTCTACATCGATAACGAATACGTTGCAACGCTCGTCGTCGGTAAAAAGGGTGAGGTGAAGCTCAACCGCCGCAGCGAGGTGGCGCAGCGCATTCTTTCAGCGCTCCTCAAACAGAAACTGAGCGTGTTCGCGGAGCGATAACGGAGCGAACCTACGCTTCGTTACCTTCGTGCGCGACCAGCATTTTTCTCCATTTCTTCGTCCCGAGTTTTACCCACCACCCCAGCCCCAGAGACTGCCACAAACGATGCGCAGAAATAATGAGCCCACCCTCGCTAACGAACTCCTGAAGAATCCTATTTTAGGATTGTACCATTCCAAAAACTTTTTACAGGGAAATTCACCGCAATCCATACATTTCGAAAGTTTTCTGCGGGCAGGCACTCGTAAATCGGACAAACCTTAAATCTCGTAAATGCGTTCAGAAACCAGGGCTCGCCCCCGGTTTCGACGCAGCCCTTGCATCGCTTCTTCCTGAAATCCCTGCACACTTCGCACAGCGCTCCGCACGGCGGATATTTCATCTTCATTTTCTCGCCTCTTCAATTATTTTAATAAATTTTTCAGGGTGTTTAACCGAAAGAATTATTTTTCTCCAGTATCCTCCCTTCTTCTCGATTTCTACGCTCTTCCCGTGATGAATCGCGAAGTAAAGCTTTCTCCCGGGTAGCACCCTTAATCCCCAACCTACGTACCATGGGATTTTATCGATTATTCTAATTTTCCTTATTTCCGAAAACGGTATCTCGTACCTGAAGGGCCAGAAGTAAGCTTCTATTCTATCGCAGTAAATCCTGAACCAACCCGGGAAGAGCAAGCGATACGAAACTTCCTCATAAATAGCCTTAGCTTTCATCCTCACCCACCGCTCGCCACTCCTCCCAGAAAACCTATAAGGAAAAGCAGCAAAAACGGTTGTGGTAGCAACTGGGGTGTGGGGGAGGCGGGCAATGCCGGGAAATGGCAGAACCAATCTGAGAATCCATTTCTTTCTTCCCTCCATTCTTCTCGTGAGGAAAAGGATTATCGCGAAGGATGCAATCAGGCAAATGCCGTAGAGCAGGAGCACGAATCTTATTATCGCCGCGAACAATCCTGCGGCAATAAACTCCCAGCCCACGTCAATCTACCCCGTTTCAATAACTTACGGGCAATTTCGCGTTTTTTCATCTTCAACCCAAAAATCCTTTCACCTCCTGATCACCTTTCTCTCGATACTTCTCCATGTATATTTTAAGCACGGTGTTATACTTTAATTTACCGGATTTCAGGGATTTGCCGAGAATAACGCATCGCTTCCGGAAAACGCTCGTGACACTTTCTTGGTATGAGCAGCGGACGGTTGTGGCCGGAAAGTTCCTGTATGTGCAGTGCACCCTGACGAGCTATAATTACCGTGAGGTGCTTGAGCTGAAGAAGTTCGTAAACAGCGAGATAGGATTGCCGTTTCTGGTCGTTCCCGCTACCCGGGGATACGAGGAGGGTATACTCAGAACGAGGAACGAGGAATTGGCGGATGTCGAAAGGAGGGAATTCGAAACGGTAAGAAGAGAACTCAGCAAGTTCATGGGGATAAAGGTTTTGCGAAACAGGACGTTTCTCAATGTAGCATTCGAGCAATTTCTAACCGGAAAGAAGTGCTGGAATTGTCGGGCCGGAGAATTGTATTTTGCAGTTTCTCCTGACGGAAGGTTTTGTATATGCCAAGATATAGAGACAGAGCTTTCAGTTCTGGATGAGGACTTCGCGAGAAAGCTGAGAAGCAGGGAGATGAAGGAGAAAATTGAAAATCTTCGAGAAAGATGCCCCGGGTGCACGTATCCATGTTATCTCGAAACACAAACCCTTCTCTCACATCCATGGGAAGCCGTACCTCTGGTGCTCGCTTATCTCTATTGGAAGTTGAAAATGAAACGAGGGTCTAAGCGGTCTCGGAGAAATTAATTATTTCATGCCGCGCAGTTTCTCGATCTGCTGGAGTACGTTCTTCACGCTCAGTTCGCTCGCCCCCATTTTTCTTAAAATCTTCTCCGTAACCTCTTCCGTCGTCGCCACGTTCCTTTCTAAAAGTTTTCTCAGGAGCGATTTTTTGGTTCTTAAAATGGTAACGGGATATACTTTATTTTCCCTTATCATCACCTCCAAGCCGCGGTTCTTGGGTGTTTTCCATCCTATTAACTCTATGCGCTTGGCGGCTGCATACCTTATGGCATGCTCCGAAAATTTCGTGTTGGTTACGAGCATCGCCCTGGTGAAGCGATAGCGGTTTTTACCCTGCGCGAAACCGTCCAGTATATCTTCCAACCTCGCCTGCACCTGAAGCGTAACGGATAATCCGCAGAATCTGTGCGGATTGGTGTGGTGCTTGCATTCTATGAGAATCATTTCTCCCTGCTTTCTCGCAACGACATCGACCTCGTGCTCCACCGAAGCACCCTGAATTATCACGGAAGATTCGCACTCGTAACCCATTTTTTCGAAGAGCCGCCGAACGAATAACTCGAACGCTTTCGGCGGAAGCATCGCCATCGCTTCCCTCAACCTGTACGCGCTCGATGCGACTTTTTCGTACTTATCCATTTCCCGGAGAATCTCGCGGTATATTTCGCGCGTCGATATGCCGTTGTACGCCATGCTTTCGATGTGCTTCGCGATTTTTTCCGCAACCTCCCTGCTCGCGCCTGCGCGGACGCACGTGTTTATTATTTTGTTCCTGCTGAACCTCTCCTTCCGACCGTCGAATTTCACGACGTAAAGCACGCTTCTCACCGCGCGAGTTCCCTCAGCATCAATTTGAACAGGTTGCGCGTGGCGATGCCCCTTCTGCACGCGACCTCGCAGAAGTTTTCCACGCCGCGATAGGTTTTTCGCGGAGAATAAATGAGAAACGGCACCTCTCCGAGTTCGTGATTACCTGTTTTCGAATTCGTTACGTGGTCGCAGGTCACGACCATGCTCACGTTTTTATCTATTAATCGACCGAACACCTCCCTATCCACGCGCTCTATGAACTTTTTCTTCAGCGTCGGGTTGCGGTCGTGCGCCGCTTCGTCCGCGCCGTTGATGTGCAGGAGAACGAAATCGTAGCGTTTTATCGCCCGCAAAACCGCCTCCACCTTGTTCCTCAGATTGGTGTTCACGTGACCGTTCGCTCCCTTCACATCGATGACATCGATACCCAAATACCGCGAGATACCCTTTATCACCGTAACCCCGGTCACGCAGCACGCTCTAAGGCGGTATTTTTCTCTAAAACTCTTCACCTTCTTCATTTTGCTCGCCCCCCTTAGCAGAATGTAATTCGCCTTATACTTTCTTTTTCTGTTCACAGGATGCCTCTCCAGAATTTCGTGCGAAACCTCGGAAAACACATTGAGAACGAGCGCGGTCTTTTCGGCTCTTCTGCTCAGCGGTATTATTCTCGCGGGTTTATCGAGACCCGCGTCGCTGTCGCTTATGCGGGTGCTGAGCCCCCTACCTCTAAGAACGACAACCGCTCTGTGACCCGAGGTGTGATAGCATTTTATTTTTATTTTCTCTGCTCCGCTACCTTTCTTCGGTTCGCGGATTTCAACGTGCATTTCGAGAGCGCGCGCGAGTTCGTCCAAACCGAGTTCCTCCCTTCCCGCCCTTCTGTCTATGATATTAAGGTTTTCATCCACGGTTGCGAAGTTCCCCCTTACGTAAATTTCATCCTTTCTCGGCTTAAGCCCTATACCGAGCGCTTCGAGATATCCCCTTCCCGGGCAATCCCTCAGCGAATATCCGAGCAGGGAAAGCGTTATATCGCTCATCGATTTTATGCTGTAATTACCGCGCTCGAAAAAACGCTTATCCACGCTTTTCCACACACCGAAGAGGGAATTCGATGCTATCCTGTTCAAATTGGGTTTCTTAGCGATGCAGAGCGGTGTTGCGCCGGAGTGAGCTTTCACGTTATCCGCGAGCCCGTCCAAAATGACGAAAACTATCGCCACGGGAAACACCTCTCTATCTTTCGAGTATGAAGGGCTTTTCGTGCCTTTCGGCTTCTATCTTTTTTATCAGCATCGCTTTTTTCAGATTATCCACAACGACGACCGGATTAACGTGCTCCGCGAAGTTGTAGGCTCTGTTCAGCCTTAAGGAATTATTCGAGTATATGGTTAGAAGTTTCTCACCCTTTCTCACACGCTCGCTTATTTTCTTGTGCACGATAACACCAGCGCCCTTATCCCTCGGCGCACCCGCTATTTTCGCTATTTCCGCGATCTCGCGGTTCTTTATCCACATCACGAGACCGCTTTTTTCCGAGAGTATGCTCGCCGATTTATCGCCCACTTCTATATCCTCGCACCTTATCCTTTCGTCACCCCCCTGCGCCGCGATTATTTCGCGCAGCTTTCTTTCGGCTTTTCCTGTTTTAAGAGCGCGCAGCGCGGTTTCCTTATTTCCCTTGTTTACCATGCTCAGCAGAATTCCCGCAAGCGAACACGCCTTATCAACGAGGTCCTGCGGCTTCATGGTGCGAAGCGCGGCGAGCGCTTCCCTCGCTTCGAGGGCGGGACCTACAGCATGTCCAATAGGCTGCTCGCCGTAGGTTATCGCCGCCACCATTTTTATTTTCATCCTTTTCGCAACCTCCGTGAGATCGTGCGCCATCTCGTAAGCGCTGCCGAACGTCGGCAGCTTGCTTCCTCGCCCCGTTGGTAAATCGACCACCACGTGCGTTGCACCCACGGCTTTCTTTTTGCTTATGATGGAAGGGATGTAGAGCGGGTCTATCTCGAGCGGATACTCTATTTTTATTATCATGTTATCTACCGGCGCTATGTTCACGGCGCCTCCCCACACTATGCAGGCGTTCGTCCTTTTCACTATTCTTTCCATCTCCTCGATTCCGAACGTAACGGGCGCGAGCACCTCCATGCGGTCCGCGGTGCCGGCCGCCGAGGTGATGGCGCGCGAACTCGTTTTGGGTATGGTGAGCCCCAACGAAGCGATTATGGGCACGAGCAGAAGCGACGTCTTGTCACCGGGAACACCGCCGAGCGAGTGCTTGTCCAAAATAATCTTTCTGTTGAGCCTGAGTTTCTCCCCTGTGCTGACGAACGCCTTCGAAAACGCAACAGCTTCCTCGATTTCCATCCCCCTTATCGCGAGCGCTGTTATGAGCGCGGAGATTTCCAGATCGTTCAGGTTGTAATGCAGGATGTCGCTGATTATTTCCCTTATCTCTTCCTCGCTCAGCGTGTATCCCTGAATCTTTCTTTTGATGAACGATTTGGATAGCAGGGGTTTTCTCGGCGCTATTTCCACCTCTTCGCCTCCCTTCAGTTTCAGTTTTTTGCTCACCTCGCTGTAAACGACAACCTCGCCGCGCTTGACGAAGGTTTCGCTCACGTTCACGATCGCGACCTGCCTTTTGTTTTTGTAGGAAATCACTATTCTATCGAGCGGTCTTACTCCGAGCTCTTCTGCATCGTTGTTGTTAAGGATGGCGATGTACTTTCCCCCGGCATCCAAATCTATGCAGCGCACCTTAAACACGAGCTCCACCTAATAGATTTATTATACTTTTCTTTCAATTTAAAGTGTTTTTGAGTCGGCTCTACGCCATAAAACATATAAAATCCATCTAACTCAGCAAGGATTCGTAACAAAAATCAAGAACTTTCCCTATTCCATCATCCAACCAATTTCCCATAAATTCAAAAACGAAGAAAATTTTTC
>Ga0190307_1000286_pt1 | contig 15132 bp, 15 predicted proteins | sample 48700745_MG_FD_161653 | JGI IMG/M metagenome (GOLD analysis project Ga0190307, IMG submission 161653) | Hydrothermal vent sediment bacterial communities from Southern Trench, Guaymas Basin, Mexico - 4870-07-4-5_MG | ecosystem: Environmental > Aquatic > Marine > Hydrothermal vents > Sediment ... | reverse complement strand
TGTGGAAAAAAAGAGATATTATTGGGAGTTCACTTCTTGAGGTTGTCCGGTAGTGTCACTAAGCGATAACAAATCTCAATATACTCTGCCCAAAAGTTTCAATTTCTGGATTTTATCTCTTTTTCTTAAGTGTTGCCAAAACTTAAGCTTAGCTTCCTCTGCTTATTCGGATAGTATCTCACATCTGTGAATAATATTTTTAAAACAAAAAAGTTGAGTTTATAGTTGTGGGTTAAATGTTCAGGGTTGAAGTCCATCCACAGGTATTAAAGTTAGCTCCAAAGGTTTTAAAACCTGCACATTTGAGAAAGCTTAGGGATTTTCTCAACGAACTTTCAGAGAATCCAGTTCCAAGAGGATACGATATCAAATTGTTGGTTAATTTCGACTTCCATGGATTTGATGCTTATCGTCTTCGCCTTGGTAGCTATAGACTCATGTATGCCGTGAACTGGGATGAGAAAATTGTTTATGTAGTCCGCTTAGAGCCAAGGGAAAAGGCATATAAAAAGCGTTAGTCCTCTCCTATAAGCTCAGATAAAATTTTAACTGCTTCGTCTCCGCTAACGGTTTTTACTCTTCTCTTTATCATATCCTCTAAGTCCCTTTCAAGGGCTTCGAGGCTGTCTTTATCGGCCTTTTCACCGGTTATCTGCTTAGCTTGTAGCTTAAGCAGTTCAACTTTAAGTTCCTCCAGCTCTCTCTCCATGTGTTCTATTCTCTTCAAAATGGGTGCTATGTCAATGCTTCCTTCCACTTCTCACACCTTCATGGTGGCTTTTGCTTTTGAAGGTTAAATACTTTTCTCATGAGGGTATTTTTAGATGCAGCTTAAAGCTTTCAGAAGGAGAAAGAAAAAAGCTCACATAACCTCTGGAGCTTCGATTCCCATAAGCTCAAGGGCGTTCTTGAGAACCTGTTTTGTGGATAAGACAAGGAGAAGCCTCATCTCCCTTATTCCTTCCTTTGCTTTCAAAACCGGTAGTGCCATGTAGAATCTGTTGAAGATCATAGCCACTTCGTTTGCATAATTTGCTATTAGATTGGGCTTTACGTCTCTTCCGGCTGTTTTTATGACTTCTGGGAATTTGGAGAGGATTTTTATGAGCTCCTTTTCTTTTAGGTCAAGATTTGAGAAGTCCGCTTTGTCCAACAGCTCCTCCACTTCAGCCTTTATCCCTTCCTCTTTGGCCTTCTTAAGGATAGAGCAGCATCTCGCATGGGCGTACTGAATATACGGGGCGCTCTCGCCTTCAAAGTTCAGCACATCATCCCATCTAAAGGTTATTATCTTTTCCGGTGAGTATTTTATCATGTTGTACCTCACTGCACCTGTTCCCACTATCTCCGCTATTCTCTTCTTTTCCTCTTCACTCAAGCCCGGGTTTTTCTCTTCAACAAGTTCTTTAGCTCTTTTTACAGCTTCATCAAGCACTTCATCTACGGTAAAGCCTATCCAAGTCCCTTTTCTTCCGCTGAACTTTCCTTCAGGTCTTACAACGTGTTCATAGGCTAGGTGATAAAAGTTTTTGTATGCTTCTTCATAGCCGAGAAGTTTTAGGGCATATGCAACTGTCTTCTGCTCATACCTCTGCTCGGAACCAATGACGTTTATCACTATATCGGCATTTGCAAATCTGCCGGGCATTTCCTCGCCGTTCTTTGCTGTGGTCCATGTTTTATGCTCATTTCTTTTGTCCCAGAGCTTGTAGCGCATATCTGCCCTAACTTTACCAAATTTCCACAGGTGATAGGCTATATCCTTTCCCGTGTAAGTTGCTGTCCCATCGCTCCTTATAAGCACCATATCTGGATTTTCCATGTCTGGAAAGAGATCTCCAAGCTTCATAATGAACGCTCCCTTGTATTTGCCCTCTTTTGCCCATTCAAAATGTTCGTTGTTCTCTATCATTGCGTAGGCCTCTTCGAATATTCCGCTCCTCACTATGTCACTTTCCCAGCTGAGCAAATCGTAGAGGATGCTCATCCTGTAGGTGGTTTCCATTTGAGCTCTAACGACCTTTTCCGCTAATTTTCTGCCCTCTTCGGCTATTTCATTGTCCCCTTCCTCTAGTTTCTTCATAAGGTCTCTTATCTGCTTCTCCACCTCTGGGTTTTCCTCCATTCTCTTGTGAACCTCAACGTATAGCAAACCTAAAGCGTGATCGATTATATCACCTTTGGAAAGTCCTTTCTCTTTGAGCTCTTCGACGATTTTCTCAAATTCCTCCCTTAGGTTCAGATAACCCCATAGAACCTGCGCAAACTGGACTCCAAGATCGTCTATATAGTTCTGCACTTCAACCTTGTAACCTAGCTTTCTCATAATCCTGGCAATAGTATCTCCAAGAATGGAGTTCCTCGCGTGCCCCATGTGGAGTGGTTTGGTGGGGTTTACAGAGGTGTGCTCCACTATAACCTTTTTTCCATCCCCTATGTTGCTCTCCCCAAATCGGTCACCTTTTTTAAGGATTTCCTCTGCGATGATCCTTCCAAATTTCTCATAGTCTAGGAAGAAGTTTATATATCCCACCCCGGCAACCTTAACCTTTGAAATGTACTCGGGAAGCTTTCCTTCCAGATTTGAAGCAATTTCTTGGGCTATCATTCTTGGGGCTTTTCTAAACACCTTTGCGAGCTGAAAAGCCACAGTAGTGGCAAAATCACCAAGCTCCATGCTGGGTGTTTCGTCAAATAAAATTTCTCCCTCCCAGCTTTTGCCCTCTCTTTCAAGCATTTCTGAAATGACCTTTTTTACTATCTCCTTAACCTCTCTCTTGACATCATCGTAAGCCACACTTACCACCTGCTTCTCATTTTTCATAAACCTTTAAAAACTACCCGCTTTAAATTTGTCTGTGGTGGGCATGAAAAGGATAGGTGAGCACAAAGCCAAAAAAGGCCTTATAAGGTTTGAGATTGAGGAAGAAAAAGGCATTGCAAAGGGTGTAAAGATCACCGGCGACTTCTTTATCTATCCAGAAGAGGTAATCGGCGAACTTGAGAATGCCTTAAAGGGAAAAAGGCTTGAGGAACTTGAGAAGGCGATGGAGGACTTCTTTGCGGTAAGGTCGGACATTGAGATGCCCTACATAACCGTTGAGGACTTTAAGGTCGCCCTTAAAAACGCTCTGCGTGGTGAAAATGAGGAGTAAAGTTTTTTACGCCTTTCTTGGAACATTTCTTATCGGAGTTCTCTTTGGCATAGTGTTTTCCGTGTTAAGTCCAGGCTTTGCGGAGAGCTTATTCTCAAACCTTAGGCAGTTTTTTGGAGGAGTTGTGAGAGAAAACACCGACAAATTTAGCCTTTTTACCTTTATATTCCTTAACAACTCAAGAGTTGCGGTGATATGTGCTCTTGGTGGTGTGCTTTTTGGCATAGTTCCTGCTGGGATACTGTTCTTTAATGGCTTTATAGTGGGTACAGTGATCCAATACTTCAATGCACAGGGAGAAAGCTTGGCAAAAATTCTTCTGGCTATTATCCCTCATGGAGTGATAGAGATACCGGCTTTCGCAGTTGCAGGTGTCGGTGGGGTAGAGTGGTATCTTGAGATAATCAACGAAGAGGGAAGCTTGAGAGAGCGATTTTTGAACGGATTCAGGAAGTCCATGAAAATGCTTGCCTTATCACTGGTAATGCTCTTAGTGGCGGCCTTTGTCGAGGCTTACATCACTCCAGCCGTTGCTTCAGGTATTTAATTAAACGAACAAAAGCAAAAAATGCAACAACTGCGGGGAGAGATAAAAGCACCCTGTTGAAGTTTTCTTTTTCTTCCTTTGAACCTTCTGTTATCAGCAAATCGACAGCCCCTCCCGAGAGAAGCTCCAGAGTTTGAAGATTTTCTAGATGAATGACCTTCTTTTCGCCTGGTTTGAGGTCGCCTATGTGGTAAATCTTTCCATCTATGCTCAATGTCACGTTCTTTGAATAGTCTTCTCCCTCCAGAAATTTGCCGTTTGGTCTTGACGTGCTTAGATCGTTTGATAAAAAGAGACATCCAATCTCATAAACTGCACTGCCGTTAAAAGCTATTCTAATTTCCGCGATTCCTTTCTCCGGCATATTGAAAACATAGTAAAACGGTCTCCATTCAGTGCTAACTTGAGCTAGACCTCCGTAACTTTTTCCCTTTGTGTGAATTGTTACACGGACGGGGTTAATTTCATCCCACGGGCGGGAGCTTTTCATGCACATGCCCAACGTATACCAGCCCTTTTCTAGGGAAACTTGGAGCTTGAGCATTGCAGAGGAGCTTGTGGCAAAGACTAAGAACTCATCCCGTTTTTCCAAGGTTCCGTTTACTGAGGTCCAGGTTAGTTTGGGGGAGAGATAATTTCTGAGTTTCTTCCCCTCTACTACAATTTCAAGCGGCTTTTCCGTTTGTATGGGAATCACTATAGGCCGATCCTCAACAAGCGTTATCGATATTGGTGGTTTATTCTCCCCATATATCAATTTTAAAGCTTCTTCGCGAGTAAAGAGCTTCATTCGCAGATTGTTCATATAAAGGTAGCCCTTTGCCATATGGAGAGGATATAAGACGTGCGTGCCGTTTACTGCTCCCCCGCTAATTTTTCTCCATGTTACACCGTCGAGAGAGATCCAGAGATAATGAACTCCCTTTTTGTTGTAATCCACGCTTACGGCATAGTAGATACCGGTTTTTGGATCCTTCACCGCGTCGTAGAATTTCATCTCCGCTCTATAATACTCCCCAAACCACGCTGCAAGAGGCTTGAGCTCGTCTTTTTCTTTATTGTATTCTACTATCTGGGGAAAGTTGTCGCTGTAGAAAAGAACTCTTTTTTTGTCATAAGTTGTTGCCAGAGGGCCGCTGTTCATTATGCTGTTTAGTATGTGGTTATTAGTGTTTCTAAAAATCCATTTCCCGTTTTTGTATATGTACAAGCCTCTATAAGGCGGATTGTCTCCAACGCCTATGTAAACCGTGTCATCATAGGGATCCACGCTTACTAGATGGATGTGGCATCCATTGTCCTTGACTTTGTAGTGCTCACCTATATCGAAGAAAACCTCGAAATGTCGCCCATCAAAAGTCCTGTAAACCCTTGCACTGTTGGATTTAGCTCCATATTCTCCGATAAGCAGAAATTCATTATTTCCCGCCCACGACCACCATATTGCATACTTGCCCTTTTCCAGTCTTAAGACTTCTTCGAATTTGCTTCCGTTCTTCATAAATATACTCCCGTTGGCATCTGAAAAGAAGAGAACATCCTTCCAGAGATAGAGAGACTTAATCTCCACCTTATGCTCGTATATAGGATCCCACGTTATTCCATCCTTGCTTCTCAGGATTTTTCTCCTCTCGTGTCTTAGCTTTTTGTACTCAACGCCGTAAAGGTATCCCTTCGAATCAGGTCCTACAACGTAAGTTACGGGCATTTCTTGGATGTTCAGAGAAATAGATTGTGAGATGGGATCGTCGATTACCTTTCCAACTCCGTGGACATAGTACTCAAAAGCTTTGGCCGGAAAAGAGCAGAAGAGCAAAAGTAAAATAACCGCGATAATCTTGGCTTTCATCTTTTGTTCACCAGCTCCTCCGCAGCAATTTCCGGAGCAGGAAAGGTGCCGTATTCCTCATAAATTTCGATTTCCTGTAAAAAGGCATCTATTGGGTTTTCCATGGATGCAATTATGCCCCTTATATGCTTCCTAAAGGCTCCGTTCTTTCTCATAAGCTCCCAAGCTTTTTCTGACACTTTTATTGGGTCTGTAGAGTGGAACTTAATGCCAAGGTTTATAAGCCATTTCGTGATCGCCAAAAGCTTGCCTGGATAAGTTGAAATGGTTGGAGTTCCTAAGGCTAGGCCCTCCCTGTTCATCGTCCCTCCTGCGCCGATCATTAGCTTTGCATAGTAGAGAAGGGACAAGCTGTCAGTAATGTGCTCTGGGATTATGACGTTTTCAAAGTGCTCAAAGCGCTTCTTTTGACTTTCCGTTCTTGGGAATAGAACTATGGGAATTTCCGGGAGTAGGGGAATTATGTTTTCAAGAACACTCTTCTCGGCATCGCCATTGAAGTAGTTGGCCTTTATAGGCTCGGTTCTCATTACAATGTAGCTGTGCGGAGAGAGGCCGAGTTCTTTTAGGGGCTTTTTGCTGGGGATGAAGCCGTAGATGTGGGCTAATTCAGGTATGCCGTTTATTGGCTTGAGGGAATTTGCATCTGCTCCGCATTTTATAAGTTCATATGCATCTATGGCCTTTGGGTAGATCAATCTCCTTGTGAAGGGTAACATGAGCTTGTTGACCGCTATAGCAGTGTCGTTATCAGCAAATCCGATTGTGGGGATTCCCAATCCAAAAGCTACCCTTGGAGCTTCGGGAGAGTTTTTATAGAGGGCTAAATCCGGTTTTTCCTCGATTATGAGCTTGGCAAGTTTGTATTGCCTTTCGGTACTTGCTATGAGCTTTCCCTCAAGGGTTGATCCACCGTGCTTGCCTACAGTATAATAATCTATTCCCAACATGTCCAGAATTCCAGTTAGGCCGTCAAACTCTCTTGTAGTTATCAAAACTTCATGTCCTTTCTTTTCGAGCTCCCTGATTATACCTTTGAAGAAGTGAGCGTGAGGTGCATTGACAATATCTATCCATATCTTCACGGATTTCACCCATTATTATGAACAGCTTTGTCCATTAAAAGGGTTTCCGTAAAATGGTTTTTCTGGTCTTTATTTCCCAAGTTATGTGAGGACTCTTTATTTTGTTAACCGTTTATTACGCTTTCTCTTCTTGAAATAAGGTATGGAATTGAGATAATTAGATAGAATCCTTTGAAAAATTGTGTTTTGGGCAGATTTCCCAAAGTTTTTTGAGAAATCTTTGAGATTACCACTTGAAATTGTTTCGTGGAAAAACCTTAAATTTTGATCCTCAATCTTTCTTCTTGGTGAGAATACATGAGAGACAAAATAATTGACAGAAGCGCTGGGATTGCTGTTATAGGTTTAGGTTACATCGGCCTTCCCACGGCAATTATGTTTGCCAATGCTGGATTTAAAGTGGTAGGATATGAAATAAGGGAAAATGTTGTAAAAAAGGTAAACTCTGGGAATTCTCATATAATTGAGCCCGAGATAGAGGAGATGCTAAGGAGGGCAATTGAAAACGGAAATTTGAAAGCCACCTCGGATAAAAAGGAGATAGCAGGTAAGGATGTCTATATAATATGTGTCCAGACTCCCCTGAAAGAGGATAAAACTCCGGACTTGAGCTATCTTGAAAATGCCGTTAGAACAACCGCCGAATCCATTAAGAGAGGTTCTCTCGTGATCATAGAGAGTACAGTTCCTCCTATGACGACCCTAAAGATGGCAAAGCTTATAGAGGACGTAACGGGTTTTAAAGCTGGAAAAGACTTCTATATGGTCCATGCTCCCGAAAGGGTCATGCCGGGCAGAATATTCAAGGAGCTCGTTTATAATTCAAGAATAATTGGGGGAATAAATGAAGAAAGTTCCGAACTAGCTGAACTGTTATACAGAACTTTTGTAAAAGGCCAGATTTTCAGGACAAACTCTACTACAAGCGAAATGGTAAAGCTGATGGAAAACACCTTCAGAGATGTGAACATTGCTTTGGCTAACGAGTTTGCATTTTTGGCTCACCAGTATGGGGTTAATGTTTTTGAGGCTATAGAGCTCGCCAATACCCATCCAAGAGTTAAAATCCACATTCCGGGGATTGGTGTCGGTGGCCATTGTTTGCCGAAAGATCCCTATTTGCTTCTCAGTTCTGCAAAGGAAGATTTTGGATTGATAAAGAAAGCGAGAGAAATCAACGAGGACATGCCACTCTTTGCAAAGGATCTTCTTATGGATGCCCTGAAGGCAATCAACCTTCCAGCGGAAGAAGCAATTGTGGTAGTTTTAGGACTGTCTTATAAGGGCAATTCGGACGATACAAGAAACTCACCCTCCCTTACGTTTGTCGAGGATATAAGGGAAGTTGTTACGGAAGTGAGAACTTACGACCCTTATGTAAAGGGAACTCATGAGAGCATTGAAGATGCCCTAAAAGGAGCAGATGTCGTTGTGATAGCAACTGACCATTCAGAATTTAAAACTCTGGACTGGCAAGCACTTGGGAGGCTTATGAGAAACAAAATACTTATAGACGGGAGACATGTTGTGGAGAATCCTCCAAAGGGGTTTATATTTAAGGGAATTGGGAGGGGCGAGTATTGAGACCAGCGTTTGTCTTCGGTACAAGGCCGGAGATAATAAAACTGGCACCCGTAATAAGGGTATTCGAAAGAAAAGGCATTGAGCCCCTAATAATCCACACAGGACAGCATTATGATTACGAAATGAGCAAAATTTTTTTGGAAGAGCTGGAACTCCATAAGATCGACTATCATCTTGAAGTAGGCTCTGGAACTCAAGCCTATCAAACGGGAATGGCAATGATGAAGATAGAAGAAGTTCTCATGAAGGAGAAGCCAGATGTTACTTTAGTTCAGGGGGATACGAATACTGTCTTGGCTGGTGCTTTGGCAAGTGTTAAGCTTAAAATTCCCGTTGCACACGTGGAGGCTGGTTTAAGGAGCTTTGATAGAACAATGCCGGAAGAAATAAACAGAATCTTAGCTGATCACGCAAGTGAAGTTCTTTTTGCGCCCACAGAGGAAGCAAAGAAAAATCTCGAGAGAGAGGGAATCGTTGAAGGGGTTTATGTCGTGGGAAATACAATAGTCGATTCCGTTCTCCAGAATTCAGAGATAGCCGAAAAGAAAAGCAAGACCTTGGAAAGTTTGAGGTTAAAGCCGAAGGAATATGCTCTTTTAACGGCTCATAGAGCTGAAAACACTGATAGTGAAGAGAACCTCAAAAAACTCGTGGAAATAATTGACTCCCTGCCGATAACCGTGGTATATCCCGTCCACCCAAGAACAGAAAAAAGGTTAAAAGCCTTAGATCTATGGGAAAAGCTAAAAGCAAAAGAACATGTGATTCTAACAAAACCTCTTGGCTATCTTGACTTTTTGAAACTGCAGAAGAACGCTAAAATTGTTTTAACCGATTCAGGTGGGATCCAAGAGGAAAGCATAATCCTTAACGTTCCATGCTTAACGCTACGCTATAACACGGAAAGGCCAGAAACAATAAAAGCAGGAGGAAACATTTTAGTAGGCCTTGAGAAAAACAGAGTTCTTCACTACGTTGACAGGCTATTGAACGACAAAGAATTCTACAGCAAGATGGCAAATGCCGAAAACCCCTTTGGGGATGGAAGGGCAGGAGAGAGAATTGCTGAGATTCTTTTAGATCTTTATGAGAAGGGAGAGCTGAGGGTGAAAAGCTCAAGATTCATTTGAACCGTTAAAACAAAAGAAGATTCAGTTCTTCACAAGCACCAAAACTTCCAGTCTCAGAATTGAACTCTTTTTCAATACCTTCTCTTCTTCTGGTCATATCTGTCTCCATTTGCCCGGAGGAAGAGGAATAGTTGTGTCTTTGAAGGCATCCTGATGCTGTTATGAGCATTAGCAAAAGAAGAGTTCCAAAGTACTGCATTTAACTATTACATTTTTCTTTTGAAAGTTTCTCTATACCGGAGTTCCAATGTAAATTCCGTGCCTTGTTCTCACAATCTTGACCCTAATCTTATCACCAACTTTTGCATTCGTGTTTATAACCTCTACTAATCTATTTCTTGCGGCTCCAAGCATTTCTCCCTTAATTCTCCCTGAAAGAATTATCTTTACTTTAACAACTTCTCCGATATGGAACTGCAGAGGGATAAATTTCCTTCTGTGCATTCCAAAGTGTTCTGGCCTTAGAATAAGAGGTCTCATCCCAGTTCTTTCTTCAAGAGTTCTCAGCCATGCGTAAAATTCTTTAAACGATAGAAACTTTACCGCAGGACGTCTTCCGAACTTGTAGGGAACATAATTCTGGAAACCCAAAGCGGGCCACCTTTTTCCAGCACCGATTTTCCGTGCAAATTCTATAAATGTCTCTGCCTCATTGTCGTTTATCCCAAAGATTATCACTGGGGCTAAAAGCACGTCGATTCCGGCATTTACAAGTGCCTCTGCCATTTCCAAAACGTGATTAAGGTTGTAATCCTTTGTTCCCATTAGCATTTTTGCTTTTTCGGGATCAAGGGAATGGATTGAGAGGTTTACCCTATCCAGTCCCGCCTCTGCTAATTCCTCAATGAGCTTATCATTTAGCAATACTCCATTACTCTGCATTGAAATTACACTGACGTTTGGATTTTCCTTAAGTCCCTGCACTAACTCCACGATAAATGGGTACAGCAAGGGTTCTCCTTGTCCATCCAAATGTGCCTCAAGCCCTTTACCTTTAAATCTGGCAACCTCATCAAACCATTTTAGCAGATAGTCAACATCAACAACGTAATCGAGAAGTCGGGTTCTTGAATATGGTCCTTCATCAACGGAGCAGAAGATGCATGAGAGGTTACATCCAGTTGATCCCCTAACTTGAATTAGATTTGTTCCCCTATCTATTAGCCCAAATCCGTTGTATCCTAAAAGGGGAACTCCCATTCCTTCGTGAATGTATAGCACTTTTCTTCTTGTGTACTTGCTTTTCAAGAATTCTCCGAGATGGTTCTGAATTAAAAAGGCAACAAATTTCTCAATCTCTTCGTTTTCTGTGTTTACTGTGAGGTATCCATCTTCAACACTAATTTCGGGTTTGATTCTGAATTTCCTCTTAATGGCCTTTTCAAGAAAGGATTTCTCAAAATCGGCATAAAGATTGTCTCTCCAAATTAGTCTTATGCTATTGTCAATTTCTTCGAAATAGGAATTTGGGAGCTTTATTCTCATCATGTTCCCTTAATGGTGAGGTCTTTTAAAATTTTAGCAAAGCTTATAAAATATAATTGGACACAGTTCTGCATGGAAACATTTTAATACTTTTGCAACAAATGGTCTAATGATGAACTATTATGAACAGAGGTGAGGGAAATGTGGGGCAAACTTGAGCACTACTTTGATGAGTATCCAGTCAGAAAGCAAATAGCAAAACTATTGTTGAAACATGGCCTCAAGGTTTCAGATGATATGAAAATCAAATGTGGCAATATAGAGGTTCCATATACAAAAATAGCCAAAGCGCTTGATGTAGATAGAAGGGTCGTCAAAGAGACTGTTGCCATGATACTAAAAATCTCGGAGCTTAGAGAGGTATACACAAACCTTGAGCCCACAGTACACATGAAGTTCGTCGGAAGGCATGTCGGTTATGGAGTCATAGAAATAGAGCCTGAGCCGAGGGCTATAGGAATCCTAGCAAAGATAGCATCAAAGATTGCAGACAGAGGAATAAACATTGTACAGGTCGTTGCGGAAGATCCAGAGCTCTATCCTGAGGCAACTTTAACCATAATCACTGAGAAGCCGATTCCTGGGGAGCTGATAAATGAATTATCAAAGCTTGAGGGCGTTAAGCGTATTTCCATTTACTGACTTCTCTTTTAACTTTTTATCTTGATTGGGCATGATTGGGACCTGACCTCCTCTCCATCCTGAAGGGCGGGATAGGAGAATTCTAAAATCGGCATTCAAGCAGAAAGCCTTAAGAACGGGGAGGGGGTCAGCTTTTCACAAATCCTATAAATCTTCACTCCTATTTCTTTTTGGTGAGAAAATTGAAAGCTGAAGCCCTTAAAAGTATTCTCAAAGAACTCGGCATTGAATGTGCGAGAACTATTGAAGAGAAAGTCGATCTGCAGTTTTCAGCTTTGGAGAACCTTCACAAAAACCTCAATGATGATGAGCTTTTCCTCAAGCTCGTGATAGCGAACTCAATTGTGAGTTATCAGCTTTCGGGTAAAGGGGAGAATTGGTGGTGGGAGTTTTCAAACTATTTTTCAAAAAACATTCCAAGGGAGGGCATTGTGAAGGCTTATTCTGAGTTCTTGCCAAGGTCAAAGAATAACAGGAGATTAATCCAGCCAAAGCTGAATCGTCTTAAAACGCTGGAGCCTTTTTTGAACTCATTAACGATTGAGGATTTGAGAAAGTACTATCAAAACATGGTGGGATTTAGGAATCATTTAGCGAAGGTCATGAATGCAAAGGAAGATGCAAAAACAATTGTTTTTGCCATCAAAATGTTCGGTTACGCATCTAGGATAGCTTTTGGGGAGTTCATTCCTTATCCGATGGAAATCGACATTCCAAAAGACTTCAGAATTGAAAACTACACAAAAAGGTTCGCGAATAGGAGTCCTATAACTTTTTGGAGAGAAGTTTCAAAGGAAGTTGAAATTCCTCCGTTGCATATAGATTCAATTCTCTGGCCCGTGCTTGGAGGAGATAAGAAGGTTATGGAAAGATTGAAGAAACACTGCAGAAAGTACAAGCTGGTTTTAGAGCTCATCTCCCTTTAAGCTGTTCTTTTTTCGAACTTAATAATAAGGGATAATTGAAAGTCAATTAAGGCCTGTAGGTTTTGTTAAGCGAACCGAAAAATTTATATATTCAAACCCCAAAAGTTTTATATGAAAACAAAAGAGGTGATGAAAATGGTCGTCATAGGAGAAAAGTTCCCAGAAGTTGAGGTTAAGACCACCCACGGAGTAATAAAGCTTCCAGACTACTTTGTAGAAAAGGGCAAGTGGTTCCTTCTTTTCAGCCACCCAGCAGACTTTACTCCGGTTTGTACAACTGAATTCTACGGCATGCAAAAAAGAGTTGAACAGTTCAGAGAACTTGGCGTTGAACCTATTGGACTAAGCGTTGACCAGGTGTTTAGCCACCTTAAGTGGATGGAGTGGATAAAGGAGAACCTTGGTGTGGAGATAACATTCCCAGTTATCGCTGACGATCGTGGTAACCTTGCCGAAGCTTTGGGCATGATTCCGAGCGGTGCAACGATTACAGCTAGAGCAGTTTTTGTTGTTGATGATAGGGGAATAATAAGGGCAATACTTTACTACCCTGCTGAGGTTGGCAGGGATTGGGACGAAATCCTTAGGCTTGTAAAAGCCCTCAAAATAAGCACCGAAAAAGGTGTTGCATTGCCTCATAAATGGCCAAACAATGAGCTCATGGGAGATAGGGCTATTGTTCCTCCTGCTTCAACGGTTGAAGAGATTAAGCAAAGGGAAGAGGCCAAAGTTAAAGGAGAAATAGAATGTTATGATTGGTGGTTCTGCCACAAAAAGATTGAGTAATATTTTCTTTTAATTTTACTCTTTTTCTCAAATCATTTCTTCTAATTGGGTTTCCAAAAGTAATAGTGAAATCCTTTTATACTTTCATTTCGAACTAGATTGAGGTGGTATAGAAATGCCAAAGGTTTGGATAGAGAAGCTTTTAGAAGAGCCAGAACTCTACCTTTTGAGAATTGATGATGACCAGATAAGATATTTTGAAGCTACGTGGGATATCCCAGAGGGAATAACGTACAATGCCTATTTGACGAAAACAGATAATGCTGTTATACTCTTTGATGCTTGGAAAAAAGATTATACGGAAGAATTTCTTGAGACACTTTCTAGCATTGTTGATCCTAAGGAGATAACCCATGTTGTAGTCCATCATATGGAACCTGACCATAGTGGAGCACTACCGAAAGTGCTTGAGGCCAACGGTTATAAAGCGAAAATAATTGGGACCATATTTGCAAAAAGACTTTTAGAGGCATTTTTTGGGATAAAAGAGAATGTTCATGCAATTGAAGATGGAGAGGAGCTTAGGATAGGAAATAGAACTTTTAAATTCATAACAGTTCCATGGCTGCACTGGCCCGATACAATGATAACGTACTTGGTTGAGGACAAGATAGTCTTTGGCTGTGATGTTGGAGGAGGTTACTCAATACCTGAGGCAATAGATGATAGTGATGATGAAATTGTGGAGAAGTACCTTCCGTATGTAACGAAGTATATTGTAACTGTCATTGGCCACTATCACAAATACATCGTGGAGAACATTGAAAAGATAAAGAAACTCGGCATAGTCAATGATGCCAAGATGATTCTCCCTGGCCATGGTTTAATATGGCGTAAAAACCCGCAGAGGATTTTTGAATACTATGCAAAAGTTGGAGCTGGGGTTCCGAAGAAAGGCAAGATCTTAGTAATTTACGACTCAATGTACGGTTTTGTTGAAAAAAGCGTTAGGATAGCAATTGACGAGTTGCAAAAGCTAGGCTTTAAGCCGGTAGTTTATAGATTTACTGATAAAGAAGCCCCAGCGGTGAGTGATATTCTCGGAGAGGTTCCAGATAGCGAAGCGCTTATTATAGGGGCTTCAACGTATGAGGCAAACGTCCACCCACGCATAAAATATACTCTCTATGAGTTACTCGACAAGGCCAACTACGAGAAGCCGGTGCTTATCTTGGGAACTTTCGGATGGGCAGGAGTAGCTGGAAGAGAAATAGAGACCCTCATCAAAAGGTCAAAGTTTGATCATGTTGACACCATAGAGGTAAAAGGTAGAACCACGGCTGAAGATGAAGTGAAAATTAGAGAAGGCGTTAGAGAACTGGCAAAAAGACTCAGAAAGTGACCCTCTTTAAATTTTTGATAAAACTGCTAAACGGCATTGAAGTTAGATGTGTTAAAGTATCTTTACCAGAGCGATCTCCTCGCCCTTCAGGGGGAGACTTTTAAAAGAAAAATGTAATGTTCTCGTTCTGCTTTATAAATTTCGAAGAGAAAGCCTTTTATATTTCTATATCGAAATTAGTAATATCGTTTTGAGGTGATAAGTATGGTAGTCGAAAGAAAAATGACTAAGAAGTTTCTTGAAGATGCATATGCAGGAGAAAGCCAAGCGCATATGAGATATCTAATTTTTGCGGATGTTGCTGAAAGGGAAGGATTTCCTAATATAGCAAAGCTCTTTAGAGCAATAGCTTTTGCTGAGCTTGTACATGCTAAAAATCATTATCAAGCACTTGGCAACATTAAGGACACTCCTAGCAACCTTCAGGTAGCAATAGATGGGGAGACTTTTGAAGTCGAAGAAATGTATCCGGTTTACAAAGCAACTGCTGAGCTCCAGGGTGAGAAAGAGGCCGCTAGGAGCACTCATTATGCCTTAGAGGCCGAAAAGATCCATGCAGAGCTTTACAAGAAGGCAAAAGAGCTTGCAGAACAGAAAAAGG
>Ga0190307_1000283_pt1 | contig 15404 bp, 13 predicted proteins | sample 48700745_MG_FD_161653 | JGI IMG/M metagenome (GOLD analysis project Ga0190307, IMG submission 161653) | Hydrothermal vent sediment bacterial communities from Southern Trench, Guaymas Basin, Mexico - 4870-07-4-5_MG | ecosystem: Environmental > Aquatic > Marine > Hydrothermal vents > Sediment ... | reverse complement strand
AGATGCTAAGAAAAATCAAATAATAGTGGGAGAAAGAGAGTTTTTAAAAGCAGAAGGTTTGGTAGCTGGTAGAGTAAATATTTTGGTAAAAAGATTACCTCCAGAAGCTGAGGCCAAAATCAGATATTCTCATAAACCTGCTAAATGTAGAGTTTTTTTAGAAAATGGTAAATTAAAAATAATATTTTATGAAAAACAAGAAGCTATTACTCCTGGGCAGTCTGTAGTTCTTTATCAAAAAGATGTGGTTATTGGAGGAGGAATAATTGAGGAGGTTTTAAATTGAATATTCAAAAAGAGATCGAAAAGCTAAAAAAGGAAAAAAATGCTGTAATTTTAGCTCATAATTATCAATTGCCTGAAATTCAAGATATAGCAGATTTTGTAGGCGATTCCTTAAATTTAAGCATTAAAGCTAAAGACACAAAAGCTCAAATTATAATTTTTTGTGGAGTCTACTTTATGGCTGAGACTGCCAAAATCTTATCACCACAAAAGAAAGTTTTAATTCCTGTTAAAGAAGCAGGGTGCAGCTTAGCTGATAACATTACTGTCCAACAGATAAATAGATTAAAGAAAAAGCACCCTAATGCAAAGGTCTTATGTTATGTTAATACCCCAGCTAAGATAAAAGCAAAAAGCAATGTAGTATGTACTTCAGCTAATGCCATTGAAGTAACAGAAAAAGTTTTAAAAGATGAAGAGGTAATTTTTATTCCTGATAAATATTTAGGTTTATATACGATGAGAAAGACAAATAAAAAATTTATATTGCATTCAGGTTACTGTCCTGTCCATGTGAGTATAAGAAAAGAAGATATAAAAAGACAAAAAAGACTCCATCCAAAAGCTAAAATCTTAGCGCATCCAGAATGCTTGCCTGAAGTAATAGATTTAGCAGATAAAGTCTTATCTACAGAAGGAATGTGCAGGTACGCTAAAAAAACTAAATCTCAAGAGATGATAATAGCTACAGAAATAGGGATCTTACATAGATTGAGAAAAGAAAATCCTAAGAAAAAGTTTTATCCTGCTTCAAAAACAGCAGTATGTCCTTTTATGAAGGTTATAAGATTAAAGGATGTTTTAGACTCATTAAAATATGAGAGGTACCCTGTTGAGGTACCTCTCTCTGTAAGGTTAGGTGCTTATAGAGCTATTCAAGAGATGTTAAAAGTAAGCTAAATCGTTACTCGAACTTATGTTAAGAGTAGAAAACTTATATATAGAAGTTGGAGACAAAACAGTAGTTAAAGATGTGCAGCTTTTTATTAAAGAGGATGAAGTAGTAGTTCTATTTGGTCCAAATGGAAGTGGGAAGACAAGTTTAGTAAAAGCTATAATGGGGTTTGGTGGTTATTCGATAAAGAAAGGTAGAATTCTATTTAAAAATAAAGATATAACTTTTATTCCAATAGAAGAAAGAGTCAAATTAGGTATAGGTCTAATGCCTCAACATCCTCCGAAAGTAAGAGGTGTAAAATTAATTCAGTTAGCTGAATTTTTATGTAATGATAGAGAAAGGATTAAAAATTTAGCAGAAAGCTTTCTTTTACAAGACCTTTTATACAGGGATGTAAATGTAGATTTTTCAGGAGGTGAGATTAAAAGATCAGAATTATTCCAACTCTTTCTTCAAAACCCTGATCTTTTACTCTTAGATGAACCTGAATCAGGAGTAGATATTGAGAATATATCTATAATGGGTAAGATGTTGAGAAAATATTTAGAAAATAAAGGAAAATCAGCTCTTATAATTACACATACTGGTTACATTTTAGATTACGTACCTGCTCATAAAGGATACGTGATGATAGAAGGTAGCCTACATTGTGTAGGTTCACCTAAGGAAATATTTAAAAGAATAAAAGAAGTTGGTTATGAAAAATGTAAGGAGTGTAAATGGCAGATGAAAAAATAAAGGAAATTTTAAAAGAAAATTTTGAAGCGTTAACTTCTTCTGGTATAGAATTTACTAAAGAAAAACATTCAGTAAATTTTTTTCAACAAGATGATGAAGTTTTATTTTCTAAAAGTTTTTTGGAAGGATTAGAGATATTAGAGATAGAAAAAGCTTTAAAAGATTCAGAGGTAAAAAATTATTTAGGAAAAGGTTTCAAGATCTTAAATAAAGACTACCCTACAGATATTTGTGGAGGTTATTTTATAAGAGTAAAAAAATCTATAACTGTAGAGATTCCTATTCAAGCATGTCTTTTTTTAAAAAAGAGAGGTTTTAAACAAAAAGTTCACAATATAGTAATAGTAGAAGAAGATGCTAAAGTTTATATTATTACAGGATGTGTAGCTTCCCAAAGTTCTAAAGAAAGTTTTCATTTGGGAATCTCTGAATTTTTTATTAAAAAAGGAGGTTATTTAAACTTTACAATGATCCACTCTTGGCATAAGGACGTGAAGGTAAGACCAATAAGTGTAGCTGTTGTAGAAGAAGGAGGAAATTTTGTCTCAAATTATATATGTTTAAAACCTGTAAAAGAAGTGGTTATGTATCCTACAGCTGTGTTAAAAGGTAGAAATTCTAAAGCAAGCTTTAATTCTTTAATAATGTCTCATTCAGATTCTTATCAAGATATAGGAGCAAGAGTTATTCTAAAAGAGGCTAATACTCAAGCAGAGATTATCTCAAGGAGTGTGAGTTTAGGGGGTAAGATTGTTATGAGAGGTCATCTAAAAGCAGAAAGTAAAGATGTAAAAGCTCATTTAGAATGTAGAGGTTTGGTCCTTTCAGATAAAGGGAGTATACATGCTATTCCTGAGTTAGAGACACGCTTTAAAGATGTAAATCTTTCTCATGAAGCTGCTATTGGAAAGATAAGCAAAGATGAAATAGAATATTTAAGGTCTAAAGGATTTAATGAAAAGCAAGCCCAATCTTTAATTATAAGAGGTTTTATGGACGTAGATATTTTAGGATTACCAGAATTTTTAAAAAAAGAGATTAAAAATATAGAAGAGAATATTCTAAAAGAGAGTTTTTGAATTTAAAGATGTCAAAAAAATTTAAAAAGATTAGTTTTATTTTATCCTTTTTAATATGTATTGACGTATCTTCACAGGTTAAAGATTCAAAGTTAAAAGAGTTACGTATGCAAATAGTTCTTTACAATTTAGTAAAGAATCTTTATCTCACTAAAGAACAAGCAGAATTTTTATTAGAAAAAGCCAAAATAGTCAAAAATTTAAAGGAAGATTTTGAAGAAAAGTTTAAAGAGTTATCTTCTCAACAAAAGAAAATTTTAAGTGATTTGAAAGAAATATTAAAAAAAGAAACAGGAGTTATTCCTCAAGAACTTAAAAAAGAATTGCATAAAAATGAATATGAAATGAAAAAGCTTCGTAAAGAGTATATTCAAAAATTAGATGAGATAACAAAAGAAGTGAAACTTAAGCTTTCAGATTCTCAGATTTACATAATTGAGAATTTTAAACCTTGCCTTATTCCTCCAAAAAGTTCTAAGTTAATAGGTCAAGCTTTTTCTTCACAAAAATTAACAAGAAAATTAGAATCTTTAAGAAGACTTCCTTATCAGGAATATGTATTTAAAAGGGATAGATTTATAGAGAAGATTTTAAACCATATTTTACTGAAAATCCCAAAGATAGAAGAAGAGAAATTAGATGAGGTTAAAGAAGATTTAACCAGAATCTTAGATGAGATGAGAAAATTATCAGATGTAGATTTTTCAATTCAAGAAGAGCAGATATTAGAGAAGATAAAAGAACTCCTTTCGTCTAAATTCCATCCTAAAAAAAAGAGTGTAGATGATAAGATACTCCATTTTCTACTCAATCCTCAAATAATACCTATATTAAAAGAGATTTTAAAGGTAAGTTAATTTTATTCTAATACCTTTCCAAAAGTACTGTCACAAGCAGAAGTAGAAGTTATATTTGAAGTCGTATATCTTATAACTCCACTCTCATCTACACAAAAAGAACGTTTACCTGTTTTTCCATAATCCTGAGGATAAGCGATAGCTATAAAAGTGTCTGTGCTACCTGAAAGAGTAAAGTTATATCCTTGCTTTTGACAAGGTTGACTAGGACATCCTAAGACATCATCAATGTAAGGTGGATCTGAATGAGGTCTGCCTAATGCACTCAAATTAGCAGGAAAAGTAGGGTTTGCAGCTCTGTAACTTTGAGCTGCAGAAGAAATAAGATGTAAAGATGCTATTGCAGCAGATTCATTAGCATTAATTTTGGCACGTAGTAAATTAGGAAGGGTTAAAGCTGCCAATAGAGCAAGGATAGCTATTACAATCATAATCTCTATTAGAGTAAAACTTTTTTTCATTATTTTTAAATTACAATTTGAAATTTAAAGCGTCAAGTCCAATTTTTTGAAAGCGCTTTCTTGAAATTAAATTTTTAATATGCTATACTTTAACTCAATGCTAAATACTCAGATTCTAAGTTCTTTAAATTTTGTAGATTTTTTAATAATTTTTTTATCTTTGAGGATCCTTTTTATCTCCTTTAAAGAAGGTTTTTTAACTGAATTTTTAAAGACTTTAAGTGTATTTTTAAGTTTTTTGATAGGGGTGCATTTTTCTCCTATAATAGCAGAGAAGATAAAAAATAAGTTTCCTTTACGTTTAGAAGGTTTGGATAGTTTTATATTTTTAGTTATAACTGTATTGAGTTTTATAATTTTTAGTCTCATAAGAAAGGGAGTCAGAATTGTTTTTAAAAGTGAAAAGGAAAAGTTAGGACTTTTAAATAGATTTTTTTCTTTAATATTAGGTAGTGTAAGAAGTTTATTTGTGAGTTGTATTGTTATTTGCATTTTTTTATTTTCAGAGATTAATTATTTAAAAAAAATAACTGAAAAAGCATATTTTTATCCAGTTTTGATGAAATTTACAAAATCTGCATATAAAGTCTTTTACAAAAAATTTATAGTAAAAATTTGGCCTCAATACCCTTTTAATGAGGAGGTAGAAAAATATGAAGTTGGAAAAGTTTTATAAAAAAGTAGTTGAGATAGGTATTAAAAACGACCCTCGTCCTAAAGAGTTTATTGAGAAGTTATTAGAAGAGAAAAAAAAGGAATATGAAAAATTGGAAGATAAAAAGAAAGAATTTTTTGATAAGGATAATTTTTGGAATCCATTTAGTGATACTCGTGTGTTTTTTGAGGATTTAGATATAGAGATTAAGACTCTCATGGTAGGTATAGACATAGAAGCTCAAGAAGTTTTAGCTTTTGATAGATTAAAAAAAGAGCATTCTTTAGATTTATTAGTTGCACATCATCCTGAAGGTAAAGCTTTAGCTAACTTTTATGAAGTAATGGATTTGCAGGTAGATATTTTAAAAACAGCAGGCTTTTCTTTAAGTTTAGCTGAAGATTTGCTTTCAGAAAGAAAAAAGCAGGTAGAAAGAAAAATACTTCCTTTAAATTTTTTAAGGACCATAGATTTAGCTAAAATTTTTAAAGTTCCTTTAATGTGCATTCATACTCCAGCAGATAACTGCGTTTATCAATTTTTAAAGAGATATTTTGAAGAAAAAAAACCTCAGAGATTAAAAGATATTATAGAATTACTTTTAGAACTCCCTGAGTACAGAGAAGCAGAAAAGAATAATTTTGGTCCCAGAATACTAAAAGGAAACCCTAACAATAGAGTAGAGAAGATTTTTTTAGAAATGACTGGGGGTACAGAACCTCATACTCAAATTTATCAAGAGTTAGTAAAAAAAGGATATGATACTATAGTAAGCATGCATTTATCTGAAGAACATTTTAAAAAAGCTTCAGATTCTAAATTGAACATTATAATCAGTGGACATATTTCTTCTGATACATTAGGTTTGAATCTGCTTTTCGATGAGATAGAAAAAGAAGAGCCTTTAGAATTTGTAGAAGTTTCAGGTTTTAGAAGATTTAGACACACAAAATGATACCCCAAGATTTTGTTCAGGAAGTTTTAGATAAGACAGATATTGTAGAACTAATATCTTCTTATATACCTTTAAAAAAATCTGGATCAAATTTTAAATCACTCTGTCCTTTCCATACTGAGAAAACGCCATCTTTTTTTGTGAGTCCTCAAAAACAACTTTTTCATTGTTTTGGTTGTGGAGTAGGAGGAAATGCTATTCATTTTTTAATGAAGTATGAAAATTTATCTTTTTATGAAGCTTTAAAGACTTTAGCTGAACGTGCAGGACTTAAAATGCCTAAAATTCAGGATTCACAGAAAACTTTAAAGACTTCTCTTTATGAGATAAATGAATTAACAGCCAAAGTCTACAATGCTTATTTAAAGAAAAAGGGAGAAAATGTTATTAAGTATTTAGCTTCCAGAGGTATAGATAAGGAACATATAGATAAATTTTTATTGGGATTAGCTCCTAACAGTTGGGATTTTTTAATAAACTTTCTAAGAGAGAAAAATATTTCTTTATCTCTTATAGAAAAAGCAGGTTTAGTATCTCATAGAGAAGACGGTGGATTTTATGACCTTTTTAGAAATAGATTAATGATTCCAATCTTTGATATAAAAGACAGAATAATTGGTTTTGGAGCAAGAAGGTTGAAAGAAGATGCAAATATTCCTAAATACATAAATACTCCTCAAACAGAAATCTATAACAAAGGTAAGACTCTATTTGGATTGAATTTTTCAAAAGAATACATTCTCAGAGAGAAAAAAATATGTATTGTAGAAGGTTACTTTGATATGATAGTACCTTTTATTAAAGGTCTAAAAAATATAGTAGCTTGCTTGGGCACAGCTTTGACTTCTGATCAGGTTCAGCTTATCAAAAGGTATACTGATAAGGTGGTAATGATTTATGATCAAGACGATGCAGGAAATTTAGCTACTTTAAGAGCTTTGGGTTTATTTTTAGAAAAAGAAATAGATGTAAAAGTGTGTTGTTTACCTGAAGGTTTTGATCCAGATAGTTTTGTTAGAGAGCATGGAATAGAAAGATTTAAAACTTTAGTGAATGATTCTGTAGATTTTTTAGAATTCGTTTTAAAAATTTTATTTAAAAAGTTTGATCCTTCTCAAGTAAAAGGAAAGATTCAGATTATTAAGGAATTGTTACCTATATTAGAAAAGATAAAAAATCAAATCCTCCTTTCAGAATACATAAAGGTCATATCTCAAAGGTTAAATGTAAAAGAAAACTCAATCTATTTAGAACTCCAAAGGAAAAATAAGAATAAATCTCTCATATCTGAAGAGATATTTAAAAGTTATCAAAAATTTTTATCTGTAGAAAGAATGCTTTTAAAGATTATTTTAGAATTTCCTGAGACTTTTAGTATAGTCAAAGAAAAATTAACTATACATGACTTTGAAGATTCAGCAGTAAAAAAGGTGTTAGAAAGTATCTGGGATTTAGATAAAATCCCTCAACTAAAAGAATTGAGTTCCATATTTTCAGGAGATGAACAGATAAATAATCTTTTAAGTGAAATCTCTTTTGCAGAGGTAGAAGAAAGCAAAGTTTCTCAGATATTAAGAGATTGCGTATTAAAGGTAAGTATAGATTCTAAAAAAAGATACTGTAGAATGTTGAAGGAAGAAATAGAAAAAGCTCAAAGAGAGGGCAATGAAAAATTAGCTTTAGAGCTGTTAAGAAAATATAATATTTTGAGGAAGGTGACCGAAAATGAGAAAAAAGAGATTACAAAAAGATGTAGAGAGAATTGTAGAGTTAAGTAAGAAGAAAGGTTACCTTACTTATGATGAGTTAAATCACTTTTTATCAGAAGATATCTACACCCCTCAAGAGATAGATTATGTTTTAGATCTTTTAGATCAAAGAAAGATAGCAGTAGTAGAATCTGAAGAGGCTTTACAATTTGAAAAGCCAGAGAGGGCTTCTATTGGTATTGAAGAAAAATATTTACCTTTAGATGATCCTGTAAAGATGTATTTAAAACAAATGGGAAAGATACCTTTGTTGAGTAGAGAAGAAGAAATAAGATTAGCTCAAAGGATAGAAGAAGAGGAGACCAAATACAGAGAGATAGTGCTAAGACTACCTCTTTCAAAAGAATATGTTATAAAATTAGCCAAAAGCATTCTAAAAGATGAAGTAAATGTTGATGAAGTTATAAAAGGAGAGATAAAGAGTAAGGAGAGAGAAAAAAGGAGAATAGCTAAATTATTGGAAAGATTAAAAAAAGAAAAAAAGGATACTTTAAAGTTGCTAATGGAGTTTAATTTAGTGATTTCAGTAATAAATGAGATAGTAAAAGAATTTGAAGAAAAGATTAAAATTTTAGAAAGAATAGAAAAAGAAATAAAATTATTTAAAAAAAGTAGAAGATATCAAATGGCTAAACACTTAAGTAGAGAAAAGAAAAAAATAGAAAGACTCTTGAGTGCAGATTTAGAAGGAGCAAAGAAGATCTTAGAAGAGATCAAAGAACGTCAGGACCATTTTAATCAAGCTAAAAAAGAATTAGTGGAAGCTAATTTGAGATTGGTAGTGAGTATTGCTAAAAAGTATGTGAACAGAGGTTTATCTTTTTTAGATTTAATTCAAGAAGGAAACATTGGTTTAATAAAAGCTGTAGAAAAATTTGAATATAAAAGAGGATACAAATTTTCTACATATGCTACTTGGTGGATAAGACAAGCTATTACCAGAGCTATAGCTGATCACGCCAGAACCATCAGGATACCTGTACATATGACAGAGACCATAAACAAAATAGCCAGAATTTCTAGACTTTTCATTCAAGAAAAAGGAAGAGAACCTACTCCTGAAGAATTAGCCAAAGAACTAAAGATGCCCACAGAAAAAATAAAAGAGATTTTAAAAGTAGCTCAACAACCTATCTCTTTACAAACTCCAATTGGAGAAGAAGGAGAGACTCACTTTGGAGATTTTATAGAAGATAAAAAAGCAGTCTCTCCTGCAAATGCTACTATCTATTCTATGCTTAGAGAAGAGTTATGGACGGCTTTAAATACTTTGACTGAGAGAGAAAGAAAGATATTAATTTTAAGATTTGGCTTAGAGGATGGCCAACCAAGAACTTTAGAAGAGGTAGGAAAAGTCTTTAATGTTACCAGAGAAAGAATAAGACAGATAGAAGCGAAAGCCCTCAGGAAATTAAAACATCCCACCAGGTCTAAGAAATTAAGAGTCTTTTTAGATATGACTTTTGCCCAAGAAAGAGGAGCTTATTAATTGATGAGAGAGATTAAGATAGAAAATGTCTTTACAGTCTCAGAATTAAATAATCTTGTTAAAAATATCATTAATAGAGAACTTCCAGAAGCAGTCTGGGTATGTGGAGAGATTCAGGATTTGAGGAAAAGGTTGGGTAAAAAACATGTGTATTTTAATTTATGTCAAAAACATCCAGAGGTAGATGAGATAATAGCAAAAGTTAAGTGTGTTATATTTGAGAACACACTCCCTTTTATTGAAAAAAGATTAAAACAGCAAGATATCTATTTAACTTTAAAAAATGATATTGAAGTAAAACTATTATGCAAAATAGATTTTTATCCAAAATGGGGAGAATTCAGATTAATAATCATAGATATAGATCCTATTTATACTTTAGGAAAGTTAGCTCAAAATAGGCAAAGACTCTTACGTGAATTAGAAGAAAGAGGACTATTAAATAAAAATAAAAATTTACCTTTCCCTTTAGTCCCTTTAAAAATAGGTTTGGTTACTGCTTTTGATTCAGCTGCTTGGCATGATTTTCTATCTGAATTAAGAAGTTCTGGTTTTGGATTTAAGATTTATTTTTATGACGCTTATATGCAGGGAGAGTATACAGAATCTGATATTATAAAAGCATTAGAGATTTTTAATAAATTTAGCAAAGAAGAGTTAGATGTAATAGTTATAACTCGTGGAGGAGGTTCTACTGCAGATTTGAGTTGTTTTGATAATATAAAGATAGCTGAAAAAATAGCTAATTCTAAATTTCCTGTTTTAACTGCTTTAGGACATCAGATAAATAATACGATTATAGATTTTGTCTCATACACTTCTTTAAAGACACCCACAGCTATAGCTCAGTTTTTAGTTTTGAAAGTAAAAGAATTTTTAGATAACTTAAATTTTTTATGGGAAGAGGTTTTAAAGATATCTCAACAAAATTTATCTAATGCAAAAAATCAGCTTCTAAATTATCTTTTTAATTTTGAAAGAAATTTGAATTCTTATTTTTCACAAAATAAAAATGATATTTTAGAAAAAGAGGTTTTGTTTAAACATAAATTGATTGATTTTTTTAAGAATAAGAAAGATTCTCTAAAGGAGACTTTGGAAGACTTAAAAGAAGGTTATGAAAATATTTTTAAAAATAAAAGAGTGTTTTTAGAAAATGCAGAGGAAAAAATAAAATTATCAGATCCTAAAAAGATTTTGAAAAGAGGATTTAGTATAACTAGAATAGGGAAAAGAGTTTTAAAAGATACAAAGCTTTTGAAAAATGGAGAAAAGGTAAAGACTTTTCTTTACAAGGGTAGTTTTGAGAGTATAATCTCAAATATTATAGATGAAGTATAAACAGGCTTTCCAAGAATTAAATAAAATTTTAAAAGATTTGCAGTCAGAAGATATCGATGTAGATGAACTCACAGATAAAGTAAAGAGGGCTTTAGAATTAATTAAAATTTGCAAAGAAAAGATAGAAAAGACAGAATTAGAGGTAAAAAAAATTATTGAAGAGTTTCAAAGATCTTCTTTAGAAAAGGAGGTGTAAGATTTTAGTAGGTTTACTCTTAATAATAGCAGGTATATTGATAGCTATATACCCTGAACTTCTTTCTTTGATCGTTGCTTCATTTTTAATTTTTTTAGGTTTACTTATAGTTTTAATAAGTTATTACTATAAAAAGGAAGCAAAGAGATTTGAAAATCCTTTCATAGATTTCTTCTTTAGATTTTAATACCCCCCTTCTTTCTTATTGACATCTCAAAGGAAGCGTGTTAATTTAAAATCCTCAAAAACTAAAGATATTATGGAGAAGAAGATAAAAATAGGTATTATTGGTTTAGGGAATATGGGTACAGCTATATTGAGAGGTTTGGTAAAGAAGTTAAATAGAGCTAATTTATTTGGATATGATAAAGATAGAGAGAAAAATAAGATAATAAAGAAAAATTTAAAGATAAACATTTGTGAAAGTATAGAAGATTTAGTCAAAAAAAGTAAAGTTACGTTTCTCTGTGTAAAACCCCAAGATTTGAAAGAAGTTTTGAAAGAATTAGAAAAAACATTATCTTCAATAAAGGAGAAAAAAATATTTATAAGTATAGCTGCAGGCATACCTTTAAAATTTTTAGAGAAGTATTTAAAAAATAATCCTGTAATAAGAGTAATGCCTAATTTAGGAGCTAAAGTCTTTGAATCTTTGAATGCTTATAGTTGTGGGAAATTTACAAAAGAAGATGATGAAAAGATAGGTGTTAGGCTTCTAAATAGTTTTGGTGTTTCTATTAAAGTTAAAGAGTCTTTTTTAGATAAAATTACTGCTTTAAGTGGGTCAGGATTAGCTTATTTTTTTTATTTTTTTGAAGCTTTAGAAGAGAGTGCAAAAAAATTAGGGTTTTCTGAGTCAGATTCTAAGTTTTTAGTTTATCAAACGATGAAGGCTTCTTTGAAATTATTAGAATCAGAAAATTTAGACGCTCAGAGTTTGAGGAAGAAAGTAACTTCTAAAAAAGGAACTACTGAAAGAGCTATAAAAATATTTAAAGAGAATAAATTTAAAGAGATAGTCTACAAAGCTGTAAAACAAGCTCAAAAAAGAGCAAAGGAGCTAAGTAAGGAGGTTTTAAATGCCTAAGATAGGAATAATTGGAGGTAGTGGCCTTTATGAGTTAGAAGGTTTAAAAGTTAAAAAGAAAGTAAAGATTAAAACTCCTTTTGGAAAACCTTCCTCAGAAATAGTTATTGGAGAATTTGAGAACAAAGAAATAGCTTTTTTAGCAAGACATGGTAAAGCTCATACTATTCCTCCAACTAGCATAAATTACAGAGCGAATATTTTTGCTTTAAAAGTTTTAGGAGTAGAAAGGATAATTTCAGTTTCAGCTTGTGGTTCTTTTAAAGAAGAATTAAAACCCAAAGACTTTGTTATTCCTTTACAATTTTTTGATAGGACAAATCAATGTAGAAAAATGAGCTTTTTTGTTGAGGAAGGTATTGTAGCACATGTTGGTTTTTCAGAACCTATTTGCAAAGATTTAGCTCAAATAATTTATAAAGCTTGTCAACAGGTTCAAGTTAACGTTCATTTTGGAGGTGTATATGTGAATATGGAAGGTCCTCAATTTTCTACTTTAGCTGAAAGTTTATTCTATAAATCTCAGGGATTTGATATTATAGGAATGACAAATTTAGCTGAAAGTAAATTAGCTAGAGAAGCTGAAATCTGTTATGCAAGTTTGTGTGCAGTTACAGATTATGATTGTTGGCATCCTTCTCATGAGACTGTTACTGCTCAAATGGTAATAGAAAATCTAATGACTAATGTAGAGAATGCTAAGAAAATACTAAAGATTTTAATTCCTCTTATTCCTGAAGAAAGAAATTGTAAATGTAAATCAGCTTTAAAAGATGCAATAGTTACCCCTTTAAAAGAGGTACCTAACAAATTAAAGAAAAAATTAAAACCTATAATTGGTAAATATCTATGAGAGACTATAAGAATACATTAAATCTTCCTCAGACAGATTTTAGTATGAGAGCTAATTTAAAGGAAAAAGAATTAAAGATCCTTTCTTTTTGGAAAGAGACTGATATTTATAAAAAGATGTTAGAAAAAGGAGATTTGAATAAGATATTTATACTCCATGATGGTCCCCCTTATAGTAATGCTTCTATTCATATAGGCCACGCTCTAAATAAAATATTAAAAGACATAATAATAAAATACAAATCTTTTTTAGGTTATAGAGTGCCTTTTATATGTGGATGGGATTGTCATGGGCTCCCTGTAGAACTCCAACTGATGAAAGAATTAAATATTACTAGTAAAGAGCAAATAGATGTTTTAGATTTTAGGAAGAAAGCTACAGATTTTGCTTTAAAATTTGCTCAGATTCAAAAAGAAGAATTTGAAAGGTTAGGAGTATTTTCAGATTGGAGCACATCTTATTACACATTATCTCCTAAATATGAAGCTGAAGTAATAAGGTTATTTGCGGAGTTAGTAGAGAAAGGATTTATATACAGAGGTTTAAAACCTGTTAACTGGTGTAAACATTGTCAGACTGCCTTAGCTGAAGCTGAAGTAGAGTATAAGAATAAGACTTCCCCTTCAATTTATGTTCTTTTTGAGGTTAAAGATCAAAAAACTTTTCCTCAAAATACTTATTTTTTGGTATGGACTACGACTCCTTGGACTTTAGTATCTAATACTGCTTTAGCTGTTAATCCTACAGCTGAATATGTATTAATCTCTTTAGAAAATAAATACATAATTATTTTGAAAGATTTAAAAGAAAAGATTTTAGAAAAGGTTAAGATAAAAAATTGTAAAGTGTTAAAAGAATTCAAAGGAAAAGATTTAGAAGGAATATTAACTCAACATCCTTTTATCGATAGAATTTCACCTGTAGTCTTAGGAGATTTTGTTTCTAAAGAAGAAGGAACAGGTATTGTACACATAGCTCCAGGTTTTGGTCAAGAAGATTTTGAGTTAGGTTTAAAATATAATTTAGATATACTTGTGCCTGTAGATGAGAAAGGAAGATTTAAAGAAGAAGATTTTGTTCCTCAAGATTTAAGAAATAAAGATGTTCATACTGCTGACGATCTTATAATTGAGATTTTAAAGCAAAAAGATAAGTTATTTATTTCAGAGAACATTACACATTCTTATCCTCATTGCTGGAGATGTAAAAAACCTTTAATATTTAGGGCTACAGAACAGACTTTTTTGAATATAGAAAAGAATAATTTAAGAAAGAATTTATTAAAAGAGATTGAAAAGATAAGATGGATACCTCCTCAAGGAAAGGAAAGAATATATGCTATGGTTTCTGAAAGACCTGATTGGTGTCTATCAAGACAGAGAATTTGGGGTTTAGGGATACCTGCTTTTATATGTAAAGATTGCAATTTTTATATTTTGGATAAAGATTTAATCTTAAAGATAGCAGATTTAATAGAAAAAGAAGGAAGTAATATTTGGTTTGAAAAACCTGTTTCTTTTTTCTTGGGATCTGATTATAAATGTCCAAGATGCAAAAGCAAAAATTTAAAGAAGGGAACAGATGTCTTAGATGTTTGGTTTGAATCAGGAGCAAGTTTTAGAGCAGTTTTAATGAAAAGAGAAGAATTAAAATTTCCAGCAGATATTTATTTAGAAGGTTCAGACCAACATAGAGGATGGTTTCAAGTTTCATTGATTTTGAGTTATGCTACTCAGAATAAAGCTCCTTTTAGAGATGTTCTTACTCATGGATTTGTAGTAGATGAAAAGGGAAGAAAGATGTCAAAATCCTTAGGAAATGTAATTAAACCACAAGATATATGGACAAAATATGGAGCTGAAATTTTAAGATTATGGGCGTGTTCAGCTAATTACCATTTAGATATAAAGATTTCATCAGATATTATTTTGAGGATAGTAGATTTCTATAGAAAAGTAAGAAATACTTTTAGATTTTTATTAGGAAATTTATATGATTTTTCTCCAACCAAAGATATGATAGATTTTAGTAATTTATTGTATTTGGACAAAATTTTCCTTTCTAAGCTCTCTGAACTTACTTTAAAAATAAAAAAATTTTATGAAGAGTACGCTTTCTATAAGATTTATCAAAATGTTTACAATTATTGTGTAAATATTTTGAGTGCAATTTATTTTGATATTTTAAAAGAGAGATTGTATACTCATCCTAAAAAATCAAATTCTAGATTGTCTTGTCAGACAGTACTTTTTTATATTTTAAGAACATTAGTAAGGATTTTAGCTCCTATAATGAGTTTTACTTGTGAAGAAGTTTGGCAGCATATGAGAAAAATGGGTTTTGAAGAAAAAGAATCTGTTTTTTTAAGCAATTGGCCTAAAGAAGTAGAGGATTTTTTAGATAAGAGTTTATTAAAAGATTTGGAAAGACTTCTTCTTTTAAGGGATAAAGTAAACAAAGCTTTAGAAATAAAAAGACAGGAAGGTTTAATAAGAGCTTCTTTGGAAGCAGAGTTAGATATTTATCTTCCAAAAGAAGATTTAGATTTCTTTAAAGGATTAGATATTACTTGGAGAGAATTTTTTATCGTTTCAAAAGTAAATTTTTCAGAAGGAAAAGAAAGAATAATAGTTGAGAAAGCTAAAGGTCAGAAATGTCAAAGGTGTTGGTGTATAGATGAGAGTGTAGGTACAGATACTGAATTTCCAGATCTATGCAGAAGATGTATTAAATTTTTAAAG
>Ga0190307_1000280_pt1 | contig 15441 bp, 12 predicted proteins | sample 48700745_MG_FD_161653 | JGI IMG/M metagenome (GOLD analysis project Ga0190307, IMG submission 161653) | Hydrothermal vent sediment bacterial communities from Southern Trench, Guaymas Basin, Mexico - 4870-07-4-5_MG | ecosystem: Environmental > Aquatic > Marine > Hydrothermal vents > Sediment ... | reverse complement strand
AAAGGTGATGCCGAGAAAGTTTCGCATATCGATGCGCTGCGTATCGCCGCTTTGATCGAGCTGCATCGCGACCGCAAGGCGGAGCGCCTTACCGCGGGCTTCGTTGCTCGTGTTGCTCAGGAGCTGCGCGAACTGTCTCCCCAAGCACCTATCGCACACGTATCCTATTTCCAGAATCTTCATTGCCTTCTCCACCACGTTCATAGCTTCACCTCCTCCACGCTTCCCCGGGGCGAACGCTCGCGGAACGCCTGCACAGCGAATTTGAACACCTCAATATTGCCGCGCTCCCACGCGTCGTGAGGCAGACCCGCTTTCAGGCAGAGGTTCGAGAGGAACGCGCGCTTTTCCGGAAGTTTTTCCCAGACCTGCGGCAGGAACAAACCGCTCGCCCAACCGCGGCGCAAAATTATGCCGTCGCGCCTCGGCGTTATTTTTTCGAGCAATTCATCAGCGCTTCGATACTTTATTTTTTCCGGAGGTGTGAGCACGGAAATTTCCACGGTAATCTTATCGAGCTCGTCCTCGCTCACATCCCTGAATCTCGGGTCGTGGCACGCTTCTACTGCGCACTCCACGAGAGCATCCTTCAGAGATTTTACAGGTAGCGGGAATCCTATGCAACCCCTTAACTCGCGCTCCGGATGGGTTTCCAGCGTAACGAACACACCGCGCTTTATCGAGCACCACGAAGGAAAGTTTATTTCTCCGATTCGCTCTCCCTTGACGTGACGCTCTATAACGCTCCTCGCAACGCTTACGAGGAACCTTCCCTGTTCCAGCGTGAGCCTCATAACTTACAATTTTCGCAGCGAACGTTTATTTATCTTTTATTCAGTGAGCGCTCTCGCTATCTCTGCTGCGAATCTTTCCGCTGCGTGCGGACCGTTCGCGGTGATTACGTTTCCGTCTCTTTCAACGTCGTTACCCGTGTAGATCGCTCCCTTGGATTCGAGTTTTTCGATAAACTCGCCATCCCAGACCGTTGCGCGCCTGCCCTCGAGCACCCCCGCATTCGCTAAAATTACGGGTGCTATGCATATCGCCGCCACTACTTTGTTCTTTTCGTTCGCTTCTCTCGCTATGCTCAAAGCCCTCGCATCATCGAAATACACCTGCGAACCCGCGCCGCCCACGAATACCACGGCATCGAACTGGTCGACGCTTAGGTTATCGATGAGCATCGTTGGCTTAACCTTTTTTCCCAGCATCCCCGTTGCCTCGCTCAAATCCGTGCTCACTATTTCGACGCTCGCACCCCCGCTGGTAAAAATTTCGTAGGGTTTCTCGAACTCCTCGTCGCGAAAACCTTCGTGCGCGATTATCATCGCGATTCTCTTACCTTCCAGATTCATTTCACCACCCGGGTTTGCGGCGGTGGGCATTTCCTTTACGCATAGGCACGCGAAAACCAGTGTCGCGAGCGCGACCCACGCAACCGCGAGTTTCATTAAATTAATTCTTTTTAAGAATTAAAATAATTTTTCACATGAATATTCAGAGCGGGGCGTTGAATAACCCATGGCCGCGATGGTGTAACGGCTAGCACAAACGCGCTTCGCCCGAAGCAAGGTGCAGGGGCCTGTGGAGCCCTTAGTCCGGGTTCGAATCCCGGTCGCGGCCCTTCGTTGAATGAAAATAAAAAGTAACGCAAAAATTAACAATTATGTACGTAGCTGAAGAGTTCCGCAGGGAGTGCGAAAAACTCGTGAAAAGGTGTGCGAAAGAGTGCGGGGAAGTAACTTTGGAGATACCTCCCGAAGAGATAGGCGCGGACCTCTCGCTACCGTGCTTTAAATTCTCGCGCAATCCCGCAGAGTTCGCGGCGCGGCTTACAGAGTGCATAAACAGGCGTCTCAGCGCCGATTCTCTCGTGAAGACCGCGAAGCACGCGGGCGCATACGTGAACTTTTACGTTAATCACGAGGTTTACTGCGACCGCGCGGTGCGGGAGATAATAAAACTCGAGAAGCTTTACGGCGGGGAGAGAAGGAGAAAGGGGAGAATAGTGATAGACTTTTCCTCGCCGAACATAGCGAAACCCTTCAGCGTAGGTCACCTAAGGAGCACGGTGATAGGGCAATCGCTTTATAATATATTTTCGTTTCTCGGCTACCGATGCATAGGAGACAACCATCTCGGTGACTGGGGCACGCAGTTCGGCGTGCTTATCGCGGCGTACAAAAAATGGGGAAGCGAGGCAGAGTTAAAGAAGCGCCCCATCCAACACGCGCTCGAACTCTACGTCAAATTTCACAGGGAAATGGAAGGGAAGCCGGAGCTCGCGGAAGAAGCGAAAAGGTGGTTTAAGAAACTGGAGGAGGGGGATAGGGAGGTGAGAAAATTGTGGAAGCTTTTCGTGGAGTTCAGTCTTAAGGAATTTAAAAAAATCTACGCGATGCTCAACGTGAGATTCGACCTGACGCTGGGCGAGAGTTTTTATCACAGAGAGGCGAAGCGTCTCGTTAGCGAACTGCTGAATTGCGGCATCGCCGAAAAAAGCGAGGGAGCGGTTATAATTCCCTTAGAGGAGTACAGTCTTCCGCCCCTCGTTATTCAGAAGAGCGATGAGTCGACGCTCTACGCAACGAGAGACCTCGCGGCGATAAAGTTCAGGCTGGAAAGGTTCAAACCCGAAAAGATTATTTACGTGGTGGGAAGCGAGCAGAAATTGTACTTCAAACAGCTCTTCGCCGCGGTAGAAAAGATACGCAGACGCTCGAATTTACTGAAACTCGCGGAGCGCTGCGAACTGGTGCATGTTGATTTCGGTTTGGTGACGCTCGGCGGGGCGAAGCTGAGCACGAGAAAGGGAAGAATAGTGCTGCTCGAGGATATAATAAACAAAGCGGTTGAGAAGGCGCTGAAAATTATAGAGGAAAAAAATCCCGCGCTCGAAAACAAAGAGGAGATCGCAAGGAACATAGGCGTGGGTTCGGTGATATTTTCTGATTTGAAGCAGGACAGGGTGCACAACGTGGATTTCGATTTCGAGCGCATGCTGAGTTTCGAGGGCGATACATGCCCGAGAATACTCTACGCGCACACGAGAGCGTGCTCCATTCTGAGGCGCGCGGGGAAGAAAATCTCGATGAAGCGCGCGTTCCGCTACGAGAGCGAGGAGGAAATAAAGTTGATAAAAAAACTTTCCGAGTTTCCTTTAGTGGTGAAGCTCTCCGCCGAAACCTGCAAGCCGCATCACATAGCGCAGTATCTCCTGGAGGTTGTTGACCGCTTCAACGATTTTTATTCCAGGCACAGGGTGATAGGGAGCGGGAGGGAGAACGAAAGGTTAGCGCTCGTGCGCGCGACGAAGATAGTGCTGGGCAACGGACTCAAACTGCTGAACATAAAGCCAGTGGAGGTGATGTGATGCACAGCCTCGTGCTCGGTCTGTTCGTCGGTATAGTAATCGTTTCGCTCGTCACGCCACTGCTTCTTCTTTACGGTTTCACCAAGGAGGTTTGCGTCCTGCTGCTTTATCTCATACCCCTTACGGGAGGCATCGCTGCCCTTGCGGCTGCCAACATCGGAGCAGCGGAAAACAAACCGCGGCGCGGTTTCGCGACGCCGCAAGTTAGCGAGGGCGAAAGTTTCGGCGATATTGAAGGGAGCTTCGTAACGCTTTCAACGAGGAACGGTGCGGTGTACAAAGGAATGGTGAATTACTGCGACCGCGAAATGATAGCGCTGCGCAACGCGATGCGCATCGATGTGCCTGAGCCACAGCGTGTGGACAAACTTTTCGTGAACAGAAACGAGATAAGGGAAATAAAAATAGAAAAAAATCAGCAGTAAGCGTATTCCCCGCTCACATCGCTCGCGGAATACTCGCAGCGGTCCACGAGACTGCCCTCGGCATCGAAAAGCAGCGCTTCGTCACCCTCGGTATCGTTCCACACACCTTTATTTTCTTGCTCTTCCCAGCACAGCACCGCGCAGCCGTCGCTGCGCTGCGTTTCGTTGCATGAATCGTAGTTGCTGTAGATTCTCACGCACTCGCCTGCGCGGAGTTCGAACTCCTCAAACGTATACCTGTGCTTTTCATCGCCTATGCTCCATCCTTTCAGGTTAATATCCTCGCTACCCCTGTTTTCCAGTTCCACGAATTCCTCATCCTTCACCTTAATCTTCGTTATCTCCACCCTTACGCCGGTGAACATCTGCACAATTTTTATGCTGTCCTCCTCGAGCATCGATTTCAATTTTTCGTAAGAGCTGTTTATGCTTTCGAAATCCGCGCCCTGCCACGTGATTCTTTCCTCTCCGTTCTCCCTGATTTTTTCCATGAAGCCGTAAGGGTTGGTGAACCTTTCCTTTATCTCAAAAGGCGTTTGGGTTATGTTCAGCACACCTTCTTTTGTTTCTATCACCCACGTGGTTCGGTTGAACGTTTGCACTATCATCGTTTTTCTATCAGGCTTCTCCAGTTCCTGAATTATTTTATCGGGAGTTGCGGTGTATCTGAATTTCCCGTAGGGAGTCGAGACCTCCCTTTCTATTTTGTCATGACTGTAACTCACGCTCTCGCTTCCCGGCATGCTTTCCGCTTCGCTCACGTTAATTCCTGCGAGCAGGGCAGCCGTCGCTGCGTGGGAATCGCTAACCGTTGTTGTGATTACAGGAATCGATGCCAGACCGAAAACGACGCTCACCAGCATCGCGGTGTTGAGATGGTTCATGAGATAAAATTATACGGAGGGTTTTAAAAAATTGTTCATTTTTAAAATTATTTATAAAGAATTAGTTTGTATGCAATCGGAAGGAGATAAAGAGAATAAACAGATAGAAATCACCATAAATCTCGCGTGGCTCAAACGAAACTACGCCGCGATAATTTTGATAACGATAATACTGCTTTCCTTCTGGCTGCGCACATTTAATTTTCATCAAAACTGGCTGCTGAATGTTGACTCGTACTTTCACTACAGATATATGAAATACATAGCGAACGGAAAGGTGGAAAATCTAACGCTGATTCGCAATAATCACCTCGTTAACGCCACCTATCCACTTTACGACCCTTTAATGGAAGCGCCCAACGGCCGTGAATTCAGACCGAACCTATACCATTATCTCGGAGCGTATTCCTATTTGCTTGCTAAATTCGTAATACCGAACCTCGAGTTATGGGTGTTTCTCATCTATTTTCCGGTAATCCTCACAAGTTTGTGCGCGATTCCGGCCTACTACATAGGCAAGACCCTCTACGATAAGCGCGCAGGATTGCTTACCGCGTTCCTCTTTTTGTTCAACCCGTCCATCCTGGCAAGAACTATGGGAGGCGATCCAGACAACGATTGCTGGGTTTTGCTGCTTCCCTTAGTTACGCTTGCGTTCTTCCTGCTTGCGAATAAATTCTCGGAAGAGAAACGTATGAAGAGAGCCCTTGTATATTCGCTGTTCTCGGGTATATTCTTTGCGGCGCTCGCTTATTCATGGGTATACTGGCATGTATTCTATTTGATAACAGGATTCGTTGTATTTAAGATTGTTATATCATCTATTCTTGATTATCTCTCTGGCAGGAAGATAGCGCTGAAGAATTACAAAGCGCTGGCAGCGGTGTATGGGGTTACGATAGCGACGTTCTTCCTGCTCACGGTTCCTGTAAAGGGCGTTGGGGTTATCACCACCTCGTTTTTTGGTCCGTTTCAGGCTCTGCAGCTTAAAGCAGAAATAAGAGAATTCCCCAACGTATACGTAAGCGTAGCAGAAATGATGCAGGGCGGTGATGTAAAGACGATTGCGGCGAGAGTGGGAGTTCCGTTATTCTTCTTCTCAACTGTTTGCTTTCTGCCATACGCGACCGCGAGTTTTATATTCAGACGCAAACATTTGGATACGCTGATTTTCGTTACGCTATGGATGCTCGGGTTTTTGTATGCGAGCGTGTTCGCTATAAGATTTACTATATTTTTGGTATTTCCGCTCGCGCTGGCGAGCAGCATATTTTTGATTAAACTCTTACGCTTGGCGAACGGTGAGGATAGAGGGATACTCGATTAAAGGGGAGAAGAATGGAGAGAAAAATCGATAAAAGAAAAATAATGACGCTCGCAGTATTGGCGGTGATACTCTATCTCTGTTACCAGATGTTCTCGATTAGTTATGAGTTAATAAAAGTGTCGCAGGTGCCGGTGCTCAGTTCGAATTGGTGGCAGGCGTTACACTGGATTAGAGATAACACACCTCAATGCGCGGTAATCGCGACCTACTGGGATCCGGGTCATTTTATCACCGGCATTGCGGAGAGACCCGTGGTTTTCGACGGTGCATCGCAGAACGCGAAGCGTGTGTGGGAAGAGCAGGGTATACTCACGCGGGAAGAGATTCGTGATATAGTTGCACACGATAAGTTCGAGTTTACCTACGATTACGAAAGAAACGTAACGATAATAACCACCGCCCGTATTCAGGATATCGCCATCACTCTGTTTACCGACAACGAGACGCAGGCGATAAAAATACTTAAGCGATATCTCATGCCCAACTGCAACAACACGATGTATTACATAGCGAGCGCGGATTTGATAGGAAAATCGCAGTGGTGGACCTATTTCGCTACGTGGAGCAAAGAGACGCACAGCGGTACGAAGTATTTCTATTATCCGCTATCGCTCTCGCGTTCGCAGCTTTTACAGGAGGGTATAGCATACGTATATCCCCTCTCCCGTGACGCTTCGTTCATCGTTTACGAAAGAAACAACACGCTGGATATTTACTATCAAGCCGGCACCAAGTTAACGAAGGTCGAGCACTTCTTCTACTTCTTTAATAACTCCGGATACGAAAAAACCTATTCCGATGCGGAACTGAAGGGTATGGCGTGGCTCTCTCCTGATAAAACATGGCTCGTTTACATGCCGAGGGAACTCGAACGCGCGCTCTTTACAAGAATGTTTCTCTTCAACGGCATGGGTCTGAAGCACTTCGAACTCGTGGGGAATTTCGGCGGAGAAGTAAAGTTATACAAAGTTAAATTCAGCGATGTTTCTGGAGAATAGAGGATGCGTCTAAAGGTTTCTGAAAATTCTCACACTCGTTATTCAACTTATCCTTTAATTCTCTTTCATCTTTTTCGAAACACATTAAAACTTAGTTTACTCTGTTCCTTGGATACTCAAGCGGAAAAGAATGAACTAAAAAAGGAAAAGGATACTTGGTTTGCGTCCCGAAAAGTTGTTTAACAATAAATCATGCCGGTTGAAAAGAATACCGCTGCGAAGGTTCTTTCCCACGCCAGCATGATGACATCAAAAATCAACGCGCTTCGCCCCCGCTTCCGATAATTGCTCCTCTCATCATGATAACATGAAAACGCTTCTCCTTTAACGCGTCCCAAGTCGAAAAAATAATGACTTGGGAGAGGGCGGCCTTGAGATGGTGTTCAAGACGAGAGCATAATTGGGCGCCTTTTTAACGACAGTCAGCATGCACAACCAACCCTTTTTTTATTTTATGCGATTTCTTCGATAATAGTTTCGCGGCGGGGAGAGGTGTGCGTGGGGTGGGTGGAGGGTTTCTTTAAACTTTTGTTATTTTGCCGTCGCGGTGCCTTGGTGAAAACGACAGCATAATGATGGAATAAACGGAGGAAACAGCGTAAAGACCCACCGCCCCCGCGGCGAAACGAGATTTTCCTTTAATTCTTTACGAAACAACGCTCGGTAAAAGTAAGTTCGATGCGGTTATGCTCGAAATGGAAACAACCCTAAGGGGTTAAAGGTTAGAAAATATTTAAAGCGGCAAAACAAAAGAGAGGTAGGAAGCGTTTTCATAGATGCTGATGTTGGAAACAACCCGCTGCAAATAAAGAGAAATGTTTTTAGTTTTTTCGTTGTTATTTATATATATTCTGTCAGTCTGTCGGTAGGGGGTAATTATGAAAAAACACGTTTTAATTTTTCTGATAATGCTGATTGCATGCGCTGCTGGAAATTCCCATGCCGCACCTCAAAAAAGTATTTGTATGGTTTACTTTACGGGTGTGGGCTGTCCTCACTGCGCGAAAACAGACCCTGTATTGCTTATCGACCTGCTCAAACAGCATCCAGAAATAATCGTGATAGAATACGAAATTTACCATGAGCAGGGAAACGCGCCTTTACTTCTAAAATACGGCGAGAATTATAATTCGGGACTGGGCGTACCTTTAATAATACTGAGCAAGAAAAATCACATTATCGGTGATTTTCCTATTCTGAACAATTTAGATCGCATAACCGAATTGAGCGAAAATCCCTGCCCCATGGACAACGGTTCTTCAATCGCATTTGAGGAACTCAACATCGCAGCGCTACCGGGCAAACCAAAGATATGGAGAAATGGTAGGATTTTAATCAAAACAACGGGCGGTGGCAATAGCATGTTGTTGAGAAATTTGCTAATGTCTCAAAACATTTCATCCGTTCTTGAAGAAATTAATTACACTCTTGTTGAACCCGTTCCGGTAGAACTTTCCGGAAGGACCGTATATTTTGATAACGCTATCGAACTGGAGGGATGGATATTTCAATGGAACGGCGGGAAAGCGAATGATACCTTCAGCAACCAAGAGACAGGAACTATCCACCCCCCCTCGCCAGATTCATCCACCACTCCAGAACTTACCCTTGTGAAACTCGTCTCATTAGCGGCGGTGGATGCTGTGAATCCTTGCGCGCTCGCGGTTTTAACCTTTATGCTCATCGCAATTCTAACCTACAACCCGGAAAAGAAAAGGAATGTTTTATTGGCGGGATTGGCCTTTTCCGCTTCTGTTTTCGTTACCTATCTGTTTTACGGTCTTATTATTATAAAATTCTTTCAGATAGTTCAAGCGTTAACCGCTGTAAGGTTATTGCTTTATAAAATTCTTGGTGTGGCTGCGATTATTCTGGGGCTGCTAAACATAAAGGATTGGATAAGGCATAAGCCCGGTGGGTTCGCAACAGAGATGCCTTTAAGTTTCAGACCGAAAGTCAAAAAAATAATAAGCGGGGTAACCTCTCCGAAGGGAGCGTTTTTCGTAGGAATTTTCGTGACAGTATTTCTCCTACCCTGCACCATAGGACCCTACATAATAGCGGGAGGGATTCTCTCTATTTTTAAGATAATAGAAGCACTACCTTTCCTACTTCTCTACAACCTAATTTTTATTTCGCCCATGATCGCAATAACCTTAATCGTCTATACGGGTTTCGCAAAGGTTGAAAATGTTTCTGGATGGAGAAAAAAGAATGTTAGAAAACTTCATCTGATTGCCGGGATTATTATGCTCGGTTTAGGAATAGGGATGACTCTCGGGTTGGTATGAATTTTATTATTTCTTTATTTACAATCTTTGTTTTTGGGTTATTTCCCACAGGCATGACGATATCAAAATTGAAATTCTGGTTTCGTTATTAATATCGATGTAATTAAATCGAGAAAGAGAGCGCTGAATTAAGCGCGGGTTCGCAAGGCAATCGATAACGAACCAACCACCCCACATCCCCAGAAACTGCCACAAACCACGGTTGAACCCAACCGAATTTCTGCCGCAAGCTTTGCTGCTGTCTGTTTTCTCACGAGTTACCATGCCGATTTTGGAAAGCTCCTTGCTTTTGCAACGGCACATACTTTTAGTACTTACTTCTAATTAAAATCATGCTCTTCGTTTCGGATGAAGCAGCGATAAAAATAGGTCGCAATTTAATTATAGCGGATCTGCACATAGGCATCGAGCTCGAGTCCGCGCAGCGCGGTATTTATTTGAAGCAGATAGATAATCTGAAATCGCGTGTAAACTTATTGCTGGAAAAAGGTAGGTATGAAAGGATAATCATTCTCGGTGATTTAAAGCACACCATACCCTTCGTAAAACTGTACGAGAGCAGAGCTGTTCAGGAGTTCGTTAATTTCCTGCAGAAACATTGCGATGTGTTGCTGGTAAAGGGTAATCACGATGCGTGGATGAGCAGGTTATGTCCGGAGTTGCGAATCGAAAATGAAGTGAGAATAGGCAGATACGTTCTCTCGCACGGTCACAGAAGATTGAGAACAGCATTGAAAAAGGGGGATGTGATCATCGTGGCGCACAATCACCCTTTGATAGAGCTGAGAGACGAAAAGGGCGCGAGATACGTGGAAAAGGTTTGGGTAATCGGCGAAACGAAATCGCGCGACTCGAGAGAAAAGAACAAAATAATAATAATGCCGGCGTTCAGCGATATTGCCGGCGGGATGTGCATAAACAAATTGAAAAGTGAAAGGGAGTTATTGGGACCTGTAGCAAAGCGCATCCATCTCTCGCGCGCGAGGTTTTTCTTGCTTTCGGGAGCCGAAGTGCTGCCGTAGCGTTAAGGAAAAGAATTCTGATGAATTAAGCGTTATCGTGCAAGGCTCGTGCTCTCACGCAAACATATAAGATTCCGCATTCAATTGTAAAGTGAGGTGGCATGGTCGAGCACGATGCGTTTGATTTGCTGCATCCGAAGGTAAGGGAACTCGCGCTGAAAAGGTTCGGAAAACCTACGGAGATACAGAACTTAGCGATACCCGTAATTCTGCGAAATGAGAACGCGCTCATAATCGCCGGTACGGGATTCGGAAAGACCGAGGCTGCGGTGCTCCCTGTGTTCAGCAGGTTGGTGGAAAACAAGTATAAGAAAATAAGCGTTCTCTACATCACACCTCTCCGCGCATTGAATCGCGACATGTTTTCGAGACTTTTCTGGTGGGCGGACCGCCTCGATTTGGAAGTGAGCATAAGACACGGCGACACGCTAACCAAAGAGAGAGCGGAGCAGCGGGAGACACCCCCGGATATTTTAATCACGACTCCGGAATCCCTTCAGGCGATACTACCGGGAAGGCGCATGAGAAGACATTTGAGCAACGTAAGATGGGTAATAATCGATGAAGTACACGAACTCGTTTCTAACAAGCGCGGCGTTCAGTTATCGCTCGCGATAGAAAGATTATCGAGAATCGCGCGCTTTCAGTTGGTGGGACTTTCCGCAACCATAGGGAGTGAGGAGGCGGCATCGAAATATCTAAAAGGCGCAACCGTGGTGAAGGGTAATGCTAAAAAAGATTTGGAAATAGAGGTTCTGTTTCCAGATGTAAAAAAAGAGGATGAAAAACTCGCGGAGGAAGTCCTTCTCCCTCCAGATGCGGTTTCGAGATTGAGAGCGATTCTGAAATTAACGAGCGATAAGCGCTCCACACTTATATTCACCAACACCAGGGAAGCCGCGGAGTTACTTACCTCGCGGTTGAAGACGCTCGCCGAAATTCTTTCGAAGCAAACACGCGAAATCATAGAGGTGCATCACAGTTCTCTCTCAAGGGAGAGCAGAATAAAAGCAGAGAGAAAGTTTAAGGCGGGCGAGCTCAAAGCGATCGTCGCAACCTCATCGCTCGAACTCGGTATAGATATAGGAGCGGTGGACTTCGTCATTCAGTACTCCTCTCCGCGGCAGGTTACGAAACTGCTGCAGAGAATAGGCAGAAGTTTGCATAGGGTCGGTGAAAGATCCCGCGGCGTTATTATAGCGAGCGAGGAGGATTTGCACGAATGCGTGGCGATAAACACCCTGGCGCGTGAAGGAAGGATAGAGGAACTTAAGATTCCCTCGAACTGTCTCGATGTTTTGGCGCATCAGATCGCCGGAATACTGCTCGAGGAAAACGAAACCGAAGTTACGCGGTTATTCGAGATGGTAAAGCGAGCGTACCCTTTTTCTAACTTGGATTACAACGAGTTTCTGCGCCTGCTTTCCTTCATGGAATCCCTGAATTTGATACGGGTAAGCGAAGGAAGGGTGAGAAAGAGGAGAAAGACGTGGACGTATTATTACGAGAATCTCTCGACGATTCCGGATAAAACCGAATATAAAATCATCGATATATCCTCCCGCGAAGCTGTGGGCAAGCTCGATGAAGATTTCGTCGCTGAACACTGTTACGAGGGCAGCGCGTTCGTGTGCCGCGGCGCTGCATGGCGCGTGGTGAGCGTGGAAGAAGGTAAAGTGCTCGTCGAACCCTGCGAGGAATTGGTTAACGCGGTACCGAGCTGGGAGGGCGAACTCATTCCTGTTTCGCGCGAGGTTGCGGAAGAGGTCGTGAACATTTTTAACGCGGATATCAAACGTCACGAAAGCGAACTCGATGAAAAGTTACGCCGCTTCGTGGAGAGGCAGAAAAAGTTTTTCACACCGAGCAGCGAGCGCATCTTCGTGGAAAATTATAAGGAATTCACCATCCTCCACTGTTTTTTCGGTTCTTTAATAAACGAAACGCTCGCTAATTATCTTTCGGCTCTGTTAACCGAGAAATTCGGAAGAAGCGTAAGATATAGAGCAACGCCCTATGCGATAGTCATAGAGGACGTGCTCGACGCGAATGAAATAGAAAACCTTCTTTCGAAAGGAAACGCGAGTGATGTGGTTTCGATTATATCGGAATATCTCGAAAGCACGCGTCTTTTCAAACAACGCTTCATAAGAGTTGCGAAGCGCTTCGGTGTGATCTCACGTGATGCCACGCTCGATAGGTTGCAGGTGAATAAACTGATAACGATATACAAAGGTACACCCATCCACAGCGAGACACTCAACGAAATATTTTTCGAGAAGATGGACGTTCCGAATACCTTGGAAATTTTGCGCAGGATTAAAAAGGGTAAGATAAAGATCGCGCGGGTTTGCGGCAGGCGCTGGATAAAATCGCGCGCACCCTCGCCGCTTGCGAAACTCGCGCTGGTTGAGGGCGCAGGCGAGATTCTCGTTCCGAAGGAGCCGAAGAAAATAATTTATGATGCGTTCAAACACAGATTGCTCAACACCAAGGTTCTGCTCGTCTGCATGAACTGCGGTAACTACAGCGTTGTAAAACCTGTGAAGAGCGTTGAGGAATATCCCTCGTGCAAGGTATGCGGTTCGAGACTTATAGGGGTTCTCCATCCCAAACGCAGGGAATATCTGAAGATAATTAAAAGGAAGCTCACCGGGTGCGAACTGAAAAAGGATGAAGAAAGAGCGTACAAGCGCGTGAGAAGGACTGCGGACCTCGTTATAACCTACGGTAAGCGAGCGGTCGTAACGCTCTCGGGTAGGGGCATAGGTCCGGAGACCGCGGCGAGGATTTTATCGAAACTACCGAAAAACGAGGAAGCCCTTCTGCGCGCGATCTTCGAAGCGGAGAAGCAATTCAGCAGAACGAAAAAGTACTGGAGCCTTTAAGTTCGGTTTTTAATAAATCCGTTTTCTGGGGAAACACACCTTTCTGTTCAACTCGTATTGAGAAATTGTAGATGTTGAGAGGGAGATTATGTTGATGTTAGAAAACCAAAATTTTTGAGTTGAAAAGTAAAAAAAGAAATGAATAAAAAAGAAAAAATTTATTTACTTCTTCTTCCTTTTCTTAGTAGCCTTCTTCTTTGCGGTTCTTTTTGCGGGTTTTTTCGCAGACTTTTTAGTTTTTCTTTTTGCCGCCATCTTACTCACTAATTTTTAATTATACACAACCCCTATTTAAAATTTTATTTTTGATAGTTTGATTGAATTTCGAATTTTCTTTGCGATCGCATTAACCTTCGCGTTCTTCGGTGTAGAGGTTGTAGGTGGCGTGATTTCAGGCTCCTTATCCTTGTTAAGCGACGCCGGACACATGCTCAGGGATGCGCCCGCCCTGATTATCTCCTTAGGCGCCATCGGTATTGCGAAAAGAGTTCCGACTAAAACAAAAACATTCGGCTATCATAGAATAGAAATTTTTGCCGCACTGCTCAACGGCATTTTGCTGCTGGGAATAGGTGCATGGGTTCTCGCAGAAGCGTATAGGAGAATTTACAATCCGCTCTCGATTGAAAGCACAACGATGCTCATCGTTGCGGCAATCGGTATGGTGGTAAATTCCTACATCGCTTTTAAACTGCACGGAAGCAGCGATATTAACGTTAAAAGCGCGTATCTTCACGTGATTACCGATACGCTTTCCTCGGCTGCTGTTATCGTTGCTTCGATTTGGATATTCTTCACGAACCAAACGATTGTTGATGCGGTGTTGGCTGCGGGAATAGCGGTGTTTATGCTCTATTCCGCATTCAAGATAGTGAAAGATTCCGTTCACATCCTCTTGGAATTTGTTCCGAAAAACGTTAATTTGGATGAAGTCATCAAAGATGTTCTCTCGGTGAAGGGTGTGCGCGGAATACACAACGTTCATTTATGGGCGTTGTGCTCCAACGTTCACGTGTTCGATGCGCACGTGTTCACGAGCCATCGCGACATGCTGAGAATAGAAAAAATAAAAAAAGAGATTAAGGAAAGGTTGAAAAAATACAACATAAAGCATGCGACCCTGGAATTCGAATGCGAGGAATGCACCGAAAACGAGATAGTTAAAAATATAGAGCACTAATACCGTTCGGCACGAAATTTTTATTTTTCTCCAGCAAAATCCTTATCTATGGTTAAAGCTCGTATCTTCGGCACGCGCGTAAAGCGATTAAGAAGGGAGATGCGCAGGCGAAACATAGATGCCTCGCTGTTCCTCTCCCTCGCTCCGGTATACGATTCCTCCGTGGAATATCTCACGGGATACAGGCAGGAGCGCGGTTATGCGTTCTCTTGTTTATTAATAAAACACGACGCATCGATGCTTCTCGTTTCACCTCTCGAGTACGAGCAGGCGTGCGAAAAGGCGCGTGTTGATGAGGTGATAAAACTGGACAAACGCAGATTGAGCGAGGAATTAAAACCCCTTCTCAAGGGGGTAAGAACGATAGGCGTAAGCGAACGTCTCTTTCCGCTGAAACTCGCGAGATTGCTTCGCGGAAAAAGATTCGTGGATGTAGAAAAAATCATGCTGGAAATAAGGAGCGTTAAAGACGAGAGCGAAATAGAGCTCATAAAAAAGGCGTGCGGGATTACGAATTATTGCCTGCGTGCGCTGGAGCAGGAAATAATACCCGGAAAAAAAGAGGTTGAGATAGCGATGTTCTTGCAGAGGGTTATGAAGGAAAAGGGAGCGGAGTGCGAGGCGTTCCCGATTATAGTTGCCGGCGGAAAAAGGTCGGGATTAATCCACCCCTATCCCGCGGCGTCCAACAATGCATTTTTCCACGGAATAATAGATTTCGGTGTTCGTTACGAAGGTTACTGCACAGATGTAACCGTGACGTGCCTCTCACGAATGAGTGCCGAGCAAAAGCGCGCAGCAGAAGTGATAGAAAACGTTCACCGCGCGGTGAGAGAAGCCGCTAAGCCGGGAATCGCATGCAGAACCCTTTTCGAAATTTACGAAAGAATTTCCGAAGCGCACGGATACGAGGTAAAGCACGCGCTCGGACACGGGATAGGTCTCGACGTCCACGAAATGCCGAATCTCTCGCCGCGAGAGGAGCAAAAGTTAAGAGCCAACATGGTTTTTACGGTAGAGCCGGGTTATTACTTCAAAAATTTCGGTGTGAGA
>Ga0190307_1000277_pt1 | contig 15549 bp, 14 predicted proteins | sample 48700745_MG_FD_161653 | JGI IMG/M metagenome (GOLD analysis project Ga0190307, IMG submission 161653) | Hydrothermal vent sediment bacterial communities from Southern Trench, Guaymas Basin, Mexico - 4870-07-4-5_MG | ecosystem: Environmental > Aquatic > Marine > Hydrothermal vents > Sediment ... | reverse complement strand
AATTTCAATCACTCTAATGTGATTATCTCTTAAACTATTTGCATTATAGCAGTATATTTTTCTCATAACTTTTAAATATTATATTAATTTTATTAATTAGTGAAATTTTTGAAAAAGATGTATATGTATAGAGCAGAGGTTATAAGACCTGTCTAAGAATTAGGAGGGAGATTAATGAAAGAATATTTCTTACTTTTTTAATACTTCTTTTATTTTTATTTGGTATTTTTTGTATAATTTCGAGTAGGAGGGAAGATAAAGCTCATTTATGGTATTATATGTTGAATATAACTAAGATTGGTAAGGAGAATATAGTTAATAGGACGATTACTTTTATCGTACTTAGGTCGAGTAGTGAGGTATATGCAGTTATACCTCTCATTACAGTTCTTAGAGAAGAAGTTAGAGGGAGCAATGTATCTTATTTTATTAATGTATGTATTTTTCCATTAAATTATTCGGCTAGAGGTGTTGTAGGATGTGGATGGTATGATTTTAATATTTCTAAGCTCCTATACAATTTGGAGTATGAAGATTATTTAAATATAACTAATTTAGGTCCACGTTTATTTAACGTAAAGTATAGATCTGGAGAGGTTAGGTCTGATGGTATTTATCATGGTGATAGTATTTTTAGTTACATAATGCTTGGTCCGGGCAAGGAATTCAATTTTAGTGAGGCTAGTAGGCTCTCTTGGCTTGCTATGTATTTAACCATTAAGAATCCTAAAGTTTTTATGGAGAGTGGTGATGTTATAGTTTTCCCCGCAATTTTTAGATTTAAGTATGTGTTTATCAAATCTAGCGGAAAATGGAATGCTTTATTATTTTTTAAAGTACTAAAGGCAAACAATTTTATTAGTATACAGTTATATCGTGAGGGAGAGATTTACTACTTAAATTTGAATTTAAGTGTAAAGTTAAATCGAATGCAGAGTACTTATCTCAGCGTTTGACTACATAAATGATAAGAATTTTTCATACCTATAATTTTTAAGGATCTACAATAGGATTCTAAATCCAATACTAAAGAGAACTAGAAATATTAGCTAAAATTCTATTTTATCTTCATGTAACGGATCTGGGAGTACATATTTCTATAAAGAATTTAAGTTTGAGATGATGTTAAAAATGTGGAATATATGACTATAGGTGTTTTTAATGAGATTTATTGATGTACATTGCCATATTCATAGAGAAGAGTTTAAAGAAGATTTAGATGAGGTTATTGTTAGAGCTAAGAGAAATGGAGTTATAGCGATAATAACTTCAAGCATAAGTATAGCAGGTTTCTATAGAGCATTAAATATAATTGAAAAATATAAGGGATATGTATATTTGTCAGCTGGATTGGATCCAAAGATAGTTGATTTAAAAACTGCTTATAAAATGATGGATCTATGTATTGAATATAGTGATAAAATTATAGCTATAGGGGAAGTTGGATTAGATTATTGGTGGATAAAGGAGCATAGTCTTAGGGAGAGGCAGAGAGAAATATTTGTGAAATGGATTAATCTCTCAAAGAAACTCGATTTACCTTTAGTTATACATTCTAGAAGTGCGGGGAAATATGCTATAGAGATTTTAATAAAAAATTCTGCAGATAGAGTATTAATGCACGCATTTGATGGAAAACCAGTTTATGCTAAAAGAGGGGTAGCCAATGGATATTTTTTCTCAATACCTACATCTATATGTCGTTCAAGACAGAAACAGAAATTAGCTAAAGCCCTTCCTCTAGAAAATATTTTGTTAGAAACAGATTCACCAGTATTATCGCCTATAAAAGATGCTAGAAATGAGCCTGCAAATATAATTTATGCAGCAAGAAAAATAGCGGAGATAAAGAAAATAGATTTAAACCAGCTTTCGCAAATAACGTTAAAAAATACTAAAACTTTATTTAATATCTAGTCTAAAAATATATTTAGCCAATTCAATGTTTCTTTCAACATTTCTCCAGTCACTCTATGCCCGATACCACTATATTTTATAAGCTTAACTTTATTACTATCAGTTCCATAAGCTTTTCTTAAAGCTTCATATGCTGTAATAGTACATTCAATAGGTATAATATTATCCTCCTCTCCTCCAGTTAAAAGTATGGGTGTAGGTTTACATTGATCTGCAAAATGTATTACATCGATTTCTCTTATTAAGTCCAAATATTTCCTTAAAAACATTTTTAATAAATATCTTCTATGTTCGATCTCCTTTAGAATAATGGATTTTGATTTCAATATACAGCTTATACTCCCAGATATAAGTGATGCAGCTACACTTATTCTCTTATCAATACTTATAGATTTAAATGTAATTAATCCACCCATAGATGTTCCTACTACACCAATATCATTAACTCTATATTTTTCTAAAACATAATCGATTATTTTAGATAAATCTTCTGAGGAACCAATAATAATCTCTCGTATAGCTCTAGGATCCTGCTTTAATACTTCAATTATAGATCCTCTTTTTCTTTCTCCATGAAATCTAGCGTCAAATGCTGCCAAATTGTATCCATTGAAGAATTTGAAGAATTTTATAGAATGTTCCTTTCTCCCACCTAGTCCGTGGATAAGTATGATTAAAGGTTTATCTGCATAACGTATATCTAATATTGTCGGAATACCATCTATATAATATTTTTCCATATCGAATCTCTATACTAATTTATATTTAATATTCATTAATTCGGCAAACTTTATAAGCTCTTTACTCCAGTCACCATATATCATTGCATGATGAAATGCATATGCGTTTTCAGCAATAGCCTTAACATCACTAACCTTTATCCAAACAGAAATTCTACAATGAATTGTATCCTCTACACGAACAATTTTACCTCTAATTATAAATATTTCATCTAGACTTGGATTAATTCTGAGCAATGTAACTTTTTCACCAACCTTAAGGGGAGCATAGGCTGTAACTCCTCTACCAGTATTATGATAGTCTTCTAATATAAATTTGTCTTTAATAGACATTGTAAGTGGGATTACATCATGTGTAAGTCTAACGATATTCGTTCTAAGACTTTCCTTAATATCCTTTATCCTAGTATCTGTTGGAGGAAATCCAGGTCCAGGCCACGGCCTAAATAAATATATATTACCCATAATCGAGGGTTGTCTAGAGATATAGCTTAAGATCATCATTGATAAGGCTACATTTATATCTGCCTCACATCCAGCAATAATTCCTTCATCAATAAACTTTGCGAGAGGTATACATGGAGTAATAAATCTATATTTAAATAGATCCGCAAGACAGTTTATCGTCAATGCATTACCCCCCTCTTTTTCTAAGAATTTTTTCATGGCAATATACATTCTAATAGAATCTTTCAATGCATCAACTCTATTTTCGCTAATTTCTTCAAACATCGCCCTCCATTCGTCAAGAATTTCTTCAACTGATTTCTCATCTATTTTATCAATTTCTTTTAATAAGTTATCTAGGGGAATAGTTTTAACCTCAATTCCGAGTACTCGTTCAATATATTCTAAACACCATTGAGAGGAGAGATTTTGACATGGGATTGATCCGAATACGATTAGCTTACTTCTCTTGAGATACTCTATTCCAGAGAGGAGTTTCACAATCCTCTTGGCCTCTTCATTTCCAATAGGTGTAAATATTTTTCCACCCCAATATGAGAGATACCCTCTAATATCCCATGAAGCTGCATGCGAGTATCCCTTATCCTCCCATAGAATTATCGGAATATTAAGTCTAACAAGTTTCCTGAAAAGTGCTCTAGGACCACTCACGTTCAATATGATTGCATCAATATTACGCTCAACGAAATCATATATTCTATGGGCAGTTTCAATGTCTCTAACAACCAGAGGCTCATGTATATTTTCTTCACTAAAAGTGTCTTTAATTTCATCTACAAATATTTTAGTTCTCCTGGAAGCCTCATCATCACTTAGTCCGATACAATATATTATGGGCTTTAAATCAGCTCTAATAGTAGAAAAACCATTTCCATAAACCATTTCTACACCAAAATAGTATTAAGGAAATAAACTTAAAAATTTTTCTTAAAATCCATAAATATATTAAAATAAATTCTATGGCATAAACCTAATGATTTAACCAACAACAATAGAATTAACATTTAAAACTAAGATATTTAAAGGACCTGATAGAATTTATTTCGGTTCTAGAGCATCTGGAAAAAACCGGGGCATTAACAGAGAATCCTTTAAATTTTCTCAATAAAGATAAATATATTTCTGGAAGAGGAGATGAGTAGGATAAATATTAGGAGGATAGCTATAATAGTAGATGTTTCTGTGTCGATGCATGCAGCAATAGATATCATCAATATAAATTAAATTTAAATATCGTTAACAGTAGCCATTATAATATGATTAAAGAGAGAATTAAACTTGCTGGAAAAACTGTTTCTGAGAGATATGATGTAGTAGTTATTGGTGGAGGTTTAGCTGGAGTATGTGCGGCTATCGCCGCAGCTAGACATGGATGTAAAACAGTTATTATTCAGAATAGACCTGTATTTGGAGGAAATTCTAGCAGTGAGATTAGAGTTCCCCCTGGTGGTGCAAACAACTGTAATGGATGGGCTCGTGAAACCGGAATTATTGAGGAAATTCTTATAGAGGAGAGGGCTAGAAACCATGATTTATTTATAAGTGGCAGAATAAACTCTGTATGGGATCTAGTTTTATATGAATGGATTCTAAGGGAACCAAATCTAAAATATCATTTAAATACTCATGCGATTGGAGTGTTAATGAAAGATGATAAACATATAGATGCTGTAATTGCTGTACAGCTAGGTTCGGAAAAAACATTCCTTATATATGGAAAATATTTTATAGATTGCACTGGAGATGGTATAATCGGTGCAGCTGCTGGAGCGGAATATAGGATTGGAAGAGAGTCTAGGGAAGAGTTTAATGAGTCCCTTGCGCCTAAAGATTCGGATAAAATGACTCAAGGGTCTTCATTACTTTTTAAATCAATATATACTGGAAGGAAATGTATATTTAGTCCTCCATCATGGATTGAAAGATATTCCACAGAGGACTCATTATATAAGAGAGGGCATCCACCTAAAGATACTCCATACGGATGGAAAGAATATTCCGGATATTGGTGGATCGAGGTTGGAGCACCATTTAATACAATTGAGGATAATGAGAGAATTAGAGATGAGGTATTAAGACATTTATTAGGAGTATGGGATCATATAAAGAATACAGGTATACATGATTCTGAAAAACAGGCGTTAGATTGGGTTGGAATGGTTTTGGGTAAAAGAGAGAGTAGAAGGCTTATTGGAGACTATATATTAAATCAAAATGACTTGGAGAGTGGGAGAATTTTTCCAGATAGAATAGGATATGGAGGATGGTGCATAGATGTACATACAATGGGAGGTATATTGGCTAAAAATAGAGCTCCTGAACCCTCTATGGACGATCCTGAATACTGGGAGAAGACCAGGGTTAGGATATATAGTATTCCACTTAGATGTATATATTCAAAAAATATTGAAAACCTATTGATGGCTGGCAGAGATATATCTGTAACCCATGTTGCATTAGGTTCAACTAGACTCATGTTGACATGTGCTATTCTAGGACAGGCTGCGGGAACCACAGCTTCGATGTGTGTTAAGAGAAATATTACTCCCAGGGAAATCGCCTCTAACAATACTTTAATTAAAGAACTTCAGCAAACACTTCTCAAAGATGACTGCTATATACCATATGTTTCAAACGAGGATCCAAAAGACTTAGCTAGAAAATCAAAGATACATGTATCCTCAACAATGCCATTAATGCTCGAACCCACTGGAGAATACCTTAGCTTGGAGAGAGATAGGTCTCAAATATTCCCAGTAAGTGAGGATAGGATTGATGAAATATGGCTCTATGTTAAATCAAATATAGATGGAGTTATTGGAATAGAATTGTTACCCGCCACAGATATATGGAGTTTTAATGAAAATAGAGTTGTTTTAAAATCTATTGAGAAAAATGTTTCTAAGGGGTTTGAGGGATGGATTAAATTTAACCTAAACATTAAGGTAAATCCTAAAAAACTATATCAAATAAATATACATGGATGTAAAAACATATTTATAGCCAAATCTAAACCTATTCCAGGAGTAACTTCAGCATATAAGGGAGAGATTCTTGGAAGATGGATTCAGATAAAAGATGTCTATGCAATGAGACTGAAACCTCTATCATATCCATATATGGGTGAAAATGTCATAAGCGGGGTTGCGAGACCTGAGAGGTGGACAAATATATGGATATCTGATCCAGAAAAAGATTTTCCCCAAACATTGACCATAGAGTTTGAAGAGGAGACTGAGTTTAACACAATATATCTGACATTTGATACATATTTACATGTAGATACAAAGGATTTTCCACCATTCTATAGAGTACCCGAATGTGTAAAAGATTATGATATTGAAGTATATGTTAATAATAAGTGGAGGAAAATATTAGAGGTTAGAGGAAATTATCATAGAAGAAGGATACATAGATTTAGAAAAGTGAAGTCAAAAAAAGTTAGGATAAAAATATTGTCTTCAAATGGAGATAGTAGTGCAAGAATATATGAGATAAGGATATATAACGAATAAATCCTATTATATGGCTATAGTAGTTACAGCATTTATTTCATACTCCAATATTTAATCTATATAATCATTTATTTAACCATAAATCAATACTAGTCTGCCTAAGTTTAAAAGATATTTTTTCTAAACGCTCTATAATTTTCTCAGCTTTTTCTCTGGAAAAACTTCTCTCCTCTACAAGAAATTGATATAACTCCTCTTTTCTAGGATTCCTATACTTAATACTATACTCCTTTATAACACGTGGATTTAGAAAGATATTTCTAACTTCATTAAAATTTTTAGGTATCTTTTCAAGTATATTTGACGGTAGTTTCTCTATACATCCATATATTTTAATTAGCTTTAAAGCTTTTTTGGGTCCTATTCCATAAACACCTTTATTAAAGTCTGTTCCAATTAGGATAGCTATATCTATGAGCTGTCTCCTATTTATATTGAGGTTCTTCAATACTGTATCAAGTTCAATTAATTCTGGTGTAAGAGGTTTTATGACACCCTTGCTTGGAAGAAAATCTGTTCCAGAAATAGTTATATATCTTACAAGTCTAGGAGAACCATATAGGATTGAATCATAATCTCTGCTACCTACAGCCCATACATCTCCTTTCCTAGCCATATATGCTGCTTGAGCCTCTGCATCAGCGAAAGCATCTATATATGGTATACCTGCTAAATCTAGAAATTTTTTAGCATCATTAATCATACTAGATGTAAGTCTAGATGAGACAACAGCCTTTGAAAATGCAGTTCTATAATCTCCTCTCCTTAAAGCCTCGATCCATTCTCTACTCGCCTTATCTCTAGCCTCCCTTCTCTTCTCCAATTCTTCTCTTTTTAAAGTAACGGGTTTACCATCGAATATAAAGACAGGTCTAATATCATACTCCAACATAATTCTAGTTGTTCTGTATGCTAGACCGACTAAATGAGATGTGACTCTACCTTCTCTATCCCTTAAAGGACTTCCATTAGGCATTCTTATTAGAGCTAAAAACTGGTATAACATGTTGTTGGCGTCAAATGCTATAACCTTACCTCGCAAATAGTTTAAAGAGATTTTTCTCCTATCAATTATAGGCGCAATACTACTCATTTTCTCACATCATTATATAAAATATTTAGATTAATATTTTATCCATAACTACTGGTTTACTTGCACCGGTAGCTGTGAGCACATTATTATAAGATGCCCATTTCCTCAGACCATTTCAATAACTTTTAGAAAATTTAAGGCCAAATTCTTCTCTTCCAGTAGTTTTAGAAGGTTTTCATATAAATTTAAGAATTGCTCACCCCCACCATTAGTTTAATTTTCCCAATCCAGAACTTCTTAGCTTAACTAAATCTGCATCGGCACTGTCAACCAATGTACCAGACATTAGCCCAATCAGCCTAACATTCTTCCTATAGATTTCAATTAATCCATTAATTTTATCCATACAGTTTTCATCTATTTTCATAGTTAAAAATTTAATCAAATATAATTCATTAATATATCTAGTTAAATTATATCTTATTAGAGTTTCCCTAAGGGTGTCTAATTTGGGTGAATTAATTTTCATGGGTTTAGGCTTATCTGGAATAAAGGACATCTCCCTCAAGGGCTTTGAGATTTTAAAAAGTGCTGATTATATTTTCATCGAGCTTTATACAAGTATTATACCAGGTTTTTCTATAGAGAGATTTGAGAAGCTTATTAATAGGAAGATTAGAAGAGTTTATAGAAGGGACTTAGAGGATCTTAGTGGAAAGGAGATTTTAAGTCTGGCCGAGAAACATAGAGTTGTATTGCTTGTACCCGGAGATCCATTTATAGCTACCACTCATAATTCTATAAGATTAATGGCTATAGATAGAGGTATAAGTGTAAAAACTATACATGCCTCATCAATAATATCTGCAATATATGGTTCAATTGGATTACATTGCTATAAGTTTGGAAAAATCGTTACAATAGTTTTTCCAGATGAGAGATATGGATATTTCCCGGAGACACCATATCATGTTTTGCATCAAAATCTATCTAATAATCTTCACACGCTTTTTTTACTGGATATCAGAGTTGATGAGAAAAAATATATGACTATAGGTGAAGCCATAAAGATACTTTTAGAATTAGAGAATAAGATTGGGAGAAAAATTATTAGTCTAAAAACTATAGGTATAGGTGTTGCCAGAATAGGGTCTGAGGATGAGAAAATAGTATGTAATACTCTTGGAAAACTTCTTGAAATGGATTTCGGCCAGCCACCTTATTCATTAATAATTCCAGGTAAGCTTCACCCAATGGAAATCGAATCTCTTATAAAATTGGCTGGAGCGGATAAAAGATTATTTGGAGGAGAATATGAAGGAAAAAATATTGCTTAAAAAATATATAATTAATCTTGAAAAAGCATTCGAATCTCTAAAGATATTGGATAGAAATAAAAATGTTTTAGATATAATTGATCTAGCTAAATGTTATTTAAGTGATGCTAGATACTATTTTGAGAAAGGAGAATATACTACAGGCATTTCGTGTATAGCTTATGGTGAAGGATTACTCGATTCTCTTAGAAAGCTTGGTAAAATAGATTTTAAGTGGCCTAGGTCTAGAAAGATTAGGAGAGTGGTTGTTGGAGGAACATTCGATATAATTCATCCAGGCCATCTATATCTCCTGAGGAGGGCTAAAAAATATGGATATGTAATTGTAATTGTAGCTAGAGATAGCACTGTAAAAAAACTTAAAAATAAAGTACCAATAATTCCTGAGAAACAGAGATTGGAGATTATTAGAAGTATAAAATATGTTGATGAAGCTTATCTAGGATATAAGAATATAAACATATTGAAGGTTATTGAAAAATATAGACCAGATATAATATTGCTAGGTCCTGATCAAATATACCTTGAACATATGATCAGAAAGACTGTGTCAGAGAAAGGGTTAAAGATAGAGATAAAGAGATTGAAGAAAAAATATGATAAATATATGTATTCAAGTACAAGTGGTATTATAAAACATATAATTGAAGAGTATGGTGAGTAAATCTTAAATATTCAATATACCATTCTTTTTTCATGAATGATACTATATTTATTGTACCATATTCTCATATAGACTGGGGTTGGGGATACTATTTAGGAGATTCTATAAAAGATATATGTAAAGTTAATAGTAGGATAGTGCTGGAGGCATTAAAAATTCTTGAAGAATATCCTAGATATAGATGGACTGGATTGGATAAAGTATATACATTTTTCAGTTTCTGGATAGATTATCCAGAGCTTAGAGATAAATTAAAATCATATATAAAGGATGGGAGAATTGATATTGCATGTGGAATGGTGAGCACACCTCATTTACTTGGAATCGCATCAACATATTGTGGTGGAGAATCGTTTATAAGGAATATAATATATGGAAGAAGATTTTTAGAGAAGATGCTTGGATTCGGTTTTAAAAACATAGTTCTACAGTTAAATGATGTAACTGGAATGTTTTCACAGCTTCCACAAATAGCATTGAAATGTGGATATAGATTTCTAAAATTTGAGAGACCATTTAAATTATATAATGAGCTAAAGTTTCCGATGAATTTTTACTGGCAGTCACCGGATGGAAGCAAGATTTTATGTAATAGGACTCCATATGGATCTGCATGGAAGCCGAATAGATATAAAGATTTCGAAGAATCTAAGAAAGATTTTCTGGAGCAAGTTAAAAAATACATTAATTTCTCAAACCATGGGTATATCTTATTTTATCAAGGTGGGGATTGGGATCCACCATATAGAGAATTAGTAAAATTTGTGGAGGAATGGAATAAAAGAAATTTAAAGCCATTCCTAAAAATTTCGACTCCTACAGAATATTTTGAGGCAATTAAAGATGAAAATAATTTTCCGACTATTACCGGATCATTAGACAATGTCAGCTGGGCAGCTTTATATGGAGTTGGGGGAGATAGACTTCGTAGAAGGCAGAGAGAACTAGTATCACTATTATTGACATGTGAAAAATTCTGTACGATAGCAAGTTTATTTGGATACAAGTATCCTGGAAAAATTATAGAAGAACTTTGGATTAGAGAGGTACTTTGGGAGGATCATAATTCCCTAGGATACCTTTATCTGGAGGACTTAGAGAATGCTTTAAACAATTTCAAATATATCGAAGATAGGGTTCAAAACCTATTATACAGTGCATTAAAACATATTTCAGATAATATTATTCTATCAAAGAAGTATAAGCCCATAGTTGTATTTAATCAGCTGGGATGGGATAGAGATGATATAGTTGAAGTAAAAATATTTTTCAATCCATTTAATGGATATAAGTTTTTTAAGATAATTGATAGAAATGGCAATGAAATACCATATCAGAAAATCTATATAAAATATGGATTAGATGGCTCTATAGAGGAAGCTAAGATAATATTTAGAGCAAGTGTTCCATCGCTCGGATATAATGTATATTATGTAGTTCCAACAATGCATGAACCTAAATATTCTTCAAATCTAAAAATATTTGTTAAAGAGACATGTGAGACAATATTTTATGTCTTGGAAAACAATTTCTATAGAATTATGATTGCAAATGGTCATATAGTAAGCATATTTGATAAAAGATTTAGAAGGGAGTGTTTGAATATAGATAATAGGAGAGGTGTGGGAATTTATTTTGGAAATAGCATTTTATGCGAGAAAGTTGAGAATAAGAGTTTAGGCTTAACTGGTGAAGTAATAGGATTGCTATATTCTTCCTCAGAGTTTTCGCCGAGCAGAGTCGAGGTCGTTGAAAACGGTCCAATTAGAGCTAAAATTAGAATAGAGTTTAATTATATTGAAAACCCTGTTTCCATTGAAATAATTTTATATGATAATATTCCTAGAATAGAATTTAAAACAATTATTGATGCAAAGAAGTTTGGGAGAAGGTTTAGAACAATATTTCCAGTAAATATTTTAAATGGAGAATTAAGGGTCTATAAGCCATTCTATTTAGAGAAGATATGTATCGAGAAGGAGATATATGATGTAGGTGAGAGAAGTGATGGTAAAATGGGTAAAGTATTTGGTGCACACAACTTTATAGATTACTCGGATAAGGATTTCGGTGTAACATTCATTAGCAAACAGGGTTCCGGGTTCATGTTGGAGAAAAATATTGTTTCAAACATACTTTTAATAACGATCGATCCAGAGTGTTTGAGGAGGTTTAGGAAATGTCCAATATTGCCAGCCATAGATAGACATGAATTTGAATATGCATTATACTTCCATGGAAAAGATAAGGTATGGAAAATATATAGAATTGCTGAAGAATATTTAAATCCATTAATATATGTTACTGATGTAGAAGGAGGAGGAAAGCTGCCGGAATCCTATAGCTTCCTAAAAATAGTTAGAGAAAACATAGTTTTATCATCTTTATTCATGGATTGGAGAGGTATTGTTATGAGAATGTTTGAGATAGAGGGTGCTGAAACTCCATTGAAAATACAGTTCTTTAAAAAGATAAACAAAATTTTTGAAACAGATTTTCTTGGAAAAAATATTAGAGAAAATGGTGAAATCAGGTTTAAGCCGCATGAGATAAAGGATATTGGGATAAAAATATAGATTTATATTGTTCGGTATGATTATACTATTTGTATGAAGTCTAAAATACTACTAGTACATATTGTCCTAATTCTAAGTATTCTTTCACCCATATCTTTTCATGGAGGAGAATCAAATATAGTTATCATAGGTTCACTTAATGGGGAAATAAATATAGCGTCAGAGAAATATGTTGAAAACATAATATCATATGCCTCTAAAATAAACGCTAAATTAATTATATTGAATCTAGATACACCGGGAGGAATGCTGGATTCTGTTAAAAACATAATGTCTATGATAGAGTCTTCACAAATACCCATATGTGTATATGTTTATCCTCAAGGTGCTACTGCATGGAGTGGAGGAGCATTTCTACTGGTATCCGCACATATAGCTGTAATGGCTAGTGGTACGAGTGTTGGTTCAGCCCAGCCAGTGGAGTTAACTCCTACAGGTATAATATATGTAAATCAGTCTAAGATAGTTAACGCTGTTGTAGCTTTAATTAAACATCATGCCCGTCTACATAATAGGAATGAGACTGTAGCTGAAATGTTTATAACCGAGAATCTTAACCTAGGTGCATACGAGTCTAGAAAATATAATTTAATAGACTTTATAGCTGATAGTGTGGATGAGCTTCTAAGAATATTAGAGGACAAGGTTCTCATTTCGTATAGGGAGGGGGGTGAAATTAGATGGAGGCTTGTAAACAAGAATAGTGTTATAGGAAATTATAGTGGGAAATGGGTGTTTAAAGATATTAGTAAGTCTAAAATAATTGAAGTTGAAGAGGGTCCTCAAATAAAGATTCTCAAAATTATCACAAATCCACTGATATCGATCTTAATGCTGGTATTTGGATTATACATATTTTTGATAGGTTTAAAGACTCCTGGATTTGGTGTAGAAATTCTCGGTGCAATAATGATATTTATATCACTTATAGGTCTGGGATTTATGGGTGTTGAAATAGCTGGAATAATACTAATTTTAACTGGATTTATATTAACGTTATTAGAGTTAAAAACCCATATAGGCATATTGGTATTAGCCGGAACATTTCTAATAATCTTAGGCTCACTGATGCTTATACCTTTAAGCAAATTTTTATTAACTTCGGAGGAGGTGTCAAAGATATGGATGTATATCCTATTTACAGGAGCATTCATAGCATCCTTCTTCATGATAATAGTATATAAGGTTGCAAGTGTTCAGAGGAGGAAGCCTCATGTAGGTGTGGAGAAGCTGATCGGATCTGTAGGAGTAGCTACAACAGATATAGATCCGAGAGGTGAGGTAAGAGTTATGGGGGAATATTGGAGTGCTAAAACGCTTGGAAGAAAGATAAGGAAAGGTGAGAGAGTAAAGATAGTTGGACGTGAAGGATTAACATTAATCGTGGAGAAACAAAAATAGTATAAGTAGCATTATCAATATATTTATTTGGTGAAATATATGAATGAAATTGAAGATATAGGTCTAATATTCTGGCCATTTATAGGATTATTCGTAGTATTATTCTTTCTAAGCGGTATAAGGATTATAAAGGAATGGGAGAGAGCGCCAGTACTAAGGTTAGGAAGATATCTTGGATTAAAGGGTCCAGGTATAATCTATATAATTCCATTAATCGATAGAATTCCAGTTAAAGTATCTCTTAGAATACAGACCATTCCATTTTCATCTGAACAAACGTTGACCAAAGACAATGTACCTGTAAATGTAGATGCAGTAATGTATGCAAAGGTAATTGACCCGGAAAAAGCTATACTAAATATTGAAGACTATCAGTCAGCATCTAGATGGGCTGCACAGACAACGCTTAGAGAAGTTATAGGTAGAATAGAGCTACAAGAATTATTGTCTCATAGAGAGATGGTTGGACAAGAGCTTAGAAAAATCATAGACGAGAAGACTGAGGAATGGGGTGTAAAGGTGATTTCAGTCGAAATTAGAGATGTAATAATACCTGGGATACTGCAGGATGCTATGTCTAGGCAAGCTCAAGCGGAAAGAGAGAGGATGGCTAGAGTAACTTTAGCTAAGGCTGAATGGCAGGCAGCCGAACTAATGATGAAGGCATCACAAATATATGCGAAAAATAGGATAGCTTTAATGCTGAGATGGATGAATATGTTATATGAAATTGGTCAGCAACCAGGTACAAATACACTGATATTTATTCCAGCAAATATTCCTGAGGCGGGTATACCTTTCAGTATATTTGGATTAAAGGGTTTAAAGGAGTTGATTGAGGAGAAGGGCAAGGAAGCTAAGAAGGAGGGCTAAGAATATGACTAAACTTCAAGTTGCATTAGATTTAACAGATTTTGATAAAGCTATTTTAATTGCGGGTAAATCTGTATATAGTGGAGTAGATATATTAGAAATAGGTACACCACTGCTAAAAGCATATGGAGTGTTTATTATAAGGCTTTTCAGAGAAATTTTTCCCAATACAGTTATCTTAGCCGATGCAAAGACCATTGATGCTGGTAGAATCGAGGCTGAGACAGTTTTTAGAAGTGGTGCAGATATGATGACCTTACTAGGATTGGCTGAAAATGAAACAATTTTGGATGCATTAAGTATTGCCAAAAGATATGGTGGTGAAATAGTTGTGGATACCATTAATATAGATGATATTGAGAAAAGGGTTGGAGAAATAGTTGATTTAGGTATTAAAAATATATGTCTACATATTGGTGTAGATGTTCAGAGAAGAAGGGGGATAGATATATCAATATTATTAAATGAAGCTGCCAAATTGAAGAAAATGTATTCAGATATTAGAATATTTTTAGCTGGTGGAATAAATCCAAAAAATCTTCCACTAATAATGAAGATAAAACCAGATGTAGTCGTTGTAGGGGGATATATTTTGAGATCTAAGGATCCGGTTAAAGCCGTTAGAAAGATAAAGAATATATTAGGGGATAGGCAGTGATAACTATGAATAGATATACGAACATTAAAGTAATTAATAAAATTGTTGCAATCATATTTGTATTAGCGATTATTTTACCAATATTTTTATCCACATCGATAGGATATGTAGGTGTAGGTGAAGTAGCGGTTGTAATCGACCCATTCAGCGGAGGCATCGTATATACGGTTGAAGGTCCCAGATATTTTATTAAAATGCCTTGGCAAAACTATGATGTAATCTATACAGCTATAAGTGCATGCTACATGTATACACATCATAAAATTGGTGAGAGAGGGGAATATCCTGCGATAAATGCTTTAACAAAGGATGGACTTGGAGTAAATGTAGATGTTACTCTTAGATGGAGGATAGATCCATCTAAAAT
>Ga0190307_1000276_pt1 | contig 15588 bp, 12 predicted proteins | sample 48700745_MG_FD_161653 | JGI IMG/M metagenome (GOLD analysis project Ga0190307, IMG submission 161653) | Hydrothermal vent sediment bacterial communities from Southern Trench, Guaymas Basin, Mexico - 4870-07-4-5_MG | ecosystem: Environmental > Aquatic > Marine > Hydrothermal vents > Sediment ... | reverse complement strand
TCTTGCTCTAGCCTATCTTGCCGGAAGCTTTTTGGCTTTTTTAGCTTCTTTTTTCTTTTTAAAAGAAAATTTCAAAAATTTATTTTTTTATTTTCAAAAAAATCTTGCCAAAAAAATTGCTCTGGAAGCTTTTCCTTTTGCTTTTGCTGGCTTTATTGGAAATCTTTTAACTTATCTTGATGTGGTAATGATTGGTTTTCTTTTAAAAAATTCAACTTTAGTCGGAATTTACAGCGCTCCTTTAAAAATTATCAGAGTCCTTTTTCTTCCAGCTGGACTTTTAGCCACTTCCCTTCTTCCAGTAATTTCAAAAAAAATTCCTCAAGAAAAAAAGTTGATAAAAAAGTCAATCTCTTTTCTTTTTTTACTTGCCTTTCCTTTAAGCTTTGGCGGATTTTTCCTTTCCAAAGAAATTATTCTTTTTCTTTTTGGTTCAGCTTATCTTGAAAGCACCAAAATTTTTTCAATTTTAATTTTCCTTCCTTTGCTTGTCTTTCCAACTACCATTTTTGGCTATCTTCTTTTTGCTTATAATCTTCAAAGAAAAAACGCTCTTTTTTCTTTAGCAAGCGCAACTTTAAATTTCTTTTTAAATCTAATTTTGATTTTAAGATTTGGCATTGTTGGCGCTGCTAGCGCCACTTTAATTTCCCAATTCTTCAACTTCATTTTATTTTTCCTTGCCAGCAAAAACTTAGAAAAAACTTCTTTAATCTCTTTCTCTCAAATAAAAAACCCGCTCTTAGCTTCTTTAGCAATGTCAGCTTTCATTTTGATCTTAAAAAACTTTTCCTTTCATTTAATTTTCACCATCTTCCTTTCCGCCCTCTTTTACCTTCTTTTCCTTTTCCTTTTAAAAGAGCCAATTTTAAAAGAAATCAAAGAAATTTTTAAAAAGCCTTCAAGTTAACAAAATTGTTAACTATCTGAGAACTTTCCAATAAAACTAATTTTTGTTTCAACTAAAAAACACATTTTACCAGATCTTCAAAACAAGAAGCCATAGGCACGAAAACTTTTTTGATTTTTTCTTCTTCTTTATAAGAAGAGCGTTTTTTAATTACAACGTACAAATCTTTTTTTAAAATTGAAGCTACATGAATAACAAAGGTGTCAAACGAAATTACTCCTTTGACATTTTTCAATGAAAGAATTTTAAACAAGGAAAGAGGAGTGGTTTTTCCTCTTAAATCATAGCCAACAAAGTCATAAAATTTTCTATCCATTGCTTTATCTTTTTCGCTTCCAATATGAACAATTAAATACCCTTCCTTTTTCTTTTCTCTGGCTATCTTTTCTAAATTTTCTTCTCTTTCTTTATCTATCCCTTTAAAGTTAGAAAAAACATAATTGTTGAATAGTAAAAACTTTTTATCTGGATTTTTTAAAAAAACATCTAAAGCTGGATCGTTTTCATATTTTGCCAAAAGAAAAGGAGAAACTTTTGGACACAAATCCTCTTTTTTTAAATCCACTGATTTTCTTAAGAAATTATTTTCTTGCAAAAATTTTATCACTACCCTAAAAATCAATTCCACCACTCTTTCAGTTCTTGGAGGAGAAGCATAATCAATTCCTAAAAAAATGTTTTTTCTTCCAAAATTTTTCCTCATCTCCCATAAAAAATCCCTGTTAGAAATAAAAATTGCTCCCTCAATTTTTCCTTGAATTTTTTCAATTTCAAAAGTTTTATACCCTAAAGTAGTAAAATAATCTTTAATGGCTGGGTAAGTTAAAACCTCAACTTCAAAATTTTTATTTAAAAAATCAATAATTGGCTGGTAAAAAAGTTGATCTCCCAAATGAATTATCTTAGGATTCCAAAACCCAAAAATAATTTTCCCTGAAAAATGAAAATTTTTAACTTGGTTAAAAAAAGCAATGTTCTCAATACTTCGAACACCAGAAAAAAACTCCCACAACCTACTAAAAACCCTCGCCTTCCCTTTGTGAAAATAATAATCAAAAACAAAAAGTTGTTTTTTTAGATTAAGCATAAACTTACTTATTAAATACCTCTTGGAGCACCTTTTCAATTTTTTTAGAAAAATCTTTCAAATTGAATTTTTGTTCAGCAATTTTCCTGCAATTTTTTTTCATTTGAGCATGTAAGGAGGGATTCCTAAAAAGAAACAATATTTTTTCAGCTAATTCCTTCTCATCGTTTGCTTTGAAAATAAAGCCAGTTTTTCCCTCTTCAATTAATTCTGGAATCCCGCCTAAATTCGAACCTACGACAGGAATACCACAAGCATAAGCTTCCAAAATTACCATCGGACAGGCTTCAAATGATGATGATGATGGTACAACTAATAAATCAAGCTGGTTAAGGATCGGGAAAACATCTTGGCGATAACCTAAAAACTCGACTATATTAGTCAATTCAAACCTCTCAACCATTTTTTTCAGTTCTCTTTCGTACCATTTGGTATTTTCTCTGGGAGCTCCTACAATTAGAAGTTTTACCGGTATTTTATTTTTTATTAAACCAATAGCTTTTATTAATGTTTTATGTCCTTTTTGTGGAATTAAATCTGCTATCATTCCAATAACGTAATTTTTTTCTTGAAACCGTTCTTTCTTTTTTTGATGAGAAATTTCCCTAAATCTCAAAATATCTACTCCATTATAGATTACCACAATCTTATGTTTTAAACCAGAAAACTGATTAGCCGTAACAAAAGAAACCGCAATTATTTTTTTTATTATCTTTGACTTTCCAAACAATTCTATCAAAAATCGAGATTTTTTATCTGTTAATACACTATGCAAATGCCATACTACAGGAATATTCAATATTCTTCCAACAATCGCACTCCAAACAAAAACTCTACTGCTATTAGCATAAATCAAATCTGAATCTTTCACAATTTTCGCGACGCGACTCAAAACAAAGGGAGTATACCACATAAACCGTAAAACATCTTTTATTCCTTTCCTTCCGAGAGAATAAGTTCCGATAGGAAGAATTTCAACTGGAATCCCCATTTTTTTAAATTCTTCTAACAACGGTCCCTTAGAAGGAACAATAGCTTTGAAATCATATTTGTTCTTAAGTTGAGCTACTACATTCAAAGCTACTCTTTGCCCTCCAGCAATGTTTGGAAGTACTTCCCAAATTACAATCTTTTTCTTTTTGAAATTATTCATAAAATTTTCGTCTCAGAAAATATTTTCTTAGAAATTTTCGAAGAAAGAAAGGCATTTTTGAAACTAAAAGCGGTTTTAGCAAGTAAAAGAAAGCCCATTTTGGGTATTGCCCGCGTTGAATTGCTTTTATTCTAGCTTTTTGAGCCCAGAAAATTTGCTCATTCTCTTTTTTTATCGAAATCATTTCTTTTGTATATCTCCTTTTCATCAAAAACTCATTCAAATTAGCCAGCTTGTAATGTTCAGCAATACGAAGCCATAAATCATAATCCTGAGCAGTAGGAAAACTTTCATCATATAATCCGACCTTATCTAGAGCAATTTTCTTAATCATTACAGAGCTATGAAAAAAAGGATTGTATTTGATTAGAATCTTTCTTAACTCATTATCAGTAAGAGGAAAAATTTTTTTACCAATAATCTTTCCCTCTTGGTTTATTTCATAATAAGCAGTTCCTAATAGTCCCACTTCTGGATTTTTTTTCATAAATTCTACTTGCTTTTCTAACCTCTCTGGCAAAGAAATATCATCAGCATCCATTCTGGCAATAAACTCTCCTTTAGCAATTTTTAAAGCTTTATTCAAAGATTTGGTCAATCCAATATTTTTTGGATTTGTGATAATTTTGATCCTTTTATCTTTTTTTGCGTATTCATTTAAAATCTCTGGAGTTTTGTCGGTAGAACCATCATCAACAATAATAAACTCAAAATCTCTAAAAGTTTGATTTAAGATACTTTCAATTGCCTCTTTTAAATATCTCTCTCCATTATATACCGACATTATCACAGAAACTTTAGGCATAATTTTTTAACTAATATTTTTGAACCAATTTTAACAAGAGAGGAAACTTTTTAAGAATTTTTATTGCCTGATCTTTTTTAATTGTCAAAAGATAATAAAATCCAAAACTTATCCACCCGCTTATTGCTAAAGCAAAACAAATTCCAATTATTTTCCAGAAATATCCAAAAAGTAAAATTAAAGCAATTTTCGCTAGATTTGGAACTATTCCAAGAACAGTTAATTCTTTGTAGCGAAGATGAGATTCTAAAACCGTATGTAAAACTATTGCCATCATTCCAGCTGGAAGTCCTAAAAGTAAAATTGCAAGATAAATTGTTGCTTGATGAAATGTTTTAGGAAGAAAAAATATGATGTAAAACCATCCCCCAAGCAAAAAAATCAGAGACAAAACCAAACCTAAAATTCCTATTTTTACTAAGTGGCGATTTATAATCTTTATCAATTCTTTTCTCTCTTTTTTAGCAAAATCCGCATAAAGCAGAGGGCGAACACTTTTCATCACACTGGCACATTTATCTCTTAATTTATTTGCTACTGAAAAAATTGCCAAATTTGAAAACCCAAAAAATGGGCCAATAATAAAATGAGAAATTTTAGTACTGGTTATAGCAACCAAATCAACTGGAATTAATTTTAAACCATATAAAACACATTCTTTATCAATTTCTCCTTTTTTATAACTTTCAATTAATTTTTCCTTTTTAACGATTCGAAACCAACCAATCCAACTTAAAATTGTAATGCTCCCTAACTGAAACAAAGCAAAATAAACTATATTTTTTGTTAGATAAGCAACTATTGCCGAACCAGCCATTGAAACAAAAGAAATTAAAACTTGCCAAAAACACCATTTTCTAAATTTTTTTTTAGCAATCAAAAACTCATAGAAACTTGTCTGGAATAAATAGCCAAGGATCAGATAAAGTCCAATAATTATTAAAAGAATGGGAAAAGTAAAATAACCTAAAAACTTCAAAATTCCAGCAGTAAAAATGGCAATTAATCCTATTAAAATCAATAATTTTAATCTTGCCAAAAATGCGTAAAGAAAAGTTCCTTCCAATCCTCGAGTTATCCCTCTTTTAGAAGCTAATGTGATGTTTGATCCTGAAAAAACTACTAGCCAACTTTGCAAAGCTAATATAAACTGCCACTTTCCATAATCAGCAATTGGCAAATTTGCTAAGATAATCGGGAGGGTAACTAATGCTATGACGGTATTTATTACTAGAGGGGCATTTAGAAAAAAGCTATCTGTGAAATATTTTTGAAAGAACCTTTTCATCATTCATTTATTTTAAATTTATTCATATTTCGTGATTTTCTTAAAATAGCCCATATGTTTCCTCTTGTGTGAAATATACCAAATTTTTCTCTAACTTTTGATGGATTTACATATTTAGACAAACCTAATTTTCCCCAAAAAGGTATTCCGTTTCCGGTATAAAAATATTCGTCTATTTCAAAACCTGTATCTTCAGCCAACATTTTTAAGGATTTTAATGTATACGGCCGGACATGAGTATAATCATGCCAATAATTTTCATGGTCTTTTGTAGGCACAATTACAAAAAATAAAGAATTTAGTTTTAATACTCGATTTATTTCAAGAAATACTTCTTTAGGAAAACATAGATGTTCCAGCAAGCGCATCATCACTGCACCATCAAAATAATTATCAGGAAAAGGCAATTTTTCTTTCTCTACATCAAGTAAAATTGCTTGCAATCCTCTCTTTCTACATAAAGCTACCATTTCTGGATTTTTATCAATTCCAATTATTTTATTAGGACTTATAGCGAGAAAAACACCTTCTCCGCATCCGATATCTAAAACCCTCTTAACTTTTCTTCGTTCAAATTCTTTCCAGATATATCCTCCTTCAGCAGTTAAATATTTTTTGACTTTTTGTTCAAAACTTAGGGTCTTAAAATTATCTTTTTCTCTCTTTTTTTGTTTTGTTAAATTTTCAAATATTTTTTCATACTCTACCCAATTTTTCGGACTGAATAAAACTTCCGCTTTTTTTCTCGCATCAGTAGAAAATTCTCTTAATTTTTTTCTATTCTTTAGTAAATCTAACACTTTTTTTACCATTTCCTTTCTGTCACCATCTCTTACCAGAATTTGTTTAGAAAGAGAACATACCTCTTTAGTAGCTGTATTTCCATAAGCAACTACAGGAACGCCACTCGCTAAAGCTTCCACAGTAGCAATTCCGAACATCTCATGTTTTGAAGTGGTGATATATAAAGTAGACTGGGATAATAGATCTAATTTCTTACTTTCAGAAACGTTTATATGAAAATTTATAAAATTCTCTAATTTCTTTTCTTTTACCAAACGTTTAAGATAGTTGAAATAATTAATATTAATTTTTTCTAACCCTCCGATGATATCCAAAGATAAATTTTTTTGTTTTTTATGCAGCTCTCCAAAAATTTCTATCAACTCTTCAAAATTCTTTCTTTTACAGATTCTTCCTATGGCTACCAAATTAAACCGGGCAAAATTTGTTTTTTTATATTTCTCTATTTCTACAGGAATGTAAATAACTTTTATTTTCTCCATAAAATTTCCTCCAAAAGCAACACTAGCAGCATAATTAGAAACTGCAATGAACTTGTCATAAATTTTGAAAATTATTCCTGTTGTGTATAGGATTCTAAACAATCTCCCAGAATTTTCACTTCGAGAGCCACAAAATACTAGAATAGTACCAATATTTTTTTTTAAGAATTTAAACAATAAAGTTAAGAAAATGTATTTTTTATAAGGTTCAAACGAACATACTATATCTATTTCTTTTTCAAATAAGAACTTTAAAATATTTTTTTTATTCCAGTAAAAAATCTCTAGACCCTCTTCCAACATTTCATCATGGTTTTTATAATAAAGATGATCAGATAAAAGGTATACTCTATGCCCCTTGTTTTTAAGAAAATTACTCAATCTCTTAATAAGATCTTGAATGCCTCCGTATTCATTACTGTATCGATATAAAAATAAACACTTCATGACTTAAACCATAAATTAAATTTAATTATGGTATTTGCTCCTTAAATTTTAGTTCATTATCAATTCCTAAAATTTGAGCAATAATTGAAATCCCCCATAAAAACATACAAGTTCCGTGAATATCAGGTTCATTCAATCCTTTGGTGATTTTTGCTCCATAATAACATACATTTGCTTTTCGTGGCAAAAAAGAAAATCCTCCGATTTCTGGGTAATAATACCTCCTATAAATCTCTAATCGCTTTCTTGCAAATTGCTTAATTTCTTTAAATTTATAATTATTTTCAGCAATTTTACTTGCATAATGAAGCACATAAATGATGTTAAAATTATCACAAGCATGCTCGTCGTTTTTCGCTGATAAACATAAATCTATTAGTTTTTCTGGATATTTGAACCTCATTCTATCAGCAACCTTCAAAGCAGTAATCACTTTCATTACCCCATTAATCTTTTGTTGTAAACTTGGATTCCCTCTATACCAACCTCCATCTTTGGGGTTTTGAAGTTTGTTTACCCAATTAATAGCAAAATCTATTAGTTCTTCCTTATCCTCTAAGTCGCTGTTTTTTAAGAAAAAGATTAAATGAGAGAGATGGCTTCCTGCCCCCCATGGCTTCCTCCAGTTTAATTTTGAAAGGTACTTTTCAATTTCTCTTTCTGTTTTTGGAAATTTTTGGTAAAAAATATCAGGTTCCTCTCCTAGAAGTCTTAAAGCAGAAATTGCTTGCCTTGTCTCCGCAATAATCGTTTGTTGACCTAAAATGTTATTAAAATCAAAATTTTTAAAACTTGACAATAAATTTCTTAAAGTTGCTTTTCTTTTCACCAAAGGATCATAAATTGTGCCATCTTCTTTTTGAAAACTCTTTATGAAATCCGCCATTGCTTTTCTTTCTTCAAGAGAAAGTTGGTCTAATAAATTTAGAGTGTAGTAAATTTTCACTGCAAACACTGTATTTCCCAATCCCCATTTGGTATTTTCATCATATAGATCACCAGATAAAGAATAATGAAAAAAACCTGGAATTTTTTTTCCTTTCAATTTCTCCAAGAATTGAGGTACTTTCTCTTTTAATTCAAAAAGCCAATTTATGTTTTCCATAGCTTTCTTTTAATTACCTCTATTTTGTTTTTAATCTTCCATCTTGAAATCATTAACTTCATCTTATGAAAATTTATTTCTGCTGAAAAATCAACCTTTTTGGGAAAGTATTTTCCATTCTGAACGTCCTGGTAAATTTTTTTTGCAAAATTATAATACTCTCGAGCAACTTTTTTAATTGAAAATTCTGGAATTTGGGATTGATAATATTGATAATTTTTCGCTATCTTTTCAATTTTCTCAATTATATCTTCTTTTCCCTCAAATAATTCGCCTCCTTTTTGAACTAACTCTGGATGCCCACCATCATTTAAAGCCACTGCTGGAAGACCGCAACTTAATGCTTCAATTAAAGCATTTGAACAAGGATCATTTTGGCTAGCAGTAATGTAAATGTCATGTTCTTTCAAAATTCTTGCTAACTTTTCTGAAGGAACGGGTTTTAACCATCTAATATTTTTAAATTCAATTGGCGAATTTCCTACAAAAGTCATTTCATATTTAGAAAAATCCAAGCTTTCATCTAAAAATTTATAAATCTCAAAGCCCTTTCTCCAATTAGATGACCAGGAAGTTGCAATAAGTTTAATTTTTCTATCTGGATTAAACTCCTTTTTACCTTCTCTATTAAAAATCTCATTATCTGGAGCGTTATAAATTACAGTTTCATATTTTGATGAAATTCCAAACAATTTCTTGTTTTGTTCTTTACACCAATTTGATTGAAAAATTATTCCATCGGCAAAGAGCTTGTTAAATAACTTAATTATTTCATCAATCTCCCTATCTTTTCCTCTATATAATGAAATTGGTCCATCCAATCGATAGATTATTACTTTCTCTGGATACTTTTGTTTTAATTTAACAACTTTATCAAAAAAATATTCAAAGCCAAAAGGGTAACTATTGAAGAGAATAACATTCGCTTTTTCTGGATTTTCTTCATGGATTTTCTTTTTTATAAACTCTTTTCTTAAAGCCCTTAAAAATTGATTTCCTCCTCCCCAAGGACCCGACTGAAAGTTATATAAAATATGAATTTTCATACTAATTTTGAATAAATCTCTTGATAATATCTTTGAGCAATTTTCTCCCAAGAAAAATCTTTAACCTTTTCCAATTCATTTCTACTTAATCTTTCTCTCAATTGGCAATCTTCGATAATTTTTTGACAATTTTCTACCAATTGAGTAACATTTTCGACTTCTGCTAGTAAAATATCTTCCCCATCTTTTGCAATATCTGGAATCATTCCTACTTTTGTGCTTACTACAGGAATTCCACTTGCCCAAGATTCTAAAATTTGTTTGGGACCCCCCTCAATCCGAGAAGTAATCAAGTATAAATCTAACACTTGATAGTAAAAAGCTACCTTTTTTAAATTTTCTAAATACCCAACGTGTTTATAAGGAATATTCCGCTTCTCAATTTCTTTTTTAACATATCCTCGAGCTGGACCAACTAATAAAACAAAAATTGGATATTCTTTTGCCAATTTCTCTACCACTTTTACAAAAATATCAGGACCTTTTATTAATTTAGGTTCCAAGCCTTCTCCCCAACCAACTCCATCTTTTTGGAAAGATCCAATTACTATTCTGTCTGACGGAATCCCTAATTGTTTTTTTATCTTTTGCTTTTCTTTAAAAGAAACTGGACTAAACAAAGACAAATCTACCCCCAAAGGAATAACGACTATTTTTTTTGGATCTACTCCAAAGTTAACTAAATTATTCTTTGTAATATTACAAGAAGTATGAATCACTTCTAAATACTTCTGCGCTTCAATAATGTTCTTATTTTTTTTATCTTGAGGTACAAAATGGAACCAAGTCAAAACCAGTTTGTTAGACCTGTGAGGTTGACAGAATCCTTTTTCTCTTAGAAAAGTATGAACAGATCCGAAGTGGATGATTTGATTTCTAATTCCTAAATAGGTAGTGGTGATCCTTGATTTAAGCAAGTTTAACTTATTAAGATTAACAGTAATGTACTTTCCATCATATTTTATTGACCAATTTGCTACTTCCACTATATAAGAGAGGTCATATCTCCCATTAGAAATAAAATTCAACGCCATATCTCTTAAAATTTTTATTTTGCCTTTAAAATTAAACATTGTTTAAACTTAAATTTTTAAATTTTTCTTGAAAATTCCTCAAGTATACCCAATTCGAAAAATTTCTTTTCTAAGCTCTACTCAACCCTTAAATTTTTTATTAAAGCGAATAGGTGCTCTAATCAAAAACTCTTAAAGGACAAATCTTTTGGAAAAACTTCAATTAAGTTTTTGCTTTTCAAACCCCTATAATTTTTACCAATTTTAATATTCTTCTTTACCTAAATCAATCCCGACAACTTTCTTCTACTCCTAAAAAGAAAATCCATCCTCATGCCTTATCTTTTGAACTCGGTATCCCAGACTCATGCTGTGAACGAAAAATGATTTTTTAACTCTCTCACTGGTTGTTAATCTATAAAACAAGCCTTATAAAGATTGATAAATTTTAATTTCTTTTTCTAAAATTTTTTCTAAACTAAATTTTTCTGAAATTGTTTTTCTGGCGTTTTGGCTAATTTTTTCTTTTAAATCTTTGTCATTTAAAACTTCTAAAATTGCTTTTTTAATTGATTCAGCATCTGGTTTACATAAATATCCATTTTCTTTATGTTTAATTATATCCCTTATTCCTTCCACATTTGTACCGATGCAAGGCAAACCGCAAGCCATTGCTTCAAGTAAAGCTTTGGGACATCCTTCGTACCAAGAAGGCAAAATGAAAATTTCTGATCTATTTAGTTCTTCTGGAAGTTTTTCATTAGGAATATTTTCTTTAAACTCTACTTTAGCATTTCTCTCTTTAGCAAAATTTTTTAACTTTTCTTTTAAAGAACCAGTGCCAATAATTACAAGCTTTACCGAAAGTGTTCCTGCCGCTTCAATTAAATTGAAAAGATTTTTCTGCTCTTCCAATCTTCCCACAGAAATGACACGGTTTTTCTCTTTTGGAAAATTTAAAGGTTTAAACAAATCAGTATCAATATAGTTTGGAATCACCTCAATTTTTTCTGGTGCAATTTTAAATTTCTCTATCACAAATTTTTTATCTTTTTCTGAAGTTAAAATAATTTTATCAGCGTTTTTGTAAGCAATTTTTTCTATAAATTTCGCTGCTATTCTTTTCCACCATGATTTTCTTTGCTTTTCTAAAAAACTTAACCATTCATAACCGCATCTCACTACTAATTTCTTTTTATAAAGCCACTTTGCTATTACTGCACTCCAAGAACCCGGCATTTGATTTGTTTTTAAAATATCTACTTCTTTTATCTTCTCTTTATAAAAAAGAGGCAAAAGCAAACTATAAAAACTTGAAGATAAATTCCATTTTTTAGAGAAAATTTTTATGTTCTCGGGAAAAAGCTTTTGGTATTTTGACTCTTCTTTATCTCCATAGGTAAAAAAATAAATTTCATTAAAATAACTTGCTAATTTTTGGTAAAGTTTAATTTCCCTATCTAAATTTCCCACTTTTTCCCAAACTTCCAAAGAAATTCCTTTAGTAAAAAACAAAGCTAATTTTTTGTTTTTTAGGTTTTCCATTTTGTTTTTTATTCTCTTTTTGAGAAATTTCTCAGAGCCTTCGATTACCTGTTCTGCCATTAACTGATTATTAATTTTCTCAACTATTTTAAGAAGCTTTAAATAATGATTTTTCTTGCATCGTTCTTAATTTTTAATCTTTGTCTCAAACCACTCTTGGACTTTTTTTAAGCCTTCTTCAAAAGAAATTTTTGGTTGCCAGGCAAGAAGTTTTTTGGCTAAAGTGATGTCAGCTTGAGTATGTTTAACATCACCTTTTCTTGGGGCAAGATACTCCTTTTTGCCACCAATTAAATCAGCTAAATAATTTATTGAATAAGATTTTCCACTACCGATATTAATTACTTCTCCTCCTTTTAATTTTTCACTTTCCATTGCTTTAATAGTAGCATCAACCACATCATCAATATAACAAAAATCTCGGGTTTGCTCTCCATCACCAAAAATAGTTAAAGGCTTGCCTTCGGCTTTTTGTTTTAAAAATTTACCAATCACTAAACTGTAATCTGAATTAAAATCAATTCTTGGTCCATAGACATTGAAATACCTTAAAGAAATAATAGGGATTCCATAAAGTTTAGTAAACAATTTGGCAAATTGTTCGCCAACTAATTTTTGAAGAGCATAAGGACTAACTGGATTGGGCTTCATATCTTCTTTAAAAGGTAATTTTTCTTGATTTCCGTAAACTGAAGAAGAGGAGGCAAAAATAATTCTTTTAACTTTAGCTTCAATTGCGGCTTTGAAAACATTGATGGTTCCTAAAATATTAACTTTTGAAGTTCCCACTGGATCTTCAACTGAAACTGGCACTCGAGGAATAGCTGCTAAATGAAACACAAAATCTATATTTTCAAAGAGGGGCTTAATTTTTTCAAAATCACAAATATCTAAGTTATAAAAATCAGCTTGAGGATTAACATTTTCTTTTTTACCGGTCGTTAAATTATCAATCACTACTACTTTATGATTTTCTTTAATTAATCTATCAACTAAATGGCTCCCTATAAATCCTGCTCCGCCAGTAACTAAAATTCTCATTAAAATTTAATTTTAAGTAAAAATTTTTCATCTGAAAAGCATTTTCCATTTTTTCTCCGACATAAGCGACCAAAATGATTGACCGGAGATTTTAAAAATAATAAATCAAAGCAAAAAAGCCAGAAATAATTTCAATTAAAAAAATTACTCTTACCAAGTTTTTCTCAGAGATACCACTAAAAATTTTCATTATTAGCTGACCTAAACCTTTCACCTGGTTTTGAGGTGGATAAAGTTTGCCTTCTCGATATTCGCCCCACCATCCTTTGCTGGGAAGGCGGTGGCGAATTTTAATGAAAAAGTCTAAAAAGTGGGGTAAAAACATGATTAAGCCGGCAAGTTCAAAGTTGCCTAAAATGACGGCAGTGGCAATGAGGGCGCCACTACTCATCGTTCCGATATCACCGACAAAAATTTTTGAAGGATAGCGATTAAAAAAATAAAGCGCTAAAGAGCTGCCAGCTAAACAAAGTAAAATTAAAAAAGAATTAAAAGCGCCAATTTTTAAAGCAATTAAAGCTAAAAAAAGACTGATAATTAAACTTAATCCAGTTTCCAGTCCATTAAACCCAGCCAGCATATCAAAAGCATTGGCGGCGCCGCTGACTCCAAGCGGAACTAAAACTAAAGGATAAAAAATTCCAAAATCAACCTGACCCAAAAAAGGAAGATGCATCTGAAAAACTCCCATCTTCAAAACCCCCAAAGGAAGTCCAGCTAAAAGAGCCAAAATTACTTTTGTTTTTTGAGAGAGCACCAAAAGATCATCAATTAAACCAATAAAACCAATTGAAATTAAAACCAGCAAGGCTCCCAAAAGTTTTTCCAAAGAAATCTGAAAATCAAAATTTAAAAAAACTTTTAAACCAATTAAAAAAATTAAAGTTAAACCAACTCCAAAAACCAAAGCAATTCCTCCCATCTCCGGCACCAAAACTTCTCCAGGCTTATTCATATCTTTAGCCAAAAAACCAGCTCTTTTTAAGGCTTTAATTAAAGGAGGCAAAATTAAAAAAGTTAAAAGAAAAGAAAAGCAAAAACAAAAAATTCCAAGTGCCATTATTAAAAAATGCCCGGGGTGGGACTCGAACCCACACGGGATAAACCCACCTGATCTTAAGTCAGGCGCGTCTGCCAAATTCCGCCACCCGGGCTTTTAAAAAATTAAATTAATTTTTCCCCAAAAATCAAGCTTTGTTGCTTACCCTGGGTAAGCAACGCCCCTTGATTTTTTAGTTTTGCGCTTTGAGTTTTGCGCTTTGCGCTTAACATTGTATCTCTACGAATTTCAACTGTATTTCTATTGTATTTCCACCGTATTTCAATCGTATTTCTTTTTACATTTCGGTCATTGGAATTTGGAATTTAATTGGAATTTGGTGCTTGGAATTTGGAATTTAAATAAATCAGCTTTGCGCTTATTCTAAATATTTCATCGGATCAATTGAGCCTCCGAAAGGCATTGGTCCACAATAGCGACTTTCTTTGATAATAAAGGTTCGGGCATCATAAACGGTAAAATGAAGGTGAGGACCAGTGCTAAAACCAGAATTTCCTGAAAATCCAATAATTTCTCCTTTTTTCACTTTCTCTCCTAATTTCACTTTAATCAAAGAAAGATGGGCATATAAAGTTGCCAAATTGTTTGGATGTTTGATAACAATAAATTTTCCATAGGCACCGCGCCAGCAGAAGCGATCCTGATTTCCCAAAGCCACCACTACTCCATCATAAGCCGCTCTAATTGGCGTTCCGATAGGAAGACCAATGTCAATACCATTATGAAATTTTGAATAATAATGAGTTCTTGCAAATTCAGTGGCGCCATAGCCTTGAGTAATTGGTCCTTTTGCTGGCCAAAGAAGTAAGCCTTTATAAGGAGTTGGAAGCCCTTCAAAGCTCACTTTCTCTCTTAACTTTGCTTCAAGCTCATCAATTTCCTTGGCAATTTCTCTTCTTTTTTCTTCAAGATCTTTTAAAAGCTCCTGATAAACCGCTTCTTTGTTTTTAGTTTTTCTTAAAAGCTCTTTTCTTTCTTCCTTTTTCTGATTCAAAATTATTTTTTGATATTTCAAACTTTCTTGAAGCTCACTTTGATCTTTTTTATCTTTTTCAAGTTCTCTTTTTTTAAAATTTAAATCTTCTTTGAGGCTTTTTAACTTTTCAAGATATTCCTTCAAAGATTTTTGAAGATCCAAAAAATGCTGATATTCTGAAAAAAGCTGAGAAAGTTTTTCGTTTTTTAAAAACACCAAAACTAAACTTTCCCTTTCAATTTGATATAGATCCTGAAGTAATTTTTTTAAGGTGGCTTTATTTTTTTCTATCTTTTGATTGGTTTTTTCAATCTCAAAATTCAATTTTTCAATTTCAAGCGATAAAAGATCAATTTTTTCTTGGGTAATTCCAATTCTAAAGTTTAAATCTTTCAGCTGGGAATCAAAAAAATTAATTTCTCTTTTCAAAGAATGAGCCTGACTTTGAAGCTTTGAAATTTCTCTTTGATATTCTTTTGATTTTTTCTCCAAAGCTTTAATTTCGCTCCTTTTTTTCTCAATCTCTTGTTTTAATTTCTCTATCTCCAGATCTTCTTTAAAAGAAGCAAAAGTTTTCTTTTCCCCAAAAAAAGAAAAGTTTGCCAAAAAGAAAAGTCCCAAAATTAAAAAGAGGAGTAAAAATCTTTTTCCCCTCATAAAGATTTCATTAAAAATGATATTGAAGAAAAATTTGAATGTCAAAAAACTTTAAACATTGACGGCTTTTTCTTTTTAAAGTATCCTAAAATAAAAATGAAAGAAAAAAAGAAAGAAAAAGAAAGCCCAAAAAAAGTTCCTTCTCTTTCTCCAGAAACTAAAAAAAGCA
>Ga0190307_1000275_pt1 | contig 15654 bp, 21 predicted proteins | sample 48700745_MG_FD_161653 | JGI IMG/M metagenome (GOLD analysis project Ga0190307, IMG submission 161653) | Hydrothermal vent sediment bacterial communities from Southern Trench, Guaymas Basin, Mexico - 4870-07-4-5_MG | ecosystem: Environmental > Aquatic > Marine > Hydrothermal vents > Sediment ... | reverse complement strand
CTATGCCCCAGCATATAAAGTTTGAAGGCATTTTCAAATACTTCACAACCCTCGTCAACCAAATTATATCTACCACTCTCCATAATACTCCTCAGGCCAACTCTAAATCTATCATAGTCGAATGAACCTCTCCTAGCGATTCTAGAGGCGATCCATAGGGCCTCTAAGATACTGAATCTAGAGTAGTATATCTCGGCCTCCAACTCCCTCAGCCTCCTTATACCCCTATCAACCTCCCCACCCAAGTCTATTCCAAGTGTGGGGAGTATAAAACTCGTATCAAGTAGAACCTTTAAGGTATTTCTCCTGCTCCTCAAGGCTAATCGCCTCAACTTCATTAAGAGTCACAGATGCAAACTTCTCCCCCGAAATAGCTAGATCCAGGGGGTCATAGACCTTCTCTATAATTAGAGAATTATCCGAGACTCTTAGAATAACCCTATCCCCTTCTCTAAATCCTAGAGCCTCTACAATATCCTTAGGAAGATATATAGCATATTTCCTCCCGATTCTACCCTCTCTAACCAGACTCAAATCAAATCACCAGAATATAATATATTTTTCAGGAAAATAAGTATTTATCTGATAATGAATCTTCCCACCTCTAAATAACTAATCTCTTAAAAATATAATGTTTATTATAGCAATATTTTTAAATAATAAGATTAAATGTAAATTGGGTGTTTAAATTGTATAAAGAATTATTTGACTTAAGTAATAAGAAGGCTCTCGTGATCGGCGGGGCTTCTGGAATTGGGAAGGCTACTGCTGAGGCTTTGAAGGAGTTTGGCGCGTATGTGATTGTTGCTGATATAAATCCGGATGCTGTCAAGGGGCTATTCGATGAAGTTTACTATGTCGATATAGCGGATTATGATAGTGTAGTCAACTTATTTGATAAGATTGATAGCCTCGATATCCTAGTATCTACACCCGGTATTAATATTAGGAAGAGGATTGAGGACTATACTATAGAGGAGTTTAATAGAGTATTGAATGTCAATCTAGTAGGGTATTTTTATGTGGCTAAGAATGTGATTAGAGTGATGAATGAAGGGGGGAGTATAATATTTATAACCTCTATCAGGGCGTTTGTAGTTGAACCTGGCCAAGGCCCATATTCAATGACTAAAGCTGGTATTGTACAGCTGGTTAAGGTGTTGGCGTCTGAATTAGGTAAATATAATATTAGGGTTAACGCTGTTGCACCAGGCGTTGTAGATACTCCATTAACTAGGCAGATTAAAAGTAGTAGGAGGTGGTATGAAGCATATGCATCTAAAACTGCATTGGGGAGGTGGGCCGAGCCATGGGAGATAGCGGCTCCAATCATTCTACTAGCTTCGAAAGCCGGGAGTTATATAACTGGATCTGTATTACTAGTAGATGGTGGATGGACTGCTATAGACGGTAGATTCGACCCCTTCGAAGGCCGGTAATGAAGTAGGGTGTGACCAGGAAACTAGTCTGGCAGTATAAACATAGATTAGCGTAGGAGACATTGATTAAAGCTGGATGACTACATATATCTAGATATGATACTTAGTTACATCTTATCTAAGTGAAACCATTTTCCTGACGACTGCATCTCCAACTTCATACGTCTTTGAATCCCCACCTAAGTCCCTGGTTCTAACCCTCCCCTCCTTAAGCACCTCGATTACAGCATCCTCTATAAGTTTCGAAGCTTCATACTCCCCCAAGAAGTCTAGCATCATAGCTCCTGCAAGTATAGTTGCTATCGGGTTAACAATATTCATACCCTTATACTTCGGCGCTGATCCATGTAGAGGCTCGAACATGGATGTGCCATCTGGATTTATATTACCAGCTGGAGCTAATCCTAATCCTCCCTGGATCATCGCACCCAAATCCGTTAAGACATCTCCAAATAAATTGGGCATTACGACAACATCAAAGTATTCAGGGTTCTTGACGAACCACATCGCCGTCGCATCGGCATACAGCATCTCCGTAGATATATCGGGATACTCTCTAGATACTTCGTTAAATATATCCCTCCATAAGCCATATATCTGGGGGATTACATTCGCCTTATCAACTAGTGACACCTTCCTCCTTCCATGCCTCCTAGTATATTCGAATACATATTTAAATACCCTCCTCGCATTCTCCTCCGTAATCAACCCTATCTGATACGCGTACCTCCCCCTCCCACTAAACCAGCTTTCAATATCTAGAGTGAGGTCATATAGCTTCCTATGAATCTTAAGTATCTTCTTATCTCTCCCCCTATCTATAACTGCCCCAGAGCCGATGTAGAAGTCCTCCGTATTCTCCCTTATAACTACAAAATCTATATCCTCAGCATCCTTCCCAGCTAAAGGAGATTTAACACCTGGTAATAGTCTAACTGGCCTCAAGTTAATGTATTCATCGAAGTAAAACCTAATTCTGAGAACTATCCCGATCTCAAGTATCCCCGGTTCAACCCTAGGGTCTCCTATAGCACCTAAGTATATCGCCTTATACCTACTCAACTCCCTAAGATCATCTTCATCTAGAGTCTTCCCAGTCTTTAGATATCTCTCCGCCCCATAATCGTACTCTACCCATTCTATATCGAAACCCATCAATTCAGAAGCCTTGTCAACCACCTTAACCCCTTCTCTAATAACCTCCGGGCCTATACCATCCCCGGGTATAATAGCTATCTTATACATACCGTCTACCATGAATTAATTATATCACTTAGGATATAATTAATGGTAGATAAAATATATTAAGCAAATCAATCTGATGTAAGATTTACAAGCTAAAAATATATGGATAATATATTTTAATAGTGAAGAATGAGAAGGATGTTCATAGATAAAGGGATCTATATAATAATTCTAATTATCCTCGAAATTAAAAAGAGGATAAAGGGGGTCTCTCACGTGAATAAGATTTAGCCTTTATTTAAATCCTTTGGGATAAAAATTAATTTATCCTCCCTATACAGATTTCTTCGGTTTTTAGCTGAGATATTTCTATGAACTATTCTTCGTCTTAAGTTAAGAAGAGGGTTTTAGAGGATGATTATATAATGTAACGATGGCAAATATGTGTGTGATTAAAGAATTTTCTTAATACGATATATGTTATTTCCCGACTTATATTTCCCTTATGATCTAAGTCCCCTCTCCATTCCACGATAACGGTCCAGCCTCCACCAACTGGAGGTGTAAATGAATCTTTAAACTGTCTAGAAGCATTAGTAAAAAACATTAATCATATACCCTAATAAATACTAGAATCAGTCAAATCAGTGTGTGGAGGCAGTATACGATATTTACTAAGATAAATATATGGTGGGTAGATCATGTAAAGACGGATATGAGACATATGAATGATATAGTTAACTATGTAACCTAAATCAAGATCTAATATATATCTCCACTACATTAAATCTAAGTGGTAATGAGTAGGGCAAGAATATCTGCGAAAACACTCGTCATCCTAATCATCCTCATAGGATTCTCAGGCATATTCTACATAAATAATGTATATCGGGAGAACCAGGAGCTAATCAAGCAATATAATGAATTGAATATAAAGTATCAGACTCTACTAGAGAAGTATATCTCATTAAACAACTCATATAGCATGCTTATACATGGTAGCAATATTACTAAGATCGAGTTACTAGAGGATAATGAGTATTTCGAGACCGTCAAGCAACTCATAGAGAATGCGAATAAATCAATCTATATAGCGATATATGTAGTGAAGTATGACCCCAAGGAGTATGACGACCCTGTAAACCAGCTACTATATAGCCTCGTAGAAGCCAGAGAGAGAAGAGTGGATGTCAGGGTATTAGTAGACGACCCCACATTAAAGAGCTACCCAGATACAATATCATACCTGAAGAACAATAGCGTACCAGTAAAACTAGATGAAAGCAATGGCGTCACAAGCCATATGAAGATCATAATAGTAGATGGGATATACCTTATCATGGGAAGTCATAACTGGACTGAAAGCGCCCTCAAATACAACCATGAATTCAGTATCCTAGTAACATCAGAATACTACTCAGGTGAAGCCACCCAATACTTCTTAAACCTATGGAATAAAGGCAGAAGCATATAACCCCGTACCTAACCTCCTTTAGGTCACCATATAGGAATAGTTAATCTAATAGTGTAAAATAGATATGGGACGTTGGAGTTTTAGCATAATTTAAATATGGTCTCGTATATTTAGTATACTCGGTGTACATAGTATATGTCTGTTACAGTGTCTATTAAAGTTCGTAAGGAGATTGTGGAGCTGGCTGAGAAGATGGTTAGATATGGGATTGCGAGGAATAGGTCTCATGCATTCAATATATTGATTGAGAGAGGTCTTAATGAGGTTCGTATGGAGGTTGAGTTCTGGGATAATGTATATAGGAAGGCTGATGAACTCCTGAAGAAGGGTTATAGAGTTAGACACGGCGGGTTAAATAAGTTGTTAGAGGAGGATAGGTCTAGATGACGTATATAGATACAAATGTAATCATCTCATATATAGATGAGCTTGATCCGAACCACGCCAAAGCAGGTGAGCTCTTCAAATCTATAGAGGGAGATAAGTTCGTCAGTAGATTCACACTGATTGAATTAGCCTCAGTATACTCTAGAGCAGGGCTTAAAGACCCAGTAGCCCTAGCAATATACTCAATAAAGAGAATCAACGCAAAGATGGTTGAAGCAGACCTGAATAAAGTAATTACACAGTCCCTTAAACTAGCCCCAAACCTAAAGCTCCGAACCCTAGACCTACTCCACATATCTATCTGCCACACAGCAGGAATAAAACGATTCGTAACGTTCGACAAAGAAATTATATCTAACTCTAAGGAAATAGAAAAACTAAACTTAAGAATAATGACAATGTAGCTTCAGACAAGGATTAAAATCCCTGGGTATAATAGGTGAATAAGGTTATTTAACTAGAGACTACACTAATATAATGTCCCTAGTCTCTAAACCATTTCTCCTGATAAACTCCATTAACTATCTATCTATTATGCAAAGAATAGGGGGGTACATTTAATAACGCCAGATAAAAACAGATGGAGATAGCTGGAGAAGTAGGGGTAGAAGTAGTATCTATATCATAGGGTATTCGGTAGTAGGGATACCGCGGAGGAGTATTTTAGATAGGTCTATAGCTATTTTTCCACTTTAATCGCGAGTACAATTGGTTCAGTATAATGTACTATTATGGGTGTACCCCTTTTAATTGATGTAACATATATAATTAATGCTAACCAGTTTCCAAGTTCCTTCGGAAGCTTAAACCTATAGATTATTGAAAGTTCACTTTTAGGCATTATAAATTTTGTCGAGTTCTCAAGTATCATCGTAGTCTCTCGGCCAGGCCCGATAATTATAGTGTCCTTAGGCTCGTAATCGCATGAATAGATCCTAAGTACTAAAGCAGATATTACATAATCGTTTCTTCCTGTAACATGGATATTAATTGAAAATTCATGGCCTGGACTAACATACTTAGGATATAATATTTCAATTTCAAATGAATCGCTAGAAGATACGTATTTAGTTGGTGAAAAAGCGTCTTGGGTGTTCGAATTTGACATCTGATAGCCGTAGGAAACTATAATAATTGAAATAGCAACTGTAACAATAAAGAAGATGGGTAGCTTCCTACTAAGTATTCTCAAGGCGGTTAAAACACCTCCGAATTAGTCTATTTCCACTCTACCAATTAAACATTGACATTAGTAATATATTATTTCGTGTATACGGAATAATATATTATTTAAGAATATGTAGGAATGTGATTGCTAGTAATATATTAACCTGATTTCAATGTGATCTTGAGGTGATGGACAATATGCGTATGCATATATTCGGGATGAGTATAGGGAAAATTATCGTATTGCTTATTATAGGTATCTTAGTAGGGTGTATCCTTGGATATGGAATTTGTCAAGTTCAATTATTAGAATTAAAGGAAGAATATTGGAGGGTCTCTGCAGAGTATAACTCGACAAGAATATTATATGAGGGACTTAAGGATAAGTATGATTTACTTCAAAGAACATATAACTTCTTAAATACTTCCTATACGAGGTTAAATGCCTCATATACAGGGCTAAGCCAGAAGCATGAAAAACTCATCACTTCAATAAATTTAACTCTTGATGAAATTATGCTTAGAGGGAAGCTTATGGATGATCTTATGGAACTAACGATAGTAGCCACACTTAACCCAGAAAAATTACACAGAATACAAAATTTAATTCTGCAGATAGACGAGGACATCGAGAGGGTAGACGATGAAGACCTTTCAAAACTTTGGGAATTCACAAAACAAGCTTTTGCAGAGAATAAAACCAGAGCAGGTCTAGAATGTCTATTTAGAATGATTTCTCTTAATCAATATAAAACATATGAACTTTATGAATCATTATCACAAATACTAAAAGAAGAAGATTAAAGCAGCCTCGTCAACCATATCATAGTACTCTTTCATTTTTAAAGCAAAGGTAATGTGATTTTCTTCCCTACATTAAAATGTGCAATTATATAAATCCTCTCTTCTTAAAAGTTCGATAAAAATGGATAAATAATATATATGAATGAATCATAAGATTTTTTATAAATTATTTAAAACTCAGTCTAGTGATTTAAAATGCTAAAGGTAGGTAGGCAGGTTATTTCTGTGTTGATGCTAGCTATTCTGCTAGGTATGATAGCCCTACTAATGCCTACCAATTCACTTACGATGGCGTTTAAACATGATGATAAATGGCCACTTACAAGTAGTAACTCGAATATTACAGATATCCCGACTCTAAAGGATTTCATACCTCTAGACATAGAATTTATAAAAACACAAGATAACGAGTTGAAGTGGAATGGATTGAAGTGGAGATTAAGTTGTTTTATTTTTGTCGGTATGGGAAAAACCATGGAGGGGAAGCCATTTCTTTTCCAGATTAGGATCCCCCATCCAGTTCATGGTAAAACTCCCGACCATTTTTCCGATATGTTCTTTATAGATGGTGAATGGAGAAAATTCTATGTTATCGTAGGACCACCATACTATGATGATGGAGAGATATTCGGCTTTCCAACCATATATTGTTATGGCAGGTATAGGGAGGGCGGGGTATGTAGGGCTTCGATGTCATATAATCAGGCTGAGAGAGAATGGGTATATAGAGTTGTTCCTATAGAGGGGGAGGGGGTAAGTTTAGAAATCAGGTTAAAACCAAGGGGAGTTACTTATTGGATGGGCAGACCCGAGGGACCCTATATCATACATGGAGCAATATTTAATAAGAAAGATATAGATATATGGGGGGGATTTTGGGAGATAGGTGAGTGTATAGGTTGGATTGAGAAACCAGGCGTTAGAAAAATAGAGTTTACCGGACATGCCATATGGGATAGAGCTTATCATAGGGTATATTACTCTGATACCGCTATAAAAGCGGCGGGAGCACCGCTACAGTTTACATGTGGATATATCTACTCAGACGATTTTCAGCTCGCTATAGGATATGCGGAAAATCCGTCTCCAATAGATCCACCAGTTCCATTCCAGCATCAGGGAAGACTCAGCTTCCCCGCAAAAGGTTTGAGTTTTAGATTCGATAATTATGAACTGAGGGATAATGGCGGCCTACAACCATCGAGATTTTATATAAACGGCTACTATGATGGAGGAGAAGTCAACCTCACAGGAGAGGTTATCTTATTCTATCCAAGTGTATGGAAGGTAGGTAAAGGAACGTGGTGGGATTACAATGCGAGTAGAACATGGGGTAGAGCGTTTATAAGATGGAGGGGTACAGTAACACTATACGGTGAAACTATAGAGGTAGCTGATGCAACTGGCGTCTTTGAATGCACTAGATATAAAGGCGTCGTCTATCATCCCACCACTTCAACTACGATGAATACAACTACGGTGCAGCCTACGCCTGGTACAGAGTTTCAAATATTAAGATGCATCCTAGAAAATATATGGGTCATAGCGATAGTAATCATAATCCTTATTATAATAGGAATAGCATTTTTATTGAGGAGGAGATAAGCTCTTCTCTCATATTTCATTAAATTTCCGTAGAGTTTTTATCTTCTGTTATAAGAACCATTCTCAACCTCGAAAACCTCATCTCGATTTCCTGGACTCAGACTATGTAAAGAAAAATCCTCACCATCCTTCTTAAGCCTAAGAAGCCTATAATAGACATCACCGCTGATAGTTATTGTCTTCACATACATATACATGGGCATATTTAATTTTCCACCAAGAGTATAGTATATCTCGGTTATAGTTGATTTAATATTCGCTATATAACTTAATCTAAATGAGGATAATGTGATTATGGATACATATACTCCAGTATCAATTCTTCAGGTGTCATTACATTAATTTTTAAGTCTGTAAGCCATTGGAAGTGGCTTAAATTATATGTAATTAGTGTAGATTTCATAAATTGGGCTGTAGACCCGATTATATAGTCTCTCGCATGATGTTTAAATGGAAGTTTACTCCCATATTTCAGTATGTTCTCTATCGTTAATGAAGCTATCCTCCTATCTAGATCTACCACCTCCACCCCAAGCTTATCTAGGTCGTCATTATAATCTTCCTCGCTTAAGCCGATTCTATAATACCATAGAAGCGTCTCGATATATACGATAATTGAGATATGGATCTTAAACTCTCCAACATGCCTCAGCCAATCTAGAAGCCTCCTATTCCTAAAGACATTACTATCTAAGCCTATCCTCAGATTTCTAATCCCCATAAAGCCTCCTCCGGCCCTTCAGCAGCCTCTTCAATAATTTTCGATCTTCTACCCCACTCAGGATCCTCCTCCCTCACCTTCCTCGATATCTCCTCTAGAACCTTAACGACTTTCCTAGGCAGCAGTACCTCAGCCCTATAATTCTTTGAAAGCATAAGCCTCTCAAATAAATCTAGTGAAACCTTAACAATCTCACCCTGACTCATATTCAAAATAGCTGAAAGCCTCTTCAACCTCCTCCTCGTCTCATCATCGACGGTAATAGTAGTCATTGAATAATATTTCAATTTTTCAATATTTAAATATTTACATTAATACATGATAAAATCAGTCTACTAAATAAAATCATATTATATAAGAAAAATAATAGGGTCAAATCCTCCTCGACACATAAATATAAAAAGTCTTGAAATATAACGTATTATAAGTTTCAAACCTGGAATATCTATTTTAAAATTTAGGGTAATTACAATACTACGGTGGTTTTAGACATGGCTAAAAATAAGAAATATATCGAGACTATAGATTCCATCATAGGTATAGGACTTAAATCCAATTATAAATAGAATGGCGAGGACTTAATCGAGGCCCTGAAAGAAGATTAAGTACTCTTAGATCGTCATTGGACATGACGTTAAGCTCCATATGATAATTTATCTAATTTTTATACTTGCTTCAGTATATTCTGTATAGGAGGTATTTAAGGTGGTTAAGGTTAAAACCAGTATATATGTAGATAAGGATCTATGGGAGAGGTTTAAAAAATATGCCTCGAAAAAGGGTGTAGAGATTAGTGAGCTTCTCGAGGAGATTATTAGGGAGGAGATGTTTGAAGATGATATTGGTAATATATTAACTGAATTGACCGATATAGACGCTTATGAAATAGATTTTGAGCCTATTGAGGTTAAGGGAGATATAAGTAAGTTTATAAGGGTTCTGAGGGATGAACGCTACAATAATATATCTAGATAGTACAGCGATAGTTAAGAGATATATTAAGGAGAGAGGAAGTGATGGGGTGAGAGAATTCTATGTCAAGGCATATAACGGTGAACATAGGCTGTCATTCAGCCTATGGAATATCGGTGAAGTCCTTTGGGCATTTGATAGAGCTAGAAGAGTCAATAGATTAGACGAAGACGAGTATTACTTAGTGAGGGGGAGGTTTCTAATAGAAACTAGGAGATTATCTAGACTCGGTATACTAGATTTAATCCCACTTAAAATAGCGATTCTTATAGAATCATGGAGGCTAATCGAGAAATATCATATTTATGAGGCGGATGCTATACAAATAGCTTCAGCAAAGCACATTAAGGCAGAGAATTTATTGGCAAGTGACAAGCGTCTCTATGAGATAGCATTAAGTGAAGGATTAAATAGCATATACCTGGAATAACATGGGAATAAAATAACATATGTGATAATATGTTTAAATGGAGCATTTAGAGGGTTTTTGAGTCGGAGGTTGAATGAAGAAATTTATGTTTATATTAAAGAGATCAGCTAGATCTTTTGCATTAGGATAATATATCATGTAAATCTTGGCGATTACCATAAGGCATTAGCCATAGCTGATAAATATAACGTCAGTATAAATAGTGGAATAGCCTATGTAAAGATATAGGAGAATAACATAAGGGAGACGTATACATTCAACACTTCAAAACCTACCGGAAATAAAAATAATTATAAAATAGTAAAAGTATCATATTCCTATTCAATGCATCTAGCTGCTGATGGTTAATATATTTTCTTACTAGTATGTAAACTTTATATACTTACCATATGTAGGTATATAAGTAGTAGCTATGACTAAATATGTAACTGTCTCCGTTAAAATCCCTGCTGAGCTTAAGGAGAAGCTTGATAAATACGGTATTAAACCTAGTAAGCTACTTAAGGAGGCTATAGAGAGGGAGATTCTAAGGAGGGAGGCTGAGGAGATTAGTAGGGAGTTATCTAAACTATCTAATACGCTAAAGAAGTTTACCGTGGATGAGGTGGTTGAGTTTATTAGAGAGGATAGGGAGGGTAGATGAACTATATATTCGACGCATCATCAATATTCAGAGCGGTGATTGAGAATAAGGTAGACGAGGATAGATAATAAGGGACGCCGAGGACGAAAAGAGTCTTCAGAATCTAAACATAAGTAACTCGGGATCTCTATCCGTGAGCTATCGTGGTATATTATTTTATGGTCTCTATCAATCTACCCCAGTTTATAACCTCTACGTCTCTATATCTCTTTATCTTACTAGGTATCTCCATCAGCTCCACATCCTCAGTAACTAATGTCAGGTTCCCTATGTATGCTGATGTAAATATTAGGAGATCGAAGTAGTCTCTATATCCATTCTCAATTAAATAATCTACCTCATCCTCCACCTCAGGATTAGTAAATTTCAACTCTATAAGTCTACCGGAGTTTAGGATATAGTTTAGGCCTTGTCTATATCTCGAGGCTATCCCCCTCCACCGCGTCAAATTCCTATCTTTCTTTAGCTGGAGTAGCTTCCACTTAGCTTCAATTAGCGAGACTGGATGATAATATACCTTATAAGAATCCAGTATTTTAGGAATATACTCTTCGTATTTATATAGACTCCTAACTCTAATCCCCAGCAATGGAAGTAAGTATGTAGTATCAAATAAAATTTCTTTAGCCACGGTTAATAGCCCCCTCCTGTATAGATTCACTCAACTCCTCAACCTCCCTCCAATCGACCTCAACATAATATTTACTAAGTAGCTCCTCCAAGCTTGGAATCCTCCTAATAACAAGCTTATCCCCAACAATACTTGCAGTAACATATGTATCTGGTTGAAGCTTCAATGCTTCCCTAATCCTCTTAGTAGTAAATATCTCACCCTTCTTACCAACTTTCAATATTTCCACAATCATAAAAATACCCGACAAAAAGAAGAACATCCGAATAATTTAAATATTTCCGACAATTCTACTTTTTAAGTTTTGAGTGAGGAGAATTGTTGTTCTACATATAGATTTAATAATTTATAGTATGGTCTAGATACTGCTTTATCAGTCTCCAATAAACTGTTAATAACGCCATCTATTTTCTTCTTGTCGTTACTGCACGAGGAATAAATGATTATAATTATGTATTTTTTGTGTTGATAATGGTAAAATTGTGTATCAGCTCATATAAAATGGGTATGCTAGAGTATTTAGCATTAGCAATTTATTTATAATGAAGGATGTCAACCCATAATATAATTACCAGTTCTTAAGTAGGGCTCTATTAAATGGATACTTCTTTAATTTTCTACTAGAGATCTATTTGGGGTATCTAAGTTTAATCTCTATAACTCTAAAAATTATATTTGCTATAGCTATCAGTAGTAGATATATTAATGCTACGCATATGAATATCTCGATAGAGTAGAAGTATAAGGAGTTAAATGTTATAGCTACTGAAAAGATATCCTTAACACCTACTATAAATGATAGGGAGGAGTATTGAATCATATACGTTATCTCATTAGATACACCTGGTAGAGCTCTTCTAATCGTTTGAGGGAGTATTATATAGAGCTGTTCCTGCATTTTATTCATCCCCAGAGCTTTAGCAGCTTCAGACTGCCCCACATCGATAGATCGTATGGCTCCCTTAACATACTCCGATATGTATGATGATCCACATAATATGAAGCCTAGTGTAGCTGCCCAGAATGGTGATAGATAAATCTTAAAATCTGCTAGGCCGAAGAATATTATCATTAAAGTAACTATTGCAGGAAGACCTCTAAATAATGCGGTTATTGCCTCTGCTAATAATGCCAATATCCTGTTACTATATAGTTTTATGAAGCCTAGTAGAAAGCCTAGTGCAATGCTAAATGGAATTGATATAGATAAAATTTTTAATGTATTAACGATGCCTTCTAATAAGTTTGTTATAAAACTACTCCAGAAATCCATGATTTAACCCGTTAGATAAGGCTATACCGCTCATCAAAATATTTTTTGTAATTGAGTATTTGGGGGATGATAGTAGATTCTTGGGAGCCCCGCTCTCTACAACTCTTCCTCTATACATAACTAGTATCTCATCAGCTACTTCCAGCGCGAAATCTATATGGTGTGTCACAATAATACTTGTAACCCCCTTTACAGCAAGATCTTTAATAACTTGAAGGACTTCATTAGCGAATTGAGGATCCAGTGCTGAGGTAGGTTCATCATATAGCATTATAATAGGATCCATAGCTAAAGCTCTAGCTATAGCTACCCGCTGCTTCTGTCCACTAGATAATTGTGCAGGATACTTATCGTATAAGGACCTGTCTATACCGACTATTGATAATGCATTAACGGCTTTTTCATATGCTAGATCCCTCTCCATCTTCTTAACTTTTAAGAGACCTATCATAACATTTTTTAATACTGTTAAATGGTGAAATAGATTAAATTCCTGGAATACAAAACCAATCTTCTCCCTAACCTTATATATATTTATCTTAGGATTAGTAATCTCTTCATCTCCAAGCCATATCCTCCCCTTATCAGGTTTAATAAGCATGTTGAGACATTTGAGGAGAGTAGTCTTCCCCGATCCATTAGGTCCTATGATAACCTTCGTCTCCCTCTTCCTAACACTTATAGAGACTCCATCTAATGCTACTACATCCCCATATCTCTTATGTAGGTCGACTGCTCTTAGGATTATATCTCTATTCATTTAAATCTCCTTAATAAGACCCGGGACACTCCATCTCCTATAGAATATATCTAATACTTTAATCCCTAGGTAGCTCAGTATCATTAGAATAGCTCCAGCTATGAAATAAGGTAGTAACGCTATCCCTATAGCCATTGATATGATCTTCGCCCTAGTCAATACCTCCTGTATACCTAATATGAAACATATTGCAGTATCCTTAAGTAACCCTGCATATTCATTCGACCAACCGGGAATAGATATTCTAAGGACTTGAGGTATTAGAATATTTGTAAAAGTTTGTATACTCGACATCCCTATTGCATAAGCTGCTAATATCTGCCCCTCATCAATCGATTCTATACATCCTCTAAATATCTCTGTCTGATAAGCTCCACTCCTAAGCCCTAGAACTAGAATACTTGTAACTAATGGAGATACTTTATAGCCTATAGTAGGGAATATCCCCCAGTAAAATAGGAAGAGTAGAACTATTAGTGGTGTGCTTCTAAAGATCCATATATAGATGTTTAATAATAGCCTGGTATACCTACCTCCATATACAGATGCAACTCCCACTGGAAGCCCTATTATAAAGCCGATCCCTAATCCACCGAATGTGAGTACTAGAGACCATTTAGCTCCTTCTAGAATATATGGGATATAATTTAAGAGGGTTATATACGCGTTTAAATCACCCATATAGATCCCACTTCTTTAGAAGCCTATCCCACTCAGGGCTATTCATAAACTCTTCTAACGCCTTATTAATCATGTTTCTAAGCCATACATCCTCAGGCCTCGTTGCAATTCCATATGTATATGGAGGTCCTATCGTACCTAAAACCTTAACCTTCTTAGATATATCTGGATTTCTCCTGAGATATGGTTTGAGGAATGCAGAGTCTGTAATTACCGCTATAGCCCTTCCATCTAGAAGTGCCTCTAAAGCATCCACATATGAATTCAATCCCAGTTTCTTAAATTTATATCCGGCTTTTAATAGTCTCTCAGCCCATTCATCGGCTGTTGAACCTAATTGGACGGCTATATATTCATCTGAATTTAATATCTCATCTATAGACATATCTTTATCAACCCTTACAACAAGTTCGTGGACATAGCTGTAATATGGTATTGAGAACCATATCTTTTCACTTCTACTCGCAGTTATAGTCATTCCAGATGCAATGATATCTATATCACCTTTTACCAATGCATCTACAATCGTCGACCAGTCCCAGGGCTTATATATAATCTTCCATCCATATTTCTTCGCTATCCAGTTAATGACATCTACATCAAAACCTACTACAGAGCCATTTGGTAGGACTTGGGTGAATGGCGGATACTCCGGGTCAAAACCGTATACTATAGTAACCGGATTATCTCTAGGAGGTTTGGTAAATTTCCCTAACTTATATGCACATTCTAAATTCCCTGGAACATTCCTATAATATAAGCCTATGAAGCTCCCTATTAAGATCACTATGATAATACCTATTATAACATACATGATTTTGCTATTCACGTCCCACATACCTCCCACAAATCCCACAAAAATGGGATACAAAATCTCTTATAAATTTTTATATTTAAATTTTTATACAATGTAAATTATAGTTAACATCAAAACAATAAAAAAGCATATTGCAAAGAGGTAATGCGTTAAAGCCACGATACTAGGAAATTATAAAGGCAGTAGAGTACTTAGTAATATAAAGATTATGTGGGATATAACCTATCCCCTCCCCTTTTTAATATAAAAAATTAATTTAATTATATTATCTATAATAGGTACAGATGTTAAATTAAAGTACTTTATATCTTCTCCAGCTTTACTATTAATGCATCCCTATCAATCCTATAATTCTTTATCTTGAATTCGCTCTCTATGGGTATTCTGAATATGTATCTGTATAGATACCAGTCTACTTTACTTCTTAACGCTAATACCGAAAATTGACAGTTTCAAATCTACAAGAGGCTTTTTAAGGTATTTAGGTCTTAGGAATGTTGAGGTAAATAAATTATGGAATAGAGAGGCTAGGCAGGTGCTGATTAAAATTGCTATTAAGACGGCGAAGTACGAGAACGTTAGGTTTGATCCAAAGAAACCAAACTGGAGATATCTCAGGAAACTAGCACTACTAATCTACACAAGGCTTAGAGATAGCGAGGTTT
>Ga0190307_1000270_pt1 | contig 15864 bp, 17 predicted proteins | sample 48700745_MG_FD_161653 | JGI IMG/M metagenome (GOLD analysis project Ga0190307, IMG submission 161653) | Hydrothermal vent sediment bacterial communities from Southern Trench, Guaymas Basin, Mexico - 4870-07-4-5_MG | ecosystem: Environmental > Aquatic > Marine > Hydrothermal vents > Sediment ... | reverse complement strand
CAAAATGGAAATCTCAGAAGATAAAAGAGAAGATTTTACTTATCTTCATACTGTTACTGTTGATGCAGAAGAAACCCAAGATTTTGATGATGCTTTAAGTTTTGAAGAAAAAGAAGATAAATATATTCTTTATATCCATATTGCTGAAGTTGCTGATTTTTTAAAACCAGGTCTGGCTTTATGGGAAGGGGCGTTAGAAAGAGCTTGCACTTTATATCTCCCAGATGGAATTTATCCTATGTTACCCTTTTCTTTATCTCATGAAAAATTTAGTCTTAAAAAAGGTCAATTAAAACCTGCTCTAACCTTTAAAATTATAATAGATAAATCCTACAATTTGCTTTCTTTTGAACCTCTTTTGTCTTGGATAAAAGTTAAAGAAAGATTAACTTATGAAGAAGTAGATAAACTTTTGTTAAAAGATCCTTTCTGGCAAAAGCTTTATGAAATCCTTATGTATTTTAAAAGAAAAAGAGAAGAAAAAGAAGCTTTAGCTGTTTTTTTACCTGAGATTCAAATTAAAGTAACACCAAAAGGAGAAATAATTGTTAAAAAAATAGAAATGACACCTGCAAGATTTCTTATTGCAGAAGCTATGATCCTTGTAAATACCTTAACTGCCGAGTTTTTATATAAAAACCAAATTCCTACTATTTATCGTTCTCAACCTCGACCCTTAGAAATTATAGAAAATAGAGAAAGTTCTCTTTATTTAAAACTTCTACAATTGAAATTTTTGGCAAAATCAGAATTATCTACCCAACCAGCTTATCACTCTGGATTAGGTTTAGATTATTACACTACTTTAACCTCTCCTATAAGAAGATTTTTAGATCTTTTAGTCCAATATCAGCTTAAGGCTTTTTTATTAGGAAGATCTCCTTTGTCTGAGGAAAATATTAATAAAATACTTCCGGAGTTGACCGAAAATATTCAAAGAGCAACCCAGATACAAAATAAAAGAGAAAAATATTTTTTATTAAAATATTTTCAAATTCATATGCAAAATCAACCTTTGAAAGGATTAATATTAAATGTGCAAGATAAAAAAGCAAAAGTATATTTAATTGACTATAATATTACTGGAGATCTTATAGGATTTAGAGGAAATTTAACACCAGGTGATGAAATTACAGTAAAGGTTGAGAAGGTTCATCCCCATTTGGAGATTCTTCGTTTGAAAATTGTTTAATACTTTCTTCATCTACTACCCAGTTATCTTTTCCATTTTTTTTAGCTTCATACATAGCTTTATCTGCCCTATTAATAAGGTCTGATATTGATTTCTCTAAGGTTTCTCTCTCAATTAATTGCGCCACTCCTATGGATAAAGTGACCAATTTAAAATCTTTTTTTTCCCACCTTTTACAAATTCTTTTTGCTATTAAAGAAGCATTTTTCCAAGAAGTATAAGGCAAAATAACTACAAATTCATCTCCTCCATATCTACAAACTTTATCCACCTTATTTCTTACATTTTTCCAAAGAATTTTTCCAAAATTTTTAAGAAGCCTATCTCCCTCTTGATGTCCAAAATTATCATTATACCATTTAAAATTATCAAGATCTATCATCATTAAACTTAAAGGGTATTTCTGTCTTAAGGCTTTATAAACTTCTTCTTTTATTATTTCATCAAAATACCTTCTATTATAAACTTCTGTTAAGGGGTCTTCTATTATAAATTTTTGAAGCTTTATATCTAAATAATGTTCTTTTAATAATTTAGAAAGCCGAGCTTTGAATTCATTTAAAGTAAAAGGTTTTAATATTATCTCATCTGTTCCTATCTCAAAATATTTACCCAAGTCCTCTTCTTTATGATAATCTAAAATAACAAATACTTTAACATCGGGATTTGTTTCTTTAATTTTTTCTATTAAAAAAGGAAAATCTTCATCTTGTTTAGAGAAAGAAAGAATAATTATCTGATATTTAGGATCTTGTGAAAGTGTTTTTATTGTTTCTTTAAAATCATTAACAAATTTAATTTCTAATCCTGTATCTTTAAAAAATTCTTCTAAAAGAATTTTTATTTTCTCATCTGACTCGCTAATTAATATTTTTAGTTTTTCCTTGGTTTCTTTTTCAATTAAATTAACCCAATTAATATATTCCATAATTTTTCCTTTTAAGATAATCTTTTAATATTTTAGCATGATCAAAGGCTAATTCATCCCAAGGTATTTCTTCTATTTTAAAAAAACGTGCTAATTTAGCATCATCTTTAGGTCTAAGCTCTCCTTCACCTTTAGCTACAAACACAGTTGTTATAGTATGAAAACGAGGATCTCTTTTAGGATCTGAATAACATCCTAAAAGGTAAAGAATTTCTATATCTAAATTTGTCTCTTCTTTGGCTTCTCTTCGAGCTGCTTCTTCTAAAGTTTCTCCATAATCTACAAATCCACCTGGAATAGCCCAACCATAAGGCGGATTTTTTCTATAAATTAATACAATTTTATCCTCTACTTCTATAATTATATCTACAGTAGGAAAAGGATTTCTATAGGGTTTAAAGTAATCAGGATGATATTTAGAAGTAATTTCTATTATTTGAGAATGAATTTTTCCATTGGAAGCAACTATAGTATTTAAAAAAGGATTATAAGGATTGCCAAAATAATCTGTAATTTCTCCTCCAGCTTCTTTTACTAAAAGCATTCCTGCTGCAGTATCCCAAGGTTTTAAATAAGGCTCCCAAAAACCTTCATATCTACCACAGGCTACATAAGCAAGGTCTAAGGCTGCAGAACCAAATCGTCTAACTCCTTGAGATTTTGTCATAAATTTTTTGAAAAGAGGAATAAAAAGATCAGGAGAATCTAAGATTTTAGATACAGGAAATCCTGTGCAAAGAAGGGAATCTATAAGTCTATCTTTTTGAGAAACTTTAATAGGTTTTTCATTAAGATAAGCTCCTTTTCCCTTTATAGCATAAAAAAATTCTTCTACTATTGGATTATAAATTATACCTAAAACTGGATTTTTTTCTTCTAATAATGCAACAGATATAGCAAACCAAGGAAGACGATGAGCAAAATTGGTAGTCCCATCAAGTGGATCAACTACCCAGAAATAAACTCCTTCAGGTCTTTCTTTCTCTGAGAAACTCTCTTCACTAATTATCGGGATATCCGGAGTAATCTCTTTTAAACCTTTTTTGATAAATTCTTCTGATTTAATATCTGCTGTAGTTACAAGATCAATTGTTCCTTTGTGATAAACCTCCCAACTGGAAAAATATAGTTCTTTTAATAAATTCCCAGCAGATCTAACTATCTTTTCAACTTTTTCAAAAAGTTTTTCTATTTCCATAAATATTTTTTAAAGAATATACTAAAACCTATTTTTTACAACTTTTTAATTTTTTTTAAAAAATGTTATATTTAAACTATTTAAAAATTTTTAATTTCAGGAGGAAGTATATGTCAAAAAAAGCCTTTGAAATTATGAACACTAAACTGGAAACTATTTCTTCTGAAAATTCTGTTTATTCTGCTATAGAAAAAATGATTGACAGAAGAATAAGATCTCTTCTTATTTTACCAAAAGATGAAAAAGATGAATATGGTGTAGTAACAGTAAGAAACATAATTTTTAAAACCCTTATTAAGGGGATAGATCCTCATAAAGTAAAAATAGGTGAAATAGCTTCAAAACCACTTATTACTGTATCTAAGGATGCTTCTATAGAAGAAATTTATAAGCTAATGGAAAAAAATAATATTGCAAGGGTATTTGTAAAAGATAAAGAAAAAATTATAGGTGTAGTATCTTTCTTTGACATAATGGCTCATATTCTTATAGAAAGAGCTAAAACTTAAAAAGGAGTCTTTTTAATGTTAGAAAAATTCTTTGGAGGAGGAAAATTAGAAAAAAAGGCTCTTGAAAGTATAAAAAATTATCTTCAAATCTTTATTTCTGCTCAGGAGTGTTTAAAAAATCTTTTTCTTACTGAAAATTTAGAAAAAAGTTATTGTATAGAAAATTTAGAAAGAGAAGCTGATTCTGTAAGAAGAGAAATAATTTCCACTATTTATGAAGGTGCCTTTCTTCCTTACATAAGACCTAATCTTTGTGCATTTATTGAAATAACTGAAAAAGCCTTTGATTTTATGAAAATTTGTGCTTTTGAGTTCCGTTATCTTAATAAAGAATTTTATCAAACTATTAAAGAAGAAGTATTAAAGATTGCTAATATTAATATTGAAATGGCTGAAATTTTATATAGGGCTTTCCAATCTCTTATGGAAAAAAATAATTTAAGAGAAAAAAATCTGGCTATTAGAATATATGAAAAAAAAGTTGATGAAATCAAACTTGATCTAACAGAAAAAGTTCGTGATAAAGAAGTTATTAATTTTTGGGAAGGTAAAAATATTGACGAGTTTTTAAATGCTCTTGTTAAAATTAGTGACATTATAGAAGATGCAAGTGATTATCTTTACATCCTTGATATCAGCCTCAAATAAATTTCGTTATGAAAGAACTTGTTCTTTTAACCAGTTTTCTTATTGCCTTTGCTATAGGCTCAAATGATGCTTCAAATGCTTTAAGTATTTCCATAGGTGCTGGAGTTATAAAGTTCAAAAAAGCTATTTTTCTTTTTGGAATTCTTGTTTTTGCCGGGATCTGGTTAAATGGAAACAGAGTTATGGAAACAGTTGGTAAAAATCTTATACAGGTTAATCCTGAAACTCTTGGTTTTTCTCTTTTTATTTCAGCTGTCCTAATAATCCTTTCCAACTGGAAAAAATTTCCTCTTTCTACTCATCAGATTATAATAGGAAGCCTTGTAGGAAATGCTCTTGCTTCAAATTCTTTGGTTAACTTCTTTTCTTTATTTAAAATTTTTTTATCTTGGATTATTTCTCCTTTGGTCGCGGTTTTTATTTCTTTTTTTATTTACAAATTTATAAAAAAATTTTTTCTAAAAATAGCTTTCTTTAAAATGGAACAGCTTTTAAAAACTTTTTTACTTATTAGTGCTTCTCTTATTTCTTATAATATAGGAGCAAATGAGGTGGCTACAGTTCTTGGACCAGTAGTATATTCTGGGATTTCTATAAATTTTTTTCTACTTCTCTCAATCTCTTCTCTCTTGGTTTTTCTTGGAGCTTATATTTTAAGCAATAGAGTTATTGAAACAGTGGGAAAAGGTATTTTACCACTTGATCCACTTTCAGGATTTGTTGCTCAAATAAGTGCAGGTATTAGTCTTTTTTTATTTACCCTTTTAGGAATGCCTATTTCTACAACCTATTGCATGATAGGTGCCATAAGCGGTATAGGAATGACAAAAGGATTACATACTGTTAAATTAGAACTTTTAAAAAAAATTATTTTTAATTGGGGAATAACACTTTTTAGTTCTTTTTTCCTTTCTTTTATATTTACTAAATTATTTTTATTGTCATAATATTATTAAATAACCTTAAGGAGGTAAGTTTATGAAAGAGATAGGAATTATTGGTGGAGGACAAATGGCAGAAGCCCTTATTAAAGGTTTTTTAGAAAAAAACATATTTTCTCCTGATAAAATTTTAGTATCTGAACCTGTATTTGAAAGGAGACAATATCTACAAGAATTTTATCATGTATTTCTTACAGAAAAGAATATAGAAGTGGTAAAAAATAAAAATCTAATTTTATTAGCTGTAAAACCACAGGTTATGAAAATGGTTTTAGAGGAGATAAAAGATTTTATAAATGTCAAAAAACATTTGATATTAACTATAGCTGCAGGACTTCCTATAAGCTTTTATGAAAAAATTCTTCCACCTAAAACAAAACTTATAAGAATTATGCCCAACACTTGTGCTTTAGCTCATAGAAGTATTAGTGCTCTTTGTAAAGGTTCTTTTGCAACTGATGAAGATTTAGAAATTGCTCAAAAAATCTTTTCAGCTATAGGAGAAACTATTATAGTAGATGAAAACTTAATGGATGCAGTAACTGCTCTTTCTGGGAGTGGACCAGCTTATGTAGCTCTTTTTATAGAGGCTTTGATTGACGCTGGAATAAGAATTGGGCTTCCACGTTTTATCGCTGAAAAATTAATTTTTCAAACAGTTCTTGGAACAATTGAACTAATAATCAAAAACCAAAAAACTCCCTATGAAATAAAAGCTATGGTTAGCTCTCCTGGAGGAACAACTATTTCTGCTTTACACGAATTTTATGAAAAAGGTTTTCCAGGAATAGTAATTTCTGCAGTTTATAAAGCTTTTTTAAGAAGTAAAGAGTTAAGCAAAACTTTAAGTTAAAATTTTTCCTTCTTCTAATTTTAAAATAACATCTCCTACTTTTAAAGCAAAAGATGTGTCATGAGTTGCTATTATAATAGTTGAACTTTCTTTTTCTTTTAGTTCTAAAAGGATTTTTTCTATAATTTTTACATTTTCTATATCTACAAAAGCAGTGGGTTCATCTAAAAAAATAAATTCAGGATTTATTACCATAGCTCTTGCAATTCCCATTCTTTTTGCTTCCCCACTTGAAAGAGTTAAAGCATTTTGCTTCTTTTTATGCATTAGACCTACAAAATCAAGAACTTCTTCTACTTTAGAGATTATTTCTTTTTTCTTAAAACCCCTTATCTTTAATCCATAAGCTACATTATCAAAAACCGAGGCATTAAAAATTCCTACCTGAGGAAAGACATAGGTTATTTTTCTAAAAAGATTTATATCCTTAGCAAGCGGTATATTATTAGAATTGCAATATAAAATCTTGCCTTTATCAGGAACTTCAAGAAGAGCACATATTTTCAAAAATGTAGTTTTCCCGCTTCCATTAGGTCCCATAATCACATAAATCCTTTTTCTATCAAAGATAAAAGAAAGATCTTTTAAAACAGGCTTATTATTATATACTTTCCAGATTTTAGAAACTATTAACTTTAGATCCATGCAATATTGGGTGGAATTCCTCTTTTTTGAAGAAGATAAAGAGAAATATTAATTATAAAAGAAAGTGTAAGAAGTATTATACCCAAGGCAAGGGCAAGTTCAAAGTTACCCTTATCAGTCTCAAGTGCAATAGTGGTTGTCATAACTCTTGTATAACCTGCTATATTTCCTCCTACAATTAAAATAGCACCTACCTCAGCCATAACTCTGCCAAGTCCTGCTATAACTCCTGCAAAAATTCCATATCTTGCTTCTTTTATTACTGTTAAAGCAATTTGAAAAGGAGTTGCTCCAAGAGTTTTAGCTGTAAGTTTAATCACAGGATCAACTTTTACAATAGCAGACTGGGTAAGAGCTGTGATTATGGGAAAAGCCAAAACAAACTGTGCAATTATCATAGCAGTGGGAGTATAAAGCAGATGCAGAAACCCTAAAGGTCCACTTCTTGAAAAAAGCATATAGAGGAAAAGCCCTACAACAACCGGAGGAAGTCCCATTCCTGTATTTAAAAAAATAATAATGGCATTTTTACCCGGAAATTTCTTCATTCCTAAAAAAGCTCCTAAAGGAATACCAAAAATAGATGCTATTATAAGTGCTGAAAAAGAGACTCTTAAAGAAAGAAAAATAATTTCAAGAAGTTCTTTATCTAAATTAATAATAAGAAAAAGTGCCTTTTTAAAGGCTTCTGCCAAAAATTCCATTAACTATTTAGCATTCGGTATAAAAAGTTGATTTCCAAACTTATCTCTAAATGAACCTATAAGTTTTTGCCCTTCAATTGAGGTAATCCAGTTAATAAACTTCATAGCTTCTTTATAATTCACATGAGGATGTTTTTTGGGATTTACAGCCATAATACTATACTGATTAAAAAGAAAAGGATCTCCCTCAAAAAGGATTGTTAAGTATTTCAGACGAGCTCTTACAGCAAGCCATGTGCCTCTATCAGTAAGAGTATAAGCATCTTTTTCATTTGCCATAAATAAAGTTTTTTCCATTCCCTGTCCTGTTTCTAAATACCACGATTGACCTTTGGGATTAATGTTTGCTAATTTCCAGATTTTGAGCTCTTTTAAATGGGTTCCTGAATTATCTCCACGAGAAATAAAAAGAGCTTTGGCTTTAGCAATTTTTTTAAAAGCTGAAGTTACCCTTTTGGCAAATTTTACTTTAGCTGGATCATTTAGTGGACCAACAATAATAAAATCATTATAACAAACCTCTTTTCTATTAACAAACCAGCCTTCTTTAACTGCTTGAAGTTCCAATTCTTTGGCATGAACAAAAACAACATCTGCATCCCCTCTTTTACCCATTTTAATAGCAGCTCCTGTCCCTCTTGCCACTACTTTTACTTTAATTCCGGTTTTCTTCTCAAAATAAGGTAAAATATAACTTAATAATCCTGAATTCTCTACTGAAGTAGTTGTTGCAAGAATTAGAGCTTTTTCTCCTGTCAAACCTATATCTGTCCAAAGTATTAAAATTAAAAAAAGGATTAAAAACATGATACTTTGTCCTTTTGCTGAAGTGAAAATTCTATAAATTTTTCTGCAAAAGGTTCTCCTTGTAACCCAACCTTCTTCAACCGCCTTTTTTTCATTTTCAGTAGTATGCACTAAAACTATCACTTTTTATTTTTTAACAATTCTAAAGCTTTACCTGAACCAGCCTTTATCCAACAAATTTTATTAAAAGCCCATATTCTCCTGGACTTCCTGTAGCAATTAAAATTGAATTATTTCCTTCACCATAAAGCGAATTCTTATAACTTAAAAATTGTAAAAAATTATTAAAATTCAAAATTTTTAATTTCATTTTCTAAAAATTCTTTAAATCTCTGGTAAACTTCCCAAAATTGTTTAAGAATTCTTTCTCCTTCTGGAGTAAGTTTAGCTCCACCACCTCCTTTTCCTCCTATTTGAGTAATTACTAAAGGACTTTTAGCTTGTTTATTCATGGATTCAACAAGCTCCCAAGCTCGTTTATAAGACATATTCATAGCTTTAGCAGCTTTTGAAATAGACCCATATTTTCTAATTTTTTCAAGAAGCTCAGCTCTTCCCATACCTAAAAAGGTTCTGTCCTCTCCTTCTATCCATATTTTCCCTTTTAACCTAAAACCATCTTTTTTATCACTTTCAACAATGCAAAACTGATAATAATCCTTCTTAAGATCCTTTTTCATAAAATTTTTTAAAGTTTAAGGTAAAAAAATTAACCTCATTTCAGATAAAGCTTTTACCATTCTATCTGAAAAAATCAGAAGAAATCAAAACAAATTTAACACCTTTTTTAATATAATCTTATTAAGCCTAAATACTTTATTTCTCTAAATTCCCTTTATAAATTTTTGATTGAATTTTTAATATAGCGTTATTTTCAATTATAAATAACGATAACACATAATTATATATGAACAAATATAACAAAAGTCAATAATTTTTTTAAAAATTTTTCCAAAAATGCACTTTTTGTGACACTATCTAATTAATTCTAAGATTTCTAAAACTGCTTTATGAAAAATTGGTCTGAAGTCTCTTATTTTTGAATTGTTTCTATCAGGATGAACTCTATTTGTAAGTAAAACCACAACAAGTTCTCTCTCTAAATCCATAAAAAATGAACATCCTGTAAACCCAAGATGACCTACTGTTTTTTTAGAAAAGACTCGTCCAGTTGCTGAATAACCATTTAAACTTTGTAACATAAATCCAAGAGAAAAATCAGATCCTTTCTCTCTAAAATCTAAAAATTCTTTAACTAATTTTTGAGGAAATTTTTCTATTTTTTCTTTATAAGCTTTGAGTAAAAATTCTAAAATATTTAAAACTCCATAAATATTACCAAAAAGTCCTGCAACTCCTGATACTCCTCCAAGGACTCTGGTATTTTCATCTTCAACTATACCCCTTAAAATTTTTCTATTCCAAGGACAAACTGAAGTTGGAACAACTCTTTCTTGATCTACACCTTTAGTAAGAGGTTTAAAACTTAAAAAAGCTTTTTTATTGAAAAAAACAACCTTTTTAGCAATCTCAAAAAGTTCTTCTAAGTTTCTTTGATAGACCCTTTCTAAAAGATAAGTCAAAAGGAAATAATCTAAATCTGAATAAAGGCTTCTTTCTCCGGGTATATATTCTAAAGGTAATTTTTCTATTTTTCTAATTATCCATTCCAATTTATTAGGTATATTTTCTTTAATAAGTTCTTTATAAAAAGGAAACCAAGCTTTTAATCCTGCAGTGTGATTTAAAAATCTATAAACAGGAATTTTAGATAAAGGTTCTTTTAAGTCCAAATAATCTCCTATAGGAGAATATAAATTAATCTTTGGATCTTTTGATAAAAGATACATAAAAGTAAAAGCAAGACCTAAAGGTTTGGTAAGAGAAGCCAAATCAAAAATGTCAGTCTCTTCTAAAGGTTCTAAAAAAGGAATAAGTGATTTATATCCTTCCTTAATAATATATTTATTATTTTTATAAGAAATCCCTGCTATAGCTCCTGGAAAAACATTTTCTTCAACAGCTCTTTTAAGAAGCTCAGATAAAGGATTAAAAATTTTATAAGAAGCCATGCTCTTTAAGAAATTCTAAAGTTAATTCTTTTTTTGAAGTTTCAAGACTTTCTAAATAAGGAGAAAGCCATCTATAAACCATTTTAGCTATCATATCTATCTCTATATTTACTAAATCTCCAGGTTTTTTAAGACAAAGAGTAGTAACTTTTAAAGTATGAGGAATAAGCATAAATTCTAAAATATTTTCTCTAAAATTATTTATAGTAAGACTTACTCCGTCTATAGCAATAGAACCCTTTTTTACTAAATAGGAAGTTAGTTCTTTAGGAATTTCTATCTTAAGTCTCCAAAAATCTTCTACAGGAGTTATAGAAACAATTCTACCAACACCATCTACATGTCCAGAGACCAAATGTCCACCTAATCGTTCACCCAATTTTAAGGCTCTTTCTAAATTAACGAAATCTCCAGAGTTTTTATATCTTAAGGTTGTTTTAGCTAAGGTTTCAGGAGAAATCTGAGCTTTAAAAGATGAACCTTTTATTTCTGTAATAGTTAAACATACCCCATCAACTGCTATACTATCTCCTACATTGGTATCTTTTAAAGAAAAAGAGGTTGAAATTTCTGCTAAAAGTCCTCCTCTAAAAGGTTGTAAAGATATTATTTTGCCAATCCCTTCTACTAATCCTGTAAACATATTTTTATTATACCAAATTAAATTAATTCAAACAATTCTTTAAGTTCATCTGGATATGGCTCTAAATAAAAGTAAAAAGAAAGTTCTTCTTTGTCAATTCTTTGGAAAAGGTTTTTTAACTCCACAATAATATCAATTAAAGGTATTTCCCTTTTTTTATACCTTTCAAGAAGATAAAAAATTTGTTTTTTTTCTTTTAAATCCTTAGAAAACTTTTCTAAAATATGCAAAATAACATTAATTTGCTTTTCTCTGCTAAAAGGCTTTGCTAAAATTTTTTTAAAAATTTCCTCATACATTTTTAAAAGCTTTTCAAAGCTTATATTCCAAAATAATAAAATATTCTCTATTTCAGAAAGGTTTGAAGAATCATAACTCATAAGAAGATAATATGATTTTTTATGAAACTCAATTATATCTTCTTTACTTTGGGCATTTTCTTTAAGCTCTCTTAATCTTCTTAAAGCCCAAATACGAATTAAAAAATTTTCCAAATTATCTTTATCTTTTAGAATTTCTTCATCCACAACCGGAATAAAGGGAAAAGCATTTAAAATCTCTTTAGCAAATATTCCCTGGGTTTTATCTATAAGGATTTCTCCTTTTATATCTTTATAAGTTTTAGTTTTATATGAAACTCCGCAAGAAGGAGATTTGCTTTTTAAAAAAAAGCCTTCTACTTCTGGAAGATTTTTAATAAAATTTATAGAAAAAGATATTAATTTTTTTGTAAAATCTTTTCCAGTAAAAATTTCTACAGCCTTTATTTCTTCATTTTCCTTATATAGAATAATTTTTTCTCTTGGAACTGGTAATCCAATTCCTATTTCTGGACAAACTGAAATTATATCACAGAAATTGCGAAGCTTTATAGCTATAGAATTTTCAATTAATTTTCCATCATATCTTGTTTTTTCTAAATTAAGACAAGCGCTAAAAACCAGACGAGGTTTTAGCATTAAAAATTTTAAGTTCCCTCTTCCCAAGAACTTAGATATTTTTCTTGTTCAGGTGTTAAGGTATCAATCTTAATACCCATAGCTTTTAATTTTAGTCTTGCAACTTCTTTATCAATCTCTTCTGGAACAGAATAAACTTTTTTCTCAAGATTTTCATGGTTTTTTACAATATATTCCACACAAAGAGCCTGATTAGCAAAACTCATATCCATAACCCCAGAAGGATGTCCCTCAGCAGAAGCAAGATTAACTAATCTTCCTTGAGAAAGCAAATATATTTTTCTTCCATTAACAAGTGTATATTCCTCAACTTCTTTTCTTATCTGTCTTACATGAGTGGTTATGCTTTTTAAATCTGCGAGATCTATTTCTACATCAAAATGCCCTGAGTTAGCAACTATGGCTCCATCTTTCATTTTTAAAAAGTGTTCTTTTCTAATAACAGATTTATTTCCTGTAACTGTGCAGAAAAAATCTCCAATTTCTGCTGCTTCATCCATAGACATAACCAAATAGCCCTCCATTACTGCTTCTAAAGCTTTAAGGGGATCAACTTCTGTTATTACTACTCTTGCCCCCATTCCTTTTGCTCTCATAGCAAGACCTTTTCCACACCAACCAAATCCTGCTATTACAAATACAGAACCAGCAAGAAGCCTGTTTGTAGCTCTCAAAATTCCATCAATTGTAGATTGACCTGTGCCATACCGATTATCAAATAAATGCTTGGTTAAAGCATCATTAACTGCTATAATAGGATATTTGAGTAATCCCTCTTTTGCCATAGCTTTTAGCCTTATAACACCTGTAGTGGTTTCTTCTGTTCCACCCCAAACTTTATCAAGTCTTTCTGGTCTTTCTCTGTGAAGTGTAGTTACAAGATCTGCTCCATCATCAATTGTAATATATGGTTCTCTATCAAGGACAGCTTTTATATGAGAATAATAAGTTTCTCTATCCTCTCCTCTTACAGCAAAAACTGGTATCTCAAAATGTTTTACCAGAGCTGCTGCTACTTCATCTTTGGTAGAAAGAGGATTTGAGGCACAAAGATAAACTTCTGCTCCACCTTCTTTTAATGTTCTTGCAAGGTTTGCTGTTTCAGTAGTAATATGAAGACAACCACCAATTTTTATACCTTTTAAAGGTTTTTCTTCACTAAACCTTTTTCTTATCAGTCTTAAAACAGGCATATCCATTTCAGCCCATTCTATAAGCCTTAAACCATCATCTGCCAATGATAAATCTTTTACATGAAATTCCATAGATACCTCCTTTTATTTATCAAAACCTGCTAATTCTTTTATTTTTTCAACCATATCAAGTTTTTCCCAAGTAAATTCAGGTTCATTTCTTCCAAAATGTCCATAACAAGCTGTTTTCTTAAAAATGGGTCTTCTGAGATTTAAATATTCTATCATATGTTTAGGTCTAAAACAAAAAAGTTTATTAATTATTTCAAGTATTTTTTCAACAGGAATAGTATGCGTTCCATAGGTATTCACATTTATAGCTAAAGGATCTGGCACTCCTATAGCATAAGCTACTTGAACTTCAAGTTCCTTTGCAACTCCTGCAGCAACAAGATTTTTAGCTACATATCTTGTATAATAAGAAGGGGTTCTATCAACTTTAGTAGGATCCTTACCAGAAAAAGCCCCACCTCCGTGATGTCCCCTTCCTCCGTATGTATCAACTATTATTTTTCTTCCTGTCATTCCGCAATCAGCAAGTGGTCCACCTATAACAAATCTTCCTGTAGTATTAACAAGAATTTTTGTCTCAGAAGTAAGATGCTCAGGAGCAATTACTTTTTTAACCACTTCTTCTATAATAGCTTCTCTTAATTCTTCTTGAGTAATTGTAGGATCGTGCTGAGCAGCAATAACTACAGTATGAACATCGATAGGTCTTCTATCATGATATCTAACAGTTACTTGTGTTTTACCATCAGGTCTTAAAAAAGGTAAAATCCCTTTTTTCCTTACCTCTGCAAGTCTCATAGCAAGTCTATGAGCATACCAGATAGGCATAGGCATATAATCTGGGGTCTCATCACATGCATATCCAAACATAAGACCTTGATCTCCTGCACCAATCTCTCCATCTCTATCTATTCCTATAGCAATATCAGGACTCTGTCTATCAATACTTATTAGGACTGCACAGGTTTGATAATCAAAACCAAGATCAGAATGATTATAACCTATTTCTTTAACTACTCCTCTTGCAACAGTAGCATAGTCAATTCGAGCATCTGTTGTAATTTCTCCTGCAATGAGAATCATACCTGTATTTACCATTGTCTCACATGCAACCCTGGCATAGGGATCTTTTTCTAATATAGCATCTAATATAGCATCTGAGATTTGATCTGCCACTTTGTCAGGATGTCCCTCTGTAACAGACTCAGAAGTAAAAAGAAAATTTTTTGCTAACATTTCCTACCTCCAAATTAATAATTAATAAAATGCAAGTTTAATATATATTTAAAATAAAGCAATGATGCTAAACCCTAAAGTTTTTAAGCTGTCCTATTCCAAGTGTTATATCAATATCTCTGGTAAGCCGAGGTTCTCCATAAATGAGAACAGCTTGTCCACCAATTATCATATATGGGATAGACTTCCTATTAAGTGCATCCCCTATTTTTGTGATAAGCTCTTTAAACACGAATTCAAAATCCTCGCAATCTTTATGTCTGTTTCTATACCCTCAAGAGGATCTTTTGGTGGCAATACTTTAAGGGCTAATCCTTCCTCCCATAAAGCATCAATAATCTTTAAAGCTTCTTCATAGGATAATTTTTTTTCTGAAATAAATTTTTCTTCAAATTGTTTTAAATATTCAATATCCTTTATCATTTATATCATCTCATCTATGTTAAATTCTTACTTCTTATTATACCAAATTTTATTTAATTTTGAAAAAATCCACATATCGCCTAATTTAGCAGATATAACAATTTCCATATCGCAAGTGTTAATTACAAGGCGGTTTTTTCAAAGGTTATTATAAAGAAAAAATCTCATTAAAGAAATTGCTAAAATTTTAAAATCTCTTAAAATAGATTTAGTCAAATTAAAAACTTTGATTTTTTTAGGAGCTTATGAAAGGAAAAGAAATAAGAACTTTATTTATTGATTACTTTAAAAATTTGGGACATGAGGTTGTCCCAAGCTCCTCCCTTATTCCTTATGATGATCCAACTCTTCTTTTTACCAATGCTGGAATGGTTCAGTTTAAAAAAGTATTCTTAGGAGAGGAAACAAGACCTTATACTCGAGCTGTTTCATGTCAAAAATGTATACGTGCAGGAGGAAAACATAATGATTTAGAAAATGTAGGTTATACTGCAAGACATCACACTTTTTTTGAAATGCTCGGAAATTTTTCATTCGGAGATTATTTCAAAGAGGAAGCCATAGCTTATGCCTGGGAATTTATTACAAAAGTTTTAAATCTCCCTAAGGAACGTCTTTATGTAACTGTTTATGAAAAAGATGATACTGCAGTAGAACTCTGGAAAAAAATAGCAGGTCTTCCTGAAGAAAGAATTGTAAGGTTAGGAGAAAAGGATAATTTCTGGGCTATGGGAGATACTGGACCCTGTGGTCCTTGTTCAGAAATAGTTTATGATCAGGGAGAAGAATTTGGCTGTAAAAAACCAACCTGTGCTCCAGGTTGTGATTGTGATAGATTTTTAGAAATATGGAATCTTGTTTTTATGCAGTATGAAAAAGATGAAAAAGGTAATCTCAAACC
>Ga0190307_1000263_pt1 | contig 16249 bp, 13 predicted proteins | sample 48700745_MG_FD_161653 | JGI IMG/M metagenome (GOLD analysis project Ga0190307, IMG submission 161653) | Hydrothermal vent sediment bacterial communities from Southern Trench, Guaymas Basin, Mexico - 4870-07-4-5_MG | ecosystem: Environmental > Aquatic > Marine > Hydrothermal vents > Sediment ... | reverse complement strand
TCTTGCTCACTTTTTCAAAATAAACGCTAAATCTAAAGCCATTTTGAGCTAAAAGCAAGGACAAGCTTGAAGCCAGTTTTTTTGAAGTAGTAGAAATCTCCCAGTAGTTATCAAATTCTGCTCCATCCCCTTTAAGAAGAGTTTTAATGAATAGTTTTTGATATTTTTGTTTTAGATTGAAGATAAACCAAGGAATTACTTTGTTAAAGCTTAAATAACCACAAGAGCGAGCCACAATTTCAGCTAAAAGTCCATCACCAGTGATTTTATAAACTTTTTTGGTTTTATTGCCTTTTTGGGAAAATCCTTTTTGAAGATAAATTTTTCCTAAACTATTAAGATTTTTAAGAATCTTTACAATTTCTTTAAAATTCTCTCCTTCAGCCTGAGAAATAAAAAGACAGGTAGAAATTTGAGAATGCCCCTCACTGATGTAATAGGCACAAAGCTTTACAAAATCCTCTAACAATTTGCCTTTGATAATCCTTGGATACCATCTCTTAGAATTTCTTAACTGAAGATAAACTTCTTTTGGCTTGGGCTTAAAGAATTTCTTCCAAACATCAAACCGAACCGATTTATTTTTTAGCCATTGTTTCCAAATTCCTCGGTCTTTAAATCCAAATTCTTTCCAGAAAGGCAAAAAGCTTTGATATTCTTTCAAAATTTCACCTTTAATCTTGGAAATCGTTTTTGAAGGATTAATTTTTACAAAGACATTTTTAAGAAAGTTCTCTGAAAAATCTTCCAGAATTTCTAAAAGATCTAAATAATCTCTTTCTTTCTCTCTTTCCTTAGAAGAAAGGGCTAAGAAGTGATTGTTTTCCTTAACTTGATAATTTGGAGTTGCTTTTTCAACTTCTAAAGCTGATTTTGGAATGGGATTGAATTTGCCATTTAGTTTTTTAAAAGCAAACAAAGAATGAGCCACTGAAACTTTGGCGGTGCCACGATTGGTTCTGATCTCAACAAATTCTGAATTCTTTGGAACCTTATGTCTAATAAAAGCTTTTACTTTTTTCCAAATTGCTTTTCCTTCCTTGTTAAAAGAAAGAACTTCCCAATCTTCAAAATTAGGAATGGCATAACTTTGAGGATGTTGTTCAATTACCTGGTGAGGATATCTTCCAAAATATTCGTCAATTAATTTTCCGATTTCAATAAACCTTATTTTTCCTTTATTTCTCACCACGACAATCTCATCCCAACATAAACTTTGAAAACCTACTCTGGTCGGCACAGCACAGTTGTAAATAAACTCTTGAAGGCATTGTTTTACTTGCTGATAAGTTAAATTATCATACCGGATAAATGGAGCCAATAAAGTATCAAAACTATTAAAAGCTTGAGCGCCCGCTGAATTACCACACCAACAAGCTTTACCATTTCTTCTAACATAAAGAGTGTGATTAGGTACTTCGAGGCAATAAACTTTTCCTTGATAGAAAACCTTTTTAATGTTTTCTTTTCTTAGCTTAAAATGTTTTCTTTTAGAAACCGAAACTACATACCAACTAAATTTTCCAGCTTTTTCTTTTCTATAAATATTGGCTGAATATCCTAATTTCAAAATTATCTCCTGAAGATCATCAGCTAATCTTTTGCTTTTGGTGTAATATTGAATATTTCCGTTTCCTTGATAGCCATCTCCTTTCATCATCCATTCAAATAAAATTTCTAAATACTCTTTATCCAATTCTTTAATTTCTTGAGGAATAAACTTCTCTTCAGCTTTGCCAAATTGTTTGAGATAAGAGAAAAGCTGTTTGTTGTAAATTACGAATTCTAATTTTTTACCTTTTTGTTTTTTAAGATAAGAAAATGGTAATCTCTTCAGCACCGTCTCAAATTCAGAAGCAGTTTTTCCAATATTTTGAGTAATTCTTACCGCATATTCATAATAAGGCTTGGCTCTACCTTTTCTTATTCTTTTTCTTTGACTCAAATTTCCTTCAGCAAGCCAAAATCCAAAAAAGGCTAGCCAATCTTTAAGAGGAATCTTTTTAGCTTCAATTTTGATCCTCTCATATTTTTTCCCAAAATTTCGGTATTGAGAAATTTCAATTTGAGGTAAAAGGAAGATTTCTGAATCTATAGGGAGAGTTTTTTTTGAAGAAACCAAAGCTAACTTACTTGGCTGTTTCTCAATCAAAGCAAGATAATGGACTTTTTCTTTTCTTCCTTTCCAAATTCCACCTGATTTAGGAATAAAATGCTCGCTTGGTTTAAAATTTCTTGCTTCGACAAATTTTCGGCGATATTTTTCTTTTGAGTAAGGAGAATATTGATCAACTAACATTCGGTGATTTGGAGTTACCAGAAGATCTAATTTTTTAGAATGAAAGTGATAAAGCTCACCATTCCAATCAAACTCATAAAATCTTATCGGTTTTTGAAGCTCAATTTCATTAGTAGAAGGATTTAAAGTGAACACTCTATCATTAGGAGTAACTTCATAGAACCGCTTCCAACCAGATTCAGTTAACACTTCGGTGTCTTCAGAATAACATTCTCCTTGAAGGGTATAAAGAAAATTCACTGCTTGCCCTAAAGCACTTCTTAAATGTTTTGGTGGTCGACATTCAACTTTTCCTTTTACCCCTCCAAATCCTCTTACCAAAAGATCATATAAATCCCAACCACAGCAGTAAGTGGCAAGGGTATCTAAGTTGTGGATATGAAAATCTCCATTTCTAGCCGCTTCTCTTATTTCTTTAGGATAAATTTTTTCAAGCCAGTATTTTTTAGTGACGGCTGAGGTAACATAATGGTTAAGTCCTTGTAAAGAATAAGCCATATTAGCATTTTCTTTCACCTCCCAATCTTTTTCGTTGATATACTGGTCAACTAGCTCTACTGCTTCATCCAATGAAGTTAAAGCCTCTCTAATTCTTCTTCTTTGTTCTCGATAAAGAATATAAGCTTTTGCTGCTTCCACTAAACCTTCCAAAATCAAAACTTCTTCAACAATGTCTTGAATCTCTTCAACTTTTGGAATCTCTCCTTCTTTAAATCTTTTTTTAAGCAAGAAAACAACTTTATCAGAAAGTTTTTTGGCTAATTTTCTCCCACCAGAATTAGTCGCAGTTAAAGCTTTTAAAATTGCTTGGGTAATTTTTTCTTGATCAAAATCAACAATCGTGCCATCTCTTTTCTGAATTTTTTCAATTTCTCTTCTCATCATTGTTTTTTACCAAATTAAAAAACTTTCAAATTTTTTTCAAGTGGATAACTTTTCCACTTGACTTAAAAAATCTTTAGGTTTAACCTTAAAATCAGTATGGAAAAAATTAGAGTTGCCATCAATGGTTTTGGAAGAATTGGAAGATGCTTTTTTAAAAGAGCGATTGAGGCGCCTGAACTTGAAATTGTTGCTATTAACGACCTTGGAAACCTTGAAGATATGATTTATCTTCTAAAATATGACTCGGTTTATAGAAAATGGGAGAAATCAGTGGAAATAAAAGATGGAAATTTAGTGGTTGAAGGTAAAGAGATCAAGTTCCTTCAAGAAAGAAATCCTGAAAATCTTCCCTGGAAAGAACTAGAAATTGATGTTGCTGTTGAAAGTACTGGCATTTTCACTGCTTTTGAAGATGCAGCGATGCATCTTAAAGCTGGCGCCAAAAGGGTGGTTATCTCTGCTCCAGGAAAAAAGAAGGATCCTTCCTCAGAAATTGAAGGAAAAAATATTCTGCTCGGTATCAATGAAGAAGATCTTGAAAAATATCAAATTACTGCCACTGGCTCTTGTACCACTAATGCTGTTTCACCCGTTTTTCACATTTTAAATCAAAATTTAGGAATTAAAAAAGCTTTTCTTTCCACTATTCATGCCTACACTTCAACTCAAAATTTAATTGATGGACCTCATAAAAAAGATAAAAGAAGAGGTCGAGCGGCAGCTCACAATATTATCCCAACTTCTACTGGCGCCGCTAAATGCATTAGTGAAGTTTTTCAAATTTCTGAAATTTTTGATGCCATTGCTTTGAGAGTTCCGGTAATTTGTGGCTCAGTGGCTCAATTAATTTTCCTTTCCTCTCGCCCAACCAGCGAAGCTGAAATTTTAGAAATTTTAGAAAAAGAAAGTCAAAAACCTTGCTGGCAAAATCTTTTAAAAATCGAAAAAGATCCGATTGTCTCTTCTGATATTATTGGCGACCCTTACCCCTCAATCGTTGACGCCTCTTCGATCAAAGTTATTGATAAAGATTTAGTTCAAATTTTGATCTGGTATGACAATGAAGCTGGTTATACAACCACTTTAGTGGAGCAGGTAAAAAGAGTAGGAAAACTTTTAAAAGCTTAAATTAAATCAAAAGAGCGAAAAAAATTCTCATAAACAGAAAGTAAAGCTTTTGCCTCTTTTTTTGAAAGAGAAAAACCTTTATCCTCGCTAATTTTTCTCCTAATAAAATGAGCATATTTTAGCTCCTCGGCTTCAGGAAATTCTTTTATTGAAAGTTGATTTAATTTTTCTTCCAAGCTTTCTCCTTCAATTCCCATTGAAGTCAAAACTTCATCTAAAAGCCGATCCGCTTCAATTAAAGAAAGTTTTAAAGAAGTTTGATCTCCTTTCAAAAAAAGATTTTTTATTTTTTGCCACTCTTTTAATTTTCTTTTTTTAATTTCTTTTGGTTGAGGATTGAAAAAATAAAAAACTTTCTCCATTTTTGAAGGAAGAATTTTTAATTTCCAGAAATAAATCAAAGCTAAAAGAAAGAAAATGAAAAATAAAATCAAAGAAATCAATTTTCCCCAAAAAGGAATCTCAGGATGTTTTAAAAACTCCCAAAGATAATTCAAAGAAGCTTTTCCTTCTTTAGCTAAAAAATGAGCTATTTTTTGAAGCCAGTCCTCTAAGCTTAACCTTTCAAGATCTTTTTGAAAAACTTCATTGAAGGTTGAAAGCCACTCGCTCATAGAATTTTCCTAACTCAAAAAGTAAATTTTCAGCAAAATAATTTCCAATCATTTGAAAGCCAACCGGAAGATTGTTTTTGAAATTCAAAGCCCGAAGATTTAAAGCACAAATTCCAGCTAAATTTACTGGTAAAGTAAAGATATCAGAAAGATACATCTGAATTGGATCTTCAATTTTCTCACCAATTTTAAAAGGCAAAGTTGGCGAAGTTGGCATCAAAATAACATCAACTTCTTTGAAAACTTCCTCAAATTCAGCTTTAATAAGCTCTCTGGCTTTTTGAGCTTTTTTATAAAAAGCTTCAATATAACCTGAAGATAAAACAAAAGTTCCTAAAATAATTCTTCGAATCACCTCATCTCCAAAAAGCTGGCGGGTTTTTTTATAAGTCTCTTTCCAGCTTTTTCCTTCAATTGAAGCCGGATATTTAATGCCATCATAGCGAGCCAAATTCGAAGAAGCTTCAGCGCTCATGATGATATAATAAGTTGGCAAGGCATATTTTAAAAAGTTAAGAGAAATTTCTTTGATTTTAAATTTTTCTTTTCTGAAAAATTCCACTACTTCCGAAAAAGCCTCCAAAACTTCTTTTTGAGTCCCTTTCAAAAATTCTTCTTTTAAAACTCCAATTTTAATTTCTTTCACTTCATCAATCTTTTTTTCATATTTTTGATAATCTAAAGAAGTGGCATCATTGGGATCTTTTCCTTTAATGGCATTGAAGACAATTTCACAATCAGCAACTGTTTTGGTGATCGGTCCAATTTGATCCAAAGAAGAAGCCATGGCAATTAAACCAAAACGAGAAACACTTCCATAAGTTGGCTTCAAACCCACTACGCCACAAAAAGCCGCTGGCTGACGAATTGAACCGCCAGTGTCCGAACCTAAAGCAAAAATAACTTGACCTGAAGCCACTGCCGCTGCCGAGCCTCCAGAAGAGCCTCCAGGCACTCTTTCAAGATCCCAAGGGTTTTTGGTGATTTTATAAGCCGAATACTCACAAGAAGAACCCATGGCAAACTCATCCATATTCGTTCTTCCCAAAAAAATAGCTTTATTTTCTTTTAATTTTTTAATCACAAAAGCATCGTAAGGTGCAATATATCCTTCCAAAATCTTTGAAGCTGCCCAAGCTCCTTTTCCTTCAATCAAAATGTTATCCTTGATAGCACAAGGCACCCCACAAAGAAGTGGCACTTTTTTAGGAATTTCTTTTTCTAAAAAAAGATCAACCTCATAAGCTTTCTCTTTAGCATCATCAAAAAATTCTAAAAAAGCCCCAATTTTTTCATCGCTCTTTCTAGCAAATTCTAAAAATTGAGAAATTATTTCATGACAAGAAAACTCCTTTTTTAAAAGGCTTTGATAAAATTTTTTAATAGTCAGATTTTTTAAAAAATTTTCATTCATTTTTTGAAAACAAAAAACTTATAGCCAAAAAAATTCCAAAACATTGATCCTACTACTGCCCCAATGGCGCCCAGATTCCCCAAAATCTGAAAAGGAAGATCTAAAATTTTTCCTCCAAGATTAACCACCAAGGAAGCAATGGTCACATTAACAATTAATCCTCCAACACTTACCAGAAAAAACTTCATTCCCTCTTTTTTAACATCCTTTCCTTTTGATTCAAAAACCCAACTTCGATTCCAAAAATAACTATTTGAGACTGCCACCAAAAAAGAGATTGCTTTAAAAAGGGAATAATAAACTCCTGAACCAAAATTGAAAATTAAAATCAAAAGATTTAAAACTCCCAAATCCAAAAAAGTGTTAGAAACCCCAACTAAAAAAAATTTTACAAACTCAAAAAAAGTCTTTGATTTCTTCGAAACCAAAAAACCAAACCAAATTCCAAGATAAGCCAAAGCCGGGATCAAAACCGGCAAAACAAAAATCACTTTCAATTTTCTAAGCAACCAAAAAATTTTCCCCAAAAAAGCGCTCTCAAAGACAGCTTTTTCCAAATTAAAATAAATAAAAGCCAAACAAACAAAAATCAACTCCGAAATCACAAAAATACAAACCAAATCTTTTTTCCTCATTTTTCCTTTGTTTTAGTTTAGCGATAAAACCGAATTTGTAAATAATAATTCACTTTTAATTCATTTATTCATTTGATAAGCTGTCCATTTTAGATATTTCTTGCAAATTTTGCTTATCACACACTTTTCACATTTCGGTTGTAAATCGGTACAATAGCCATCCTCAAAAAGATAAAACGCTCCGTTATCAACATAGAAGGGGATTTTCTTAAATCTTAAAACAATTTCTTCTATTAAGGGCCTCATTTTGCTTGCTTGAATAATATAAGGCCTTCTTTTCTCATACAAAACCTCTTCCAACAAGCCACTCCGACAAAATACTTTCCCTACATGACCATCAACAATCATCAGAGTCTCTTCCATTTTTGCTATTTTCTGTTTCCAAATCTCATTAAAAAGAAAAACAATCCAATTAACAAGCATTCGGCATGCTTTAGGGTTGTTTCCCACCCATCCGGATTCAAGAACGGGGTGGGTATTAAGGAAACTAAAAAGCCCCATTGGCTTACCTTTCTCCAATTGCCTTTTAACTAGGTCAACGAATTTTAATTTATTCTCATTCAGCCATCTTATAAACCCCTCAAAAGCTTTGAATCGATATGAAAATAATGAAATTGGTTTTATCCCCCCTAATACCCCAACTCGATACAACAAAGAACCCTTTTCTCCAGCTACATTTCTGAATACTTTAAACAATTCAATTTCTGATATTTTATAAGGTTCTAAAAGTAAAACCTCTGTAAATTTTTCTGAAATTTTTGTAGAAATTTCTCTTACTTTATCAAATCTTGCTTGTTGATTTATCAAAACCCTTAAAAGCAAATATCTTAATATTTTCTCCTGCTCTTCTTTGTTTTTTGAGAAGACATCTAAATTTCTTGGAATCGCTATATGATCTTTCCATCTTTTAAGCCATTTTTTCCTTCCTTCTTTTTCTAAAATATCAAGCAATTTTTCTTTTTCTTTGTCAGATAATCCCGGTTGTTTTTCTCTTGGCATTTTTTACTACTGATTTTTGATTTTTGACTTTTTCTTGAAGAAAACTTCTCAAACGCCGTGCATCATCCCGAATTATTATTTCTACTTCATAATTTTTCTCAAACAATGAATTTTCTTTTAATCCCATTTTTTCCTTTACTACCTCGCATAACTCCAAATCAATCTCATACCCTATACTATTTCTTCCCAGCATCGCCGCCACTTTGTTTGTCGTTCCTGAACCCATAAATGGGTCTAATACCGTCTCTCCAAGATAAGAAAACAGTTTTATTAACCGATAAGGAATCTCCTCAGGAAAAGCGGCAATCCCTTCTTCAATTCTGTTGCTTAAAGGTAAAACATTGGTAATATTCCAGGTAGTTAAATACCACTTGTTTTCCTGATATTCTTTTATATCTATCTTTGATTTTTCTTTTATCGTCTTCGAAATCTTCTTATAATCAAATTTTCCATTTTGAAAGACTAAAATTGTTTCTTGAATATTGTCTGGATAGAAATACATCGGATAAGGATGTTGCAAAACAACCCCACTTCTCCTGCTGATTCGGATATATCCTTCTGGTTTTATCCAGATAATTTTATCCCGATAAATAAAACCTTCTTCAAGATAAATTTTTGTTAAATCAGCTACTACTGGATACTTTTTTCCATTGATAAGAATATCATCGCAGACAATACACACTATCCTTCCATCAGCCACCACCCGCCGCAGTTCTTTGGCTACTTTTCTCATTTTTTCCAAATATGCTTCATAACTTTCAAATAAGTCTGGATAATCAAAAGGAGCATTAAAATATGGAGGAGAAGTCACTACCAGATGAATACTTTTATCTTTCAATTCTTTCATATTTTCAGCATCACCAAAAACTAATTTATGATATGTTTTTATTTTTTGAGCCATTTGATTTTAGTTTAGTAATAAAACTGAATTTGTAAAGATAATTTTAATTTTTCTTTAAAGATCTCTTCAAATTTTCCAAAAATTCAAAAAAATCTTTTTTAGGGCTTTTAAGATATCTTTTCCAATGAGGTAAAATTTTTCTTTCTAATTCTTCTAAATCCTTATGACCAGGAAATTGAAAATATCTTCCCTTTCCATTTAGCCGAATCCTTAACTCATTATCAATCATAAGCTCAATTACTGCATGGGTGATTTTTGAGCGATCCAAATCAGTAAGAAGATGCATGATTTCATGGCAAAGATAAACCGTGGCATAGTTTGGAAAATCTTCCGAATGCCCCCAAACGATAATGTCTTTATCAATTACTTTGCCATTTTTTAATTTTGGATGAGTGATATAAACATAAATTTTCTTTGAAGGCAGTTTCCTTCCCAAAAGCTCCTCCAGAATTGAAAATACTTTTTTCTCATTCTTCTTCCACTGTTTTTCAACAAACTTTTTATAATCTTCAGTCTCTTTAAGCAATCTCTGATATTCTTTGGTTCTTTTAATCTGATTTAAAATTTTAATTGTTTTTTCACTTAACTCTTTAAGATCAGAAATTCGCTTAAGATAGAGCGCTACTTCAGGATAGCCTCCTAAAAAATAAAAAACCTCTTTAGATTTTTGCCAGAGATTTAAAAGAAGTTTATTCCACTCTTTGAATAGAAAAACTCCCCGCGCCTGAGCCAGAAAATGAAAAAGAAGATAATTAGGATTAATTTTAAATAAAAGTTTCATCTTTTAAGGGGAGATTTTTTAAAACCTTTTTCTTAACTCTTTTCTTAAATGAGAAAAAATGAATTTTTGTTTTGAAGTGGTAGGTTTAATTTTTTTGATTTTTTTAAGAATTTGGGAAGCTTTTTGAAAGTCTCTTTTTTAAAATAAAAAATTAAAAGGTTAGCATAGCTTATCATTTTTTCTTCTATCAATTTTTTTTTAATCATTACCAATTATCTTTTATCCAATTGGTTTTTTCTTAACTTTTAAACTAATTTATTTCTTATCTTCAGCAATTTCTTTCATTATTTTTAGCCATATTTTTCCGGCTTTACTGTTTCTATGCTTTGGAGGAAGAAAACGAAAAAAATAAAGAGCTTTTTTGGCATATTTTCTGGCTTCTTTTTCCTTTCCCCAATCTTTATAAAGAATCATCAAATTATAGAAAATCCCAAATTTCTCTATTTCTGGATGTTTAGGTTTTAATTTTGGAAGAAATTTTAAAGCTTTTAAAAACCATTTCTCAGCCTGGGGAAATTTTTTAGCGTGATGATAGGTAAATCCCATTCCAGTCATTGCTAAAGATTTTTCTAGTGGAGAAGGTTTAGATTTTAAAATTTCTCGATAATACCTTAACGCCCTCAAAAAATTTCCTTTACGCCAATAAACTCGAGCCATTCCTATTCTCCAATTCACCCAATCAGGAGCAAGGGATTTTACTTTTTTATAACATTCAATTGCTTTTCTTTCGTTTTCTTTTCCAGGCATATGATCATAAATATGTCCGAGGAAATACCAAAATTTAGGATTATTTGGTTCAATTTTTAAAGCTTCTTTTATCAATTTTTCACCCTCTTTATATTCACGATTCCACATCAACTTATCCCACTCCTTTTCAATTTTTTGCTCAAATTTTTTTGACATTTTTGAAAGAAATTTTCATATTTTCTTCATTTTTGTGTATCACATTTGTGTTAAAGGTAATCCATTTTTTATAAAAGTCAAGCAATTTCTCCTTATAAAACAAAGAGAAAAATTATCAAGATTTTAGGAAATTGTCTCCCACTTTCTTGTTGACAAATTTTTTTGTTTCTTTTCAAAATTAGATAAACATCAAAGAATTCGAAAAAATAAGCAAGGTGAATTTTTGTTACTTAATGATTAGTTAACATGAGAAAGGAAATTAGCGGTAGAGAAAACAAAATTGCAATTCTTGATACTGGTGGACAATACGCCCATTTAATTGCGCGAAGAATTAGAGAAATAGGGGTAATTTCTCAAATTTTTCCTGCTGAAACAAAAAAGAAACATCTTAAAGGTTTTTCAGGGATAATTATTTCTGGTGGTCCTTATAGTGTTTATCAACAAGGTAGTCCTAAAATTGATCCAAATATTTTTGATTTAAATATTCCAATACTTGGAATTTGCTATGGTCATCAGTTAATGGCTCATCTTTTGGGAGGGAAGGTGAAAAGAGGTAAGATTAAAGAATATGGTATAGCTCTTCTAAATTTAAAAGTCTCCAACTCAATTTTTAAAGGCTTAAAAAAGCAACAACAAGTATGGATGAGCCATTCTGATATTGTTTCAGAAATTCCTAAAGGTTTTCAGGTATTAGGCGTAACAGATAATTGCGAATACGCGGCTATTGGGAATTTAGAGAAGAAATTCTTTGGTCTTCAGTTTCACCCAGAAGTTAAACATACTCTTTCAGGACAAAAAATTCTTAGAAATTTTGTGGTCAATATTTGTCAATGTCGGCCATATTCAAATTTTTATCAAACAGAAATAGTACAGAAAATTATAAAAGAAATTAAAACTCAAGCTAAAAATAAAAAGGTTCTTTTCTTTATTAGTGGAGGTGTGGATTCCACTGTGGCTTTGGCTCTTTGCATAAAAACTCTTGGAAAGAAAAATGTTTTTGGTTTATGTATTGATACTGGTTTTTTAAGAAAAAATGAAATTACTCAACTTAAAGAGGCTTTTTCTAAATTAAAATTCGATAATATCAAATTTATAGACAAATCAAATGATTTTTTAGAAGCTCTTAAGAATGTATATGATCCAGAAGAAAAAAGAAAATTAATTGGCGAAAAATTCATTGAAGTTCAAAAAGAAGTTCTTCAAGAGATTTTTAGAGAAAATTCTAATTGGATCTTAGGGCAAGGAGCGATTTATCCTGATACCATAGAATCTGGAGGTACTAAACACGCTTCCTTAATTAAAACTCATCATAATCAAGTAGAGGCGGTTAAAAAATTTTTAAAAGAAAATAAATTAATAGAACCTTTAAGAGAGTTTTATAAAGATGAAGTAAGAAAAATTGGCACAATCTTAAATTTACCTGATGAAATTGTTTTTAAAAAACCATTTCCTGGTCCTGGTTTAGCAATTCGGTGTTTGGCTAGCAAAGAAACATTTTTTTTAAAAAAGAATAAAAACATAGAAAAAATCGCTAAAAAATATAACTTAACTTCTTGGATTTTGCCATTAAGAAGTGTTGGGGTAAAAGGAGATAGTAGAAGTTATCAAGAAGTAACAATTTTGGTAAAAGAAAAAAATCCGTTAGAAATAAATTTTGATATTTTAGAAAAAGTCTCTACTGAGATTGTTAATAAAATTGAAGAAATAAATCGAGTTATTTATTTGCTTGGCAGCAAAACCTCTATTTCTGATTTTTCGAAAGCTCATATAATCTCAGTTAATTTAAACAAAGAGAGATTAGATCTTTTAAGAGAAGCAGATGCAATCACCATAAACATTGTTAAAAAAAGTCCAGTATTTAAAAATATCTGGCAGTTTCCGGTAATTCTTATTCCTTTAAGTTTGGGAAAAGGAGAAAGTATTGTTTTAAGACCAGTTTGTTCAGAGGATGCAATGACGGCTCGGTTTGCTAAATTACCCAAAAGTCTTCTTTCAAAAATTATCAATCAACTTCTTAGTTTGGAAAAAATAGAGGCCGTATTTTATGACATTACCAATAAACCTCCAGCCACAATTGAGTGGGAGTAATAAAACTCCTTTGTTTTTTATCTAAGTAAAAATCTTTCTTGCCTGCCCCGAGAGGGACTCGAACCCCCAACCTGCTGCTTAGAAGGCAGCCGCTCTATCCAGTTGAGCTATCGGGGCAAATTTAAAAAGGGTGGCCTGCGGGATTTGAACCCGCGACCTCCGGGGCCACAACCCGACGCTCTAACCAGGCTGAGCTAAGGCCACCATTTATTTTTTCTTTTTTTCAAAGAAAAGAAGTGAAGGTGCGGCAAGGCAAATTGAAGAGTAGGTACCTATAATTATACCACAAATAATGACAATTGCAAAGGGAAGAATTGATTTTGGTCCTAAAAGAGCTAAAGCTAAAACTACCAAAAGAGTAGTGAAGGAGGTATTAATTGAACGAGGCAAGGTTTGAATAATACTTGAATTTATAATCTCTTCAAAACTTTTTTGGGTGAAAAATTTTCTTAAATTTTCTCTTACCCGATCAAAAACAACAATAGTGTCATTGACCGAATAACCCATAATAGTTAGAAGCGCCACCACAATTTTGCTATCAAAAAAACTGCCAGAAAAATGAGCATAAAGAGCATAAAATCCTAAAGTGATTAAAACATCATGAAACAAAGTTAAAATAACAATCAAACCATATTTCCAAGAAGAAATAATTCGAGAAACTTTTCGAAAAGCAAAAGCAACATAAAGGGCAATTGCGATTAATGCCAAAATTCCGGCAAAAAGAGCTTTTCTTTTAAGCTCTTCTCCAATTGAAGGACCAATGCTTTCAAATTTTTCTTGAGAAAGCGAAGGGAATTTCTCTTTTAATTTTGAAAGAATTTCTTGATGTCTTTTTTCATCAACGCTTTCAAACCTTAAAAGATAATGATTTTTTTGAGTCTCTGAAATCTCAACTTCTTTAATTCCCAAATCAGTCAAAACTTTTTTTATCTCCCCTTTCTCCAAGGATACATCACTTTTAACCTCAAGCAAGCTTCCTCCAGCAAAATCAACCCCTAATTTAAAAGGATATTTAGCCATCACAAAAATCGAAGCCAACGCCAAAACCAAAGAAATTCCTAAAAAAATTTTTCTAAATTTTATGAAAAGCATATTCTTTTAAAAGGAAAATTCTCATCACAACCAAAGCACAAAAAAGACTCATTAAAATTCCTACCCCCAAAGTTAAAGCAAAACCTTTGGTTAAACTTTCAGTTAGATAAAAAAGAATGATACAAACAAAAAGAGTGGTTAAATTGGCATCTCTAATTGAAGGCCAAGCCCGATCAAAACCTCTTTTAATTGCCGTTTTTTCTTCAAGTCCCGATTTTCTTTCTTCTTTTATCCTTTCAAAAATCAAAATACTGGCATCAACTGCCATTCCAACTGAAAGAATTAAACCAGCAATGCCAGCTAAAGTTAATGTCACTCCAATTAATTTAAAAAGAGCTAAAAGAAAGATTAAATAAAAAATTAAGCTTAAAGCACCATAAATCCCAAGCTTACGATAATAAATCAAAATGAAAATCAAAATCAAAGCAAAACCTAAAGCGCCAGCAAAAATGCCTTTTTTCAAAGAATCTTTTCCTAAACTTGCCTCAACGGTTTGTTGAGAAATTAAATTAATCTTCACCGGCAAAGCACCAGCATTTAATCTTTCAGCTAACTCTTTTGCTTCCTGTTGGGAAAAATTTCCAGTAATTTCTGCTTCTCCTCCACTAATCTTTTCTCGAACTACCGGCATTGAAATTGGACTTCCATCAAGATAAATTGCGACTCTTTTTCCAACATTTCTTTCAGTAATTTTTTCAAACAGTTTGGCTCCTTCTTTGTTAAATCTTAAAGAAACTTTTGGCGCGCCAGTTGCTGGATCAAAATCAAGCCAAGCTTTTTTAAGATATCTTCCATCAAGACCAGTTGATTTAAAATAAGGATCTTCATCTAATCTTTCTCCTCTTTTTTGAGCTTCCAAAATTTCATTTCTTTCTTTTTCATCTCTTTCTTCTTTAAATTCCAAAAAAGGAGTTTTTCCAATCATCTCAATCGCTGATTTGATATCTTTAATTCCGGCAATTTCAACAATTAAACGGGATTCACTGGCAGTTTTAGCAATATAAACTTTTGGCTCCCTTACCCCAAAAAGATTAACTCTTCTTTCAATTACATTTCTAATTGCCGCCAAAGCATCTTTTTCCTCCCCTGCTTTTATTTTGGAAAGATCAATTTGATAAACCAGGCGGGTGCCACCAGCAAGATCAAGCCCTAAAGAAAAATCTTTTTCCGGAAAATAGGGAAAATTAAGATGGAAAAACTGATTAATTTTTTTCAAAGGAAAATTAATTAAAATTGGAAAAACAAAAATTAAGGAAAGAAAAAATAAAATAATGATTGAAATTGAAAGATAGCGAATCATTCTTGTGGTGGTGGCGCTGAAGGACCTTTAATTTTAGGTTTTCCAGAAGGTGGCTGAAATTCTTTGGGAACAGTTGTTTTTTTCGGTTTTTTAAAAGCTGATGGAGGAACAAATAAAAGCACCGTGCTTGCTGCCAAAAGAAAAGTTAAAATTACCAAAATAATCTTAAAAATTTTCTCTTTTTTTATCTTCATCGAGGATTATTTTAGCAGATTTAAATCAAAATATCAAGCTTAAAGATTTTTTCAGAGTCTTCCAGATTTGATGGCTTTTTTAATTTTTTCTAAAAATTGAAAATAAAAATGAAGGTTATGAAAAGTTGCCAAGAAAATTCCAAAAGGATCCTTAACTTTAAATAAATGATGCAAAAAAGCTCGGGAAAAATTTTGGCAAAGAAAACAAGAACATTTAGGATCAGGTGGTTTTTTATCTTTTTTATATTTTGAATTTAAAATGTTAATCGTTTTCCAGTCAAATTTTTGAAAATTTAAAAAAAGCTGACCATGGCGGGCATGCCGAGTTGGAATGACACAGTCAAAAATATCAATTCCTCTTTTAATTGCTTTTAAAATTTGATCGGGCCAGCCAAGTCCCATTAAATAACGGGGCTTTTCCCAAGGCATTTTAGAAGTTAAAAAATCAATCACTTCAAACATTTTTCTTTCACTCTCCCCTACTCCAAGTCCACCAAGAGCATAGCCATCAAAACCAATTTCAAGAAGCTCGTTTAAAGATTTTTCCCTTAAATCTTTATAAATCCCTCCTTGAATAATGCCAAAAATTAAAGGTCTTTTTTTTCCTTTAACCTTTTTTTCAAAAAATTTTTTTGATCTTTGCGCCCAAAAAGTAGTCAAAGAAACCGCTCTTTCAATTTCTTTCTTTTTATAAGGCCAGCCAAAAAAACAATCTAAAACCATCAAAATATCTGATTTTAACTCAAGCTGAATTTCGATTGATTTTTCCGGACTAAATTGATGTCTTTTTCCTTCAATTTCATCATAAAATTCAACTCCTTCATTAAAAATTTTGGTCTTCTTTAAAGAAAAAATTTGAAAGCCTCCAGAATCAGTTAAAATTGGACCATCCCAACCAGAAAAATTTTTAAGTCCTTTAAATTTTTTAATCACTTCAATTCCTGGTCTTAAATAAAGATGATAAGTATTAGCTAAAATCATTTGATAGCCAATTTTTTTAAGGGCTTCAAAACTTA
>Ga0190307_1000261_pt1 | contig 16271 bp, 32 predicted proteins | sample 48700745_MG_FD_161653 | JGI IMG/M metagenome (GOLD analysis project Ga0190307, IMG submission 161653) | Hydrothermal vent sediment bacterial communities from Southern Trench, Guaymas Basin, Mexico - 4870-07-4-5_MG | ecosystem: Environmental > Aquatic > Marine > Hydrothermal vents > Sediment ... | reverse complement strand
CATTCGAAAAAGTTAGCTCCATTTATAACTCCTTATGTTTCCGTATAAGTTAATTCACCGTTTCCCTGGAGGTTACCGGAATACTTAACTACACCTTTGACTGTTGACTGGATAGAATCGCTTTCTACTATTGCCGTACCACTCCAATAGTTTGACATTCCATCAATAGATAATCTCACTGATACGTCAGCAACTGCCCCGTCTTCTAATTGATCAAGAAGTGCCGCCTGTTGTGCGTCCGCTCTATCAAGTGTCCCCGAAAAAGAAGCATTCCAATTTTTAACCGTCGCAACCTTTTCTTCCCAATCTTTCCCAAATCCTGTTGTTTCCTCAACTCCGATTCCTCTATTCAAATTCCAAGAATCCATAAAGGTTACAAGTGTTGAACCCACATAAAATCCACCATCTTTCCCTTTGTTTACTGCCATTTGTTTTCACTCCTGCCCTTTATGGGCTATTATGATTATAATAATATTCTACCACATAAGTAGCAGAAAATAAACCATACCTCTCTGATACACTCGACATGAATTCATCTTCATTCAAAGTTATATCAATAACAAGATCATTAACTGTTGTACTCCCTATTATAGCCTTTTCCACATTAACCATCAAGGTATCTAACACGCTTGCAATTTGACTTTCATATTGCGAGTATGTACTACCTTCTATTATAACGTCCATTGTTGCCATCATATCATCTGAGGTTGGATGTAAGTAAGCCAATCGTTCTACTTCCGGTTTACTTGCATGAATGTATAATGTTGAATAATCCTGTGGGTCTGCCTGGTTCCATACTTCAAAATGTTGTGTTACTTTATTAACCCCGGTTATACCTTCAAGAGCTGTTTCAATAGCATCTAATATACTTTTTTGTGTACTCATGATTTTTTATAGCCCTCCATTAACCGATCAAGAATAACCTCAAGTATCTTCTGCCTTTTAGCTTCAAGTGATGAAGTTAAGAACGGTCTTTTCGGCATCCCGAACGTACCAAATTCATGACGATGTGCATATTTAATATTAGTTCCAACCTCTGCCATTTGCTTATTCTTTGTTACTGATACCTTTGTATTGATACTACCTGCCAAATCTCCTGAATGTCTTGCAAGGGTAGCGTTCTTTAAACTACCTTTACCCTTTGCCATTTTAGGACCAGACAAGTGTTTCTGTACAGCTTCTCCCCTGACAATTTCAGCAGCAGTTTTCAAAGCATTTTCAAGTATACTCGGTTCGTCTTTAGCCCATTTCTTTATCTTCTTTTCAAACTGCTTCATCGTCAAGGTTGCCATCATTCATGATCTCCTTTGCGATAACGTTTCAGTATTTCTAGAGAGCTTGTCAATATCTCCCCTGCTTCGGTAATAGTAACACTTCCATTCAAAGTATTTTCTGTCTGTACTCCTTCTTGATTATTTCTGTGCCTGCGGAATAACCATTTAATCTGATCTTTGCAAGCAACTTGTAAATCATATGGAATTGTTGTATATCCGGCATTATAAACAATCTTATTTGCTTTAACCGTTTTACTAAAATAATTAGTATCTAAGGCAATAAGACCATTTTCATGAAAGACAAAATCAGTAACCTTTGTATCTTCCGTAAAATCCCTGTCTGTATCAATATAAATAGATGTTATAGAATTAACAGGATACTCAGGAAGTACCATTACATTTGTTCCGTCTCCGTCATACTGTGCTGTTATATCCCTTGCTTTTAGCTTCCGGTTAGTGAAAGAATTAAACTGCCACGATACAGAATTGATTAAATCAGTTAAGAGAGTATCATAATCTGTATTATTGACACCACACCATGTTTTTACATCGTCTAAAGTCGTTAATGCATTATCTGTATCTAAAGCCATGTTATCACCTCACATATCTTATCCGACCAACAATTGATGTATTATAATTACACTTTTCACACAATCCTGTAAAGACTCCCTTACGATGTTCTTCTTGTTTTGCAAGCCGGTTTTTATTCACAATCAAATCCTCCACCGATTCGGTAAAGATATTTCCAAAATCAGTTACAGCTTCAAAATCATGAGCACAAGAAACAACCTTCCCGTCCGGCATAATTGAAAGCATATCTAAGTAATCACAATATATTCTATCACTTCGCTTATATTCTTTCAATGTGTAATCTTCTTGCATCTGATTATCGTATTTATATGACAGCCTAATTCTCCCTGGGAAGTCTGACCATAACTCTTCAAGAGCCTTTTCAGTTCCTTTGTTACCTTCCCACATTAAACAATCAATCTCACAAGGTATTTTTTCAAGATCGGAATAAAAACTTTTTATCGTTTTAACCGTCTTGTCAAAATCCAGCCCTGTAGTATATTCGTAAGTCTCTTTAGTACCACCGTTGAATGAAATAACAATATAATCTATTTTCGGAACATAATCCATCGCTGCTCCATTCGTTGTCATTATTACAGGTTTACATTTATGTTCTTCAATGTATCTGAATATCTCCCGGTGTTTAGGATGTACATACATATCTCCTGTATTATTAAGTAATACCCTGGAAACTCCCGGAGCTTTCATCAATTTATCCCACATGATAATAAAATCATCATATTTCATATGGTTTCCCGGTAGATTCCATACCGGGCATGTTTTACACTTTGCATTACAGAATGTGGTGATTGAAATTTTGGCATCCAATTTATTTTTTCTCCTTTGTATATTTATTTATTATCTTAATAAAACTATTTGCCGACTTCTCCCATGTTATATCTTTTCGTATCCGCTCCGCTGCTCTCTTGCCCTTCTTCAATGCAGTATCATAAGCAAGGTATATCCGCTCCATTTGATTGACTATTGATTCTGGTATTGCACTCGCTGCCATTGACTCATACTTTATACCTCCCCTCTCGCCTTTAGAATTCAAAGCAATAGTACGGATAGGGATAAACTTCCACTTTACCGGATACCCTTCCTTAAAACTACAAAAATCAACTGGACCTGACCATGGCGTATATATACATGGAAGACCTGTAGACATGGCCTCTGCGAGTGTTAACCCGAACCCCTCCCCCATACTCGGCAACAAAAAAGCGTGTGCTGCATGATACAATTCTGGAAGTGTGGGTAATTTCCCCCCTGCCTCCTTTTCCAGAGGGAGAAGCCTTGTGTCTACTATCGTGTCTTCTATATTTAATAGTCTTTCTTCACGTGTTCGCTGTGTTGTTTTGAGATATAATACAACATTCCAGTCTGGATGTTTTTGTCTAAATAATTTCCATGAAAATATTACATGTTCATATCCTTTACGAGGATTAGAAGCACCGACCCATAAATAAACAAAAGGATCCCGTCCTTTCGGGAATTTCCGCTCAATATATGTATATAAACTAGTATCGACACCTTCCCAGCATACCTCTATTGGAACATCTGTATATCGTGAAAACAATTTCTTATTATGTGTACATGGAACTACTATAAGATCAGCACCCCGTAGCGGTTCGACCCATTCATCAGGAATTGTTGTACATTCGTACATTGTATATAAAATATTAAACTTATCGGGAACTGGAAAAAACTTATCTGGCGTTGTTATTGATATTGCTATCTCTGCATCATCTGTTATTTCAACACCTGCTTGCTCTACCGCTTTCTTTAATTGTTTCTGATGTGTACTGTAACCAAGTGCATTACCTATTAAATCGTAATTACTTACCCATTGGAGTTTCAACTTTAACTCCTTTTGTCATGACTCTTTTAACTGTCGGATATCCGCACTTTAAACATACTGTAACATTTTTGTCTTTATAAATTGCTTTACAATTCGGACATATCCGCATTTCTTTATTTACCATTTTCTCACCTCTTAAATAAAGGGGAAGCCGAAGCCTCCCCTGTTATGTTTAACTTGCTGCTGTTACGATACGACCATAATACCCTGGCAAGGCATGAGCAAAAGCCCATCTTGTAAAGAAGTAAAAGTTAGTCTGGTAACTCTTACCAAGTGTATACGGATCGATAAACAATTTGATATTCGTAAGCCGATCACCGACCACGAACCCTTTCAAGTTCCCGAACGCTGCCATAGTTGCACCTGCTGCACTTGTAGCCGTTGCCTGACTGGACTGTTTAACTGGATAACCAAAGAGCGTATGCGGTACACCCTGACTCATCGAAGGAATAAACAGCGGTCTTGAATCTCCATCTTTCAACCCATAAAAGTAAGTCCAGAGTACAGAATTATTCATATACCATTTCGCACCGTCCAATCTCTCAGGCGGAATCTTACCAATAAGGTTTCTGACATTGCTTTCCAAAAGTTCGCTGAATGCCGTAGAGCCTGAGTTGAACACTTCTGAATAACCAGCTGCCGCTGTGAATACACCACTGACAGGATCGCCTGTACCAGTAAGAACCTGATTGTCAAGTTCTTTTGCAACCGCCTCAGTAAACTGTGAAAGAAGAACCGCTACAATTCCACCTGGAACATTTGTGTCTTCAATCAGCTCATTAGAAGAAGTAGAATAAGCATCTAACCTCTTAGCTGTCAAAGTAATCTGTGAGAAAGTCGGGTTACTTGCTGTAGCGTCTGATTCCTCAGCAGTCCATGCAACGCCAACATTAGCAAGCTCAGCTGGTACTGTCATTACATCCGAAGTCATCGGTATGTGTGTTACATCCGGCATTGTTACAGACATTTCCCGAACATAAGCAAAAAGTTCTGCCCTCTGCTCGGTCGGGGTAAGATACCCACCTTCGGAATCTGTGTCTTCCTGCATTGCTGCTTTCACTGACAGTGGATGAGACTTTGCGTCTGTGTAAATATCAGTGAAATGTTTCAAAAGCCCTATAGCCTGCTCAGGTCTTGCTTTTACCCTGGACTTAACAATTTCAGACACGCCCTCAATCATGTCAATATCACCTGCAATTCTTTTCAGGTTAAAACCCTTATAATTGTCTGGTTCACCGACTACAATTTTAGGCTGATTGGCAAAGATAGACTTTTCTGCTTTCTCTTTAGTAACTGCTTTTTCTGTTGCTTCTTTTTCAGCCTCAGCTTTGGCAGCCTTTTCATTTTCAAGCCTTATTTCCTCTCTACCAATTTCTTTATTTACATCATCTCTTTCTTTGATGTAGCCTTTCTGCTTATCAATATCATCTGTATTTGCAATAAGCTCATCAAACATTACAAGCTGTTTCTTTAAAAGTTCTAGTTTATTCATTACAATAAACCTCCGTATAATTTTTTATTTCTTTCCGCTTGTGATTCCGTTCGCTTCTCCTCTCCACCTTTCAGCTCAGGAGTCTGCTCACACTTCACCGCTGAAAATAATTTTTCAACTTCTTTGAGTTCCATACCTGCACTTTTCGCTGACCTGATAATATTAGCTTGTGCATTTGCAGGAACCGGAACCGCTGACGTTTCCAATAACTCAACATCTGTAAATACAAGTTTGCCGTCTGGATCTCTTTCCCATTCTTTCGGGATAAAACCAACTGAAAAAGAATTCATGAAACCATTATCATATAAATACTTTACCTCTTTTCCAAACTCTGTATCTGCAAATTCTATATCAAGTAACAATTCATTATCTGTAATCTTACCATCAATTGCTTTCCCTATTGGCGGAGTAGCATAATTATGTGCCCATAGTATAACAGGGTTTGTCTTTAAGAATGTTTTAAGATTTTTAAACGCTGTCGGCAGTATAATTTCCTCATCCCTGTCAACCGATCCTGTCGAAGCAACGATTGTATATTTATCATCTTTTGCTTTTTTAATCTTTCCAAATATCTCTTTAGCCATAATTATTCCTCCTCTTGATATATCGGTATCCATGTACACCTGCAATTTATTACATTTCCTGCGTCTCCGTCTGGATCAAGTGGATGCTTTAATCCATTTGAAAAACTATCTTCAAACTTAACCGTCTCACCATCTATTTGATGTTCAGGTCTCACATCTCCATCCCTGGAAGATAACCACATCTTGCCAGTCGGATTTGTTGATTTTATTCCTTCAAACCGTCCCTCTTCATAAGCTCCGTGTGTCTCTGTTCTTGCTATTGTTCGGGCGTTATTCTTGTTGATCTTCATTTGATCTTTGATAATCTCGTTTATAGCATCCGTCCGTTCCTGCTCGGTCCACCCTTCCTTTATAGCCTCATCTAATACTTTACGCAAGCCACGAAGTACAACCTCTTTTGCATTATCGTTTATATTTGTTATCTTACTACCTCTTGTTGCTATCATTGCAAGTATAGATTCTTCCGGTAACATATTAGTTCCAACACCCATAAGAATAGAATCTTCAATAACCGGCTCAATAGCCTTCTTTAATTTCTCTTCATTGAATGACTCTTCTACCCATGCAAGGTCTATATCCTCAGCCTTGCCTTTAGTATTTATATTACTCAAGTTTTTATTTGCTTTTTTCAACAGCTTCTGCTCAACATCATAAAAGTAATTTTTTACATTCTTTGAAGCCTTACCCATTAACGGCAATATCGGGTTCATTAGAGACTTCCATTTTGCATCACGCAACCCTTTTAAAACATCTTCCTCTTTCTCTGATTTAGGAAGTTCCCCTGTAACTTGAAGAGCATTAAAGACCGATTTATCTATCCCCTTCGGCTCTACAATATTACCTACTGTCGGTTTCGGTTCGTCTCCCCCTGGAATTTCTGGAAAACCCAAATCAAGAACATCATTCAATGTATTAAACGGAACACCCATTTGCCACAATTTAGCTGCACTATCAACTTTCATTCCTATATCTTCATTAAGTACATCGATACTCTTTATATCAAACTCACCTCTATGACCAAGAGGGTTGAGCAATGAAGTATTAAACTCAGCTTGTATCATTCTCATTAACGGTATCAAAGTTTTTTTCCAAAATCCTTTATCAGCACTCTGTGAGGTTGCATAGTTTACATCTTCATATAATGACAGCTCAGATTTTGGTACTTTGAATACCATTGCCACCTCTTCCCTGGTAAACTTCCTCATCTCTAGGAATTCCATTTCCTTATTAGAAGGTCTTGTATTTGTAAGCGTCAATCCACCATCAAGTAATAATGCTTCGTGCATCTTGCCACGTCTACTCTGTATCAATTGGTGTTTCAATCTCTTGTATGCTGAATCTGTCAAGTGCTCTGTTGTTGAAAATACTTCACCTGTAGTATGCCCTTTATCAAAGAATGTTTGATTATACTTTACCGCTCCCCATTCTGAATCCAAAGAAAGCTGTAATGCTTTAATTGGAGAAAGCCCACGTATAGGATCGTATGGGTTATAATACTTATTGAATATTACCTGTTTCCTGGGAACAAATACCGTGCTGTTTTCAAGTTTAACTTTCCACCCTGAAAAACCACCACCTGATTTAACTATCTGCATATTGTTTTTATTGATCACCCATAATGCAATAGGCACTCCGTCCCTCGAAGTCTCAGTATCAATAATAACCGCAGCTTCACCGGTCATATCTAATAACGTTACTATAGCTTCCCATAATTGAAACTTATTTGAATAAGGATTTACATTTTCAAATAGATCATAAATAGAACCGGAGGTAACAGGTTCTTCCCCTTTGATCGGATATATTTTAAACGGTACTTGCGAAACATTAATAGCCTTTGCCCTTATAGCTGCATACACAACTGATAATTGGGTATATGGCGTTTGTAATTTTGTCTTTTCGCCTGTTCCAAATATTTCTGTAAGTATTGGATCGGATAAAGACACACTTTTGTTTTTAACTAGTTCTATTTTGTTTCTATGGAATATACTCATATTAACCGCACCCCCGGAAGACTTCGCTCTTCCTGTGAATAACGAACTGCTGCGATAGTATCATCGTCTAACTCTACGAACTGCTCCGTAATCGTTCCATCTTTTAGTTCTCGACGTTTGAAGTTTAGGAACTCCCTTGCTGCATTCGGACAATTCGCCCTATGTATATGTATTTTAGGTAAATTCTGTAAATAGTCAATACCATCATATAATGACCCTTTCCCCTTCTTAGCAGGGTAAACAGAAAAGCCTGAATTTTGCCATTCTTTAATCCTTGCAGGCTCTGCTGAATCTGCCGTAATATAATTACTCTTATCAAAGCCTGAACCCTGGACAGCTTTAATAAACTGACCATTCGTCAACTCTTTATAATAACGTTCTAAAAAAATATATAGTTCTCCGTCTTTATACCCTGTACCCATCAAGGTAGAAGCATGAACAAACCCAAAGTCCATACCATATCTGACATTCTCAAGGTCATCAACAGTATATGAAAAATCCTCTACTATAACATTATGGAATACCCTTGCGTTACTGATAGAACCCCATTCACCAAGACTGTATACCTTATAATAGTATTCATCAATATTCTTTAATTTCTCAAGTTCCTGCTTATACTCTTTGTCAAGAAAAGCATTATCTTTATATGTTGAGTGGTGTAATAAAGCATTATCTTTTTTAATATCAAAAAATACTTGCTTTATCCAGTGGTTTTGATCTACCGGATTGAAGGATAAATATATTTGATGTTTTTTACCTACCCCCCGAAGTCTTAAGTTTACCTGTTTAAAATCAGCCTCGGTAATCTCCGTTGCTTCCTCTATCCATATCTTATCTATACCATGGATAGATTTTAGTTTTTCAACGTCATCAAGCCCTGACATAACTATACCTGAACCAGTCGGCTTGAACTCTATACTCATATCTGTTTTATTGATTATAAAATATGAAGTAAGGTTCATATCAGATATAATTGATTTTAATAAAGCAAATACCGACTCACGAAGTGTCCGTCCTGTCTTGCGTAATATAAGCCATTTAACTTTTGACTCTATCATAGAAAGTATTACTCGTTGCCCCATTGCATAGGATTTACCAGAACCTGCTGAACCACGAAGAATAACAAACCTATAATTATTATTATAGATTGAGTCAAACTTACTGTTTACATCAACATTAACTCTCATCTGATTTTATGTGATTAATAGTTATATTAAGACTCATGTCTCCGCTATGCTGTAACTCTTGCTTATCTCTCCATTGTGCCGATCTTCTATTCTTTAACCAAAATATCATTGCAGTTGTATCGGGTGGATAATATTTACCCTGATATTCATAACCAAGAGCCTTTCTAAGTAAAGCACTCTCTACCTGATCGTCTGGAGTATCTTTACCTTTTTTAAGGGACTCCGAAAACTCCGGATAATCTTTCTTCCATTTATTAAGAGTTGATTCTGTAATATTAAAAACTTTTGCAACATCCCTATCAATCAAACCAGCCCTACCAACCCAATAACCTAATAATGGATAAAGGACTTTATCATATTTTGAAGGTCTCCCCCCCGGATGTTTCTTTTTCTCACTCATATTGTAATATTATCACTTTTTGTTTATTTTATCAACTACTCATCTATAATCAATAAAAGAGCTATAAATAACAATATCCAAAAAACTATTGTACTCAATAATGCTTTAACCATAACTCCCCATCCTAAAACAATCAAACCTACAATAAAAACAGATATTATCATTGTTGTTAACATAAACCAACCTATTGTTTTTTTCATCACACTTCGCCGATAGTTTTATAGTATTGCTTGCTATTTTTCGGATAGAATACATCCTGGATCTTTACTATCTCTTCTACCTCGTTGAAAGTAAACCGCCTACCCCATGGTTTGACTGTTACTGATTTTTTACTTTCCCTGTAATTATCGCCGAACAATTCAGCTATCTTGATTATCTTCTGCTTGTCCGTCATCGTCTAACACCTCGTCTAATTTATCGTTCATGTTCTCTATCATATCCAAAGCAACCTGTAACTCTTCATCTTCGTTCACAACTCACCTCTTTTTTTACCTTTCCAGATATACCCACCTGCTGATTTTACGTGCTTATTGATTGCAGCAGATATATTACTCTTTTTAATCCCTGTTACTTTTGCTGCCTGTCCTATAGTCTCGAAAGTATGTATATAATCACCTCCCTTTGTATACTGGATAACTTCGTCATATCGTGAAGCAATATTTTTCATCAATGACGGTTTATCAGTTATCGAACCTGTAATACGTAACCAATCCGGCATATATGCGTTATTGTAGTAACTCAATAGTAGAATACCCATTCAACAAGTATAATCGCTATTATAATTGCTAATATCTCACAAATTCCCATACTTCCCTCTACTTGTAGAAGTCTATATCCCTGACTGCTTTTATTATCGGCAAAAGCGCATCCAGTTTCGTTTTTAAGTATACATTTTCCTGTTTTAATTCTTTGATTGACTGCTCCAACTCTCTTATCTCATCCCTTGCCACTTCCGGCAAGTGATATTTAAGATTAGTCTTCCACATTTTACTAGCCTGACCGCTGCCGATAATGTAAGAAATAAAGATCATCAACAGCATAGCAACAAGCACAACAAGATCGGGCATACTCCTGGATAGATAATATATCAATGTTTCTCTCACTTTATTATATCCTCCCATTTAATGGTTTATATATTTTATTTATATTCATCTTCCAACACCTCTTTTAAAGCAACTTCTAAAGCTTTCTCTTGTGGGATAAGATACTTAGTTGATAGATAACTCTTGAATCCAAAATATGTTTCTTCATTTGTAACACAATTAAATATGCGAACACTATCAATCTCTATAAATACCCTTAAAGGCTTAACCCTTGAACCTTCGTTATAAGATTCACTCATTAACCCTTCCATTGCTCTATAGAGTAATAAAGGGTAAAATTGCCATTCTCGAGTATTTTCAATAAGCACTATTCCCGGGGCAAACATCACTCGAGTATGATAATCAGTAACAATTAATTTAAACCCTTCTGCCAATTGAACAAGTCGTTTGATAAAATCTTCTTCTTTCATTCTTTAACGCCTCTTGTATAGATTCTTTTTACTGTTTGTACAGAAAATCTGTATGCTTGTTTTATAACATCATCGATATTATCTGACACATAAGTATAACCATCATACATTTCTATAGCCATTTTATCACTTCTTTCAACAATTTTTTTTACATTCATTTTAAAAAGTAAATACCTTTTACGTCCATAATTACTTTCTACCAGAGCTTCATCACGATATACTTTAAGCTCTTTACAACGTCTGTAATAATATTTTTCTTTCATTCTCTAACTCCTTATAGTTCTTGTCTCCTTGTATCTTCTGTATCCCATACCCACATCTTCTTTACTTTTGATCTATCTATCATCTTTTATCTCCTTCATGAATATTTCCAACTACTATCATATCTGACCGCCATAATGAATATATCTGCTCTTCTTCATAATCTACTAATTTATAACAACCACCTGAATATTCTACAGGCAACACTGGAAGCATAAATGACTCTCCTGTAAGTGCATCTAAAATAAACTTAGATTGTACCTGAATTAAATCACCTTCATATATATCTTTATTGTTCATATCTTTAAGACCTGTATATTGTTCAACAATATAATTATCCCCACCCGATCCGTCCTGCTGATTATACACTTCACCTTTAAGATTTATTACAATATGTGGATTGTTATTATATATTTGATACTCTTTATCCCATACTCTAAACTTAATTTCTCTCATCTCTTTCCCTTCTTATAATCATCTTTTGTCACCAACCATATAATACCAAACATAAACACTAAGAAAGCTATTGTCATAATCACAATAGCAATATTATTACTCATAATTCCTCCTCTTTTATAACTTCTTTTATTCTTTATTTTCTGTCTCTTTACAATAATTATAAACTTTTCTTTTCAATAGATCGATATTTTCTTCTGTTGCTCCTTTTTCAAGAATTTCTTTTTCAAGTTCATATATTTCCCATGCAATCTTTGAACAACAATACGCTATATTTTCACCTTGAAAAACATAGAATACTACATTCTCCCCACCTTCCTCTTCTATTTCTTGAATAAAAGTTCTTTGTAACATAATTTACCCCCTTATTTGTTTAACAGGCAGATCCCAAAAAACCCAATCTTTTAATTCAGGAGAAATAACTTTGTGATAATCTTCATCAATTTGATCTATATGTAAAATTGTTCCTTTAGTTAGAGTAAAAACTTTCCAAGACATTCTAACCTTAAAGTCATTTAATAATTTATAAGATCCTTTATCCTTTATAATCATTCTTTACCCCCTTATTCCTTCCCATTTATAATTACCTGCTTGTTCTTTATGCCCGTTTATCACCGTAGATATTTGGTTCCGCCTAATCCCTGTACAGCGTGAAGCATCACCAACCGACTTGAATACAGCTATCAGCCGATTGTCTAAAGTATACTGCCTTACCTCTACATAGGAATTTACAATAACCTTACTTTTAAAAACAGTATCTTCCTCATACAAACCTGTTAACCTGAGCCAATCTGGAATGTATCTGTCATTATAACTTGCCATTTATTCCTTCATCCGTATAAGTTTTATTGTATCTCTTTTTGCCTTCTCAACTTTATACTTATCGTTCTTATAACTTTCAGGATCAAAACTAAGAAAAATGTCAAAATAAGGCGTATGATAGTTCTCGATAACTTCATCACTTGAAACAAAACTATGCTCAAAATTTATTGGTATATTTTGGCCCTCGAAAAACATCAAAGTTGATTCTAACTTGTCCCCTGATATATGTACGTGTTCAAGTATATCATCCAGGGATATATCCCATCCTTCTTTAATAAACTCATCAACCTTTTTCAAGGTCGTTATTCTTTTATCTTTTTCTTCCTCTATCTCTTGTATTCTTTCTTTCAATGTCATATCTATTACCCCTTAAACCTCATTCTCTCTATGCCAGCCTTTTTTATATTTCCTTATTGCTTCCATATTTTATCACTTTTTATATTTATAAAAAAATGATCTTACATATCCATAAGTTCTCCTTTTCCGAGTCGACAACAGCAACTGCAAGACTCTATACCACGGCAATCTGGGGAGTTTCGCAAGGGTTCCTTGATCATTAACATATACATAATATTCATTACCTATTTTTTGAAAATCACCTGTCATTTTATTTACTCCCTTATAATAACCAGCTCCCTGACGCTGGTAAAAAGTTTTTCTCTAACTTTAAATGTAGACTATTCAGGGATAGCCTTTGTCGGTAATCTCCCATACGGGAGCATATCCAACTATAGAGCTGACAGGACTCGAACCTGCGCATCATGGATCTACCAACTGATCTACAGCCCTACCAGCGCTGATCTTCTTGTGAGGGCGTCAGCTTCCCACGACGATTTATTTATACTCATCCGCCGCTTAACCGTGTTTATACTCACTTGAGTTTTACGGCTGGCAGGCATGACCCTGCATTTCCTGTGCGCTTCCAGGAGTACTTCAATCTTGTACTACAGCCGTGTATACCGCCTTTCAGGTAGTGAGCCTGATCTCAGCCATCATGGCAGGCAGTCGGTTACTTTTACAAGCACCCTAATTCACAAAGTAACGTTACTTTTTTTAATCCCAGTTCTTTAATCCCTATACTCTATTATCCCCCCTAAATAGGGTTTTTGTCAAACATTTTTTTCATTTATTTTCTGTTATTGACAACCTCATCCCAGTAGCAAAACGAAGCAAATCTTCTTTCACCGATTCGTATATATCTTTGTAATTCCTGCCTAATTCCATATATTTCTGTAATGACTGTCTTGCTAATCGTTCAGCCAAGATCAACTCTGATATTTCATAAATATTTAAAGAGTCTCTAAGTTTAGGTTTTTTCTGAAACATTAACCCCAAAGCTTTATACGTTGCATTTGTAATATGTTTATAATAAAACTTCGCATTTTTACTACCCTGTTCTGTTGCATATTCCACGAACTGTTTTATTATATCTGTTTCTGCCTTTCTTTCAATCTTCCCAACATGCCTAATATTTAGGAAGTCAACATCTTGTTTGTTTAATTCTGTCTGTAAAATATGCCTTTCCATTTCATAGAAAGCATGATTGAACTTTACCTGCCATTCAAAAGCCTTTTTCCCTTTAAATCGCATAGCAAGTAAACTGAAAAACTCTCTATTCATAAGATACGCTGTATACTTATTTCCACGATATACTCGTTCTTCTGTAATAACTTTAGGGTGATTTGTAGTCACCCTTAAATTATCAAGATCTTCTTTTACTTGTCTAATATTCCTTACTACATAAGCATGTTTTATCCCAAACCTTTTAGATACAATATTACTATCACAATATACTTCATCTTTCTTCATTTCTACCAGTTCCATATTATCGCCTCCTTTTATAGGATAAAACAATATTCTTATATTGTCAATAGTAAGGGGAGTTTCAAACCCCCCTTAGATTAAAATGGAATATCCCCTTCCCCTGGAATATCATCCTTAAACCCTGTATCGCTTCTTTTAGTTGTCTCACCCTTAGCCCCGACAAGCTGTATACTCCTGACATTAACAACAATCTTGCTTCTTTTTCCGTTGTCTGTTTCCCATCGCTGCTGTTTCAATTCACCGGATACAACAACCTGTTTTCCTTTGACCAGATAATCATTGACTCCCTCTGCTTGTTTCCCCCACATCTGACAATCAATGAAGTTTACATAGTCGTCTTTATCTCTACCCTGATAAACATTATTTGCAACCGTAAAGTTTAATATCGCAGTTCCTGAATTGGTATATTTAAGGATTGCATCTGCAACTAAACGCCCTACAATAGTAACGTTATTTATATCTGTCATTTTCTTTTTCTCCCTGTCTCTTTATCGTAATAATTCTCTTTAATCCTCTCTACAGTCCGCTGTATCTTATAATCAACAGCTCTTTGTACTTTCTTACTATGCAGATATAATTGTAATGAAACAATAAATACATCTGCGACTTCATGCTCGTTTTGATCTTGTATATATTCTTTTGCCTCCTCTATAAGTTTTTGTTTCTGATTCTCTGCCCCGAAGTATTCAAATATGTGACGTAAGTCTTTAATCGTCTGTTCTGTCATGTAAACAATATTCCCTGTGATTGTGTCTTTAGAAGTTCATTTGCTTGTCTGAACATATCTTTCTTTATCTCAAACCCATATGCTTTCCTGTTGAGATTTTTAGCAGCTAATAAAGTCGACCCACTCCCTGCCACCGGATCAATAACCACTTCATTTTCATCTGTAAATATCTCAATCAATCTTTCAAGAAGCCTTACTGGTTTTTGTGTCGGATGAATTCTTGGCGTGTCATTATCACGTATATAATCCATAACATTAAAAACCATATTGCCATGATTGTTGAATTTAGGCAATTTATCTCTATAGAGTAATATTGCATATTCAGCGTTTCCAACAATCCGCATATTTGCTTTTAATACCTGCGGAGAAAAGTTTTTTCTAAATACAAGGTTTATATAATTATTAAATCCGTATTTTTTAGCATATTCTATAACTGTAAATTGTTGAATAAAAGAACAAAACACTATCATAGCCGGAGCTTTACCTTTGTCTTTAGGTTCTTTCTTTACCATCTTACTACAAAAATGAAAAAACTCTGGTATTTTAAATCTTTCATCTGTATCAAAAAATGCTTTCTTAGCAAGTTTACTTTCTCCGTTTTTATTGTCTCCACCATTATACCATTTAGGGTTACTACCATAAGCGTCAACCCCTATATTATAGGGAATATCTGCAATCAATAATTGTGCTTTAGGAATACCATATTTTTTATAATTTTGAAAATGATCATTAAACAATTCTATCCTTTCCACTTAACACCCCTTTGTTATTTCATCAATTCCTTATCCATTTTAAAATCAATTTCTTTTTCTGCCTTCTGCTCCTGATATAGTTCGCAATCGCCGTAATTGGTGCAACCGTAAAAGTTATTCCAGTACTCACATTCTTCACATTCTTCAAATAGTGGTTTCATTTTTCCCTTGCCTCCATCATGAGGTCAGCTATTTTATAACTTTCTTCAACAATCTCTGTTTTATTGGAAGTAGCCCATGGTCCTGATAAATATCCTACCATAGCCTGCCCTGCGAAATAATCACGTAGAGTCATTCCTTCATGCATTACTATCATTTCGTCATCTTCTTTGACTTCATAATAAAACGGAAATGCTCTCATGTTCTTATTTATCACTTATTATATCCTCCCATTTTATACCAGTATGGCGTTCAATAATTTCTTTATTAGAAATAGGGGGCTTGCCTTGAAACATAGGATTATCCAACATGTGATCATAAGTATCTTTAGAGTCTGCAATTATTATTCCAAGAAGCTCTTTATATTTCTCTTCAAGTTCTCTAACTTCTACAACATTGAA
>Ga0190307_1000260_pt1 | contig 16272 bp, 17 predicted proteins | sample 48700745_MG_FD_161653 | JGI IMG/M metagenome (GOLD analysis project Ga0190307, IMG submission 161653) | Hydrothermal vent sediment bacterial communities from Southern Trench, Guaymas Basin, Mexico - 4870-07-4-5_MG | ecosystem: Environmental > Aquatic > Marine > Hydrothermal vents > Sediment ... | reverse complement strand
GCCGTGCGTTTCCGATAATTCCTCCGTTTATTCCATCATTATGCTATTTTGTAAACAACCAACCCTCAGCTTCTTTATGCGACTTCTTCGATAATAGTTTCGCGGCGGGGAGAGGTGTGCGTGGGGCGGGTGGAGGGTCTCTTTAAACTTTTGCTATTTTGCCGTCGCGGTGCCTTGGCGAAAACGACAGGCATCTATTCGTGCTTTAAAGCGCATGCTGACCTGTCGTTAAAAAGGCGCCCAATCATGCTCTCGTCTTGAACACCATCTCAAGGCCGCCCTGCCCCAGGTCATTATTTCTTCGACTTGGCGTTAAAGGAGAAGCGTTTTCATGTTATCATGATGGTATCGAAAATGCTGTTCTCTTCGTAACGATTATGCGAAGAATGTGATTAAATTAAGGGAATCACGTTTCGCCGCGCTCTGATAGTTCCCCTAACTTATCAATCCTCATACTGATTTTGGAAAGAACCCTTGTAGTAACTAAATTAGTTTCAGTAAATTCACTTTTTCCCTTTCCACGCGCAGCATTTCCTCCCACGTCTCCTTTATATGATTTTCGACGAGTTTAATCGCTTCTTTATTGTTAACCACGTGCTTGAACCTTCCCTGCAGTTTAAAATACTCCTCCACGGGCGCGAATTTCGTAGGTTTGTAATTGATTTTCAACCTCCCGTTTTCTATTTCGTAGAGAATCCACAACCCAGTTTCCACCGCCAATCTCGCGACTTTAACGGTGTTACAGCTCTCCACGTGCCATCCCACGGGGCAGGGAGAGAACACGTGAATGAAACGCGTTCCACCCGCAAGTCTTTTCGCTTTTTTTACTTTACTCTGCAAATCCTGCCAGTACGCGATATTCGCGGTGGCAACGTATTTCGCCCCGTGCATCGCCGCTATCATCGCTATGTTCTTCTTCCATTCCTGTTTACCCGGGATTTTTTTACCCGCGGGTGTTGTGGTGGTCGCCGCGAACAGCGGAGTTTCACCACTTCTCTGCAATCCCGTGTTGCTGTACGCTTCGGTATCGTAAACTATGATGATTATATCTTCGTTTCTTTCCAGCGCTCCTGAAACGGCGCCGAAGCCTATGTCCGCCATTCCGCCATCACCACCTATCGCGACCACCTGCGTGTGGGTGTTTCCCTGCTTGAGGAGGGCGCGCTTCACGCCGCTCGCCACAGAAGCCGCGTTCTCGAACAGCACGTGAATCCACGGCACCTTGAACGAAGTCTCCGGATAGGGCGTTGTGGTAACTTCCATGCACCCAGTAGACTGACAGAGAATCACGTCTCTACCCAGCGCTTCCAGCACGTGCCTGAACGCTATTGCAGCGCCGCAGCCGGCGCACGTTCTGTGTCCCGGCGAAAAGTAATCCCTACCTACCATAATCAATCACCCTCAACGATTTCAACGTGTCCCGAGCTCACCTTCCCGTGCTTCTCTATGACGTAACGCAGCGTTTTTCTCGTTACGTCCACGCCGCCCAAACCCAAGATGAAATTCGTAACCTTCGGTCTTTTATCCATCTCGTATAAAACATCCCTCACCTCTGTAAATAAGGTGCCCGCATTTCCTAAGGAAACGCTTCTATCTATAACTATGACGCTTTCCTTATCCTCGAGCGCCTCGCGGATTTCTCTTCTCGGAAACGGTCTGAACAGCCTGATCCTTACGAGCGAAAGTTTTTTATTTTCGTGTTCGATGAAGTGCTTTATAGTTCCACACACGCTTCCGGCAGCGATTATCGCGGTTTCGCCGCTGCCGTAGGTTTCCACCATCCCGTTGCCGTATTTTCTTCCGAAAATCGAGTGAAACTCGCGATTAACCCTGCCCACCACCTCCTTTGAGCGGAGCGCAGCTTCGTGCAACTGCTTTCTTATACGCGCGTAATCCTTCGGAAACGCCAGCGCTCCGAAAGTTAAGGGTTTCTCCGGGTCGAGTTTGTACTTCGGATTGAACTTGGGCAGGAATCTTTCAACTTTCTCCTTCGAAGGTATGCTTACGGGCTCGTAAACGTGGGTGAGGTAAAAACCATCGATGCACACCATCGTTGGTAAGAGACATTCCTCCGCGATTTTATACGCCTGAATCACGCTATCCACCGCTTCCTGAACAGACTCGCAGTATATCTGTATCCATCCGTTATCCCTCTGTGATACGGAATCCTGATGGTCGTTCCATATGTTGATGGGCGCGGATAAAGCCCTGTTCGCCACCACCATAACTAAAGGAATTCTCAGACCGGCTGCGGCAAAGAGAACCTCGTGCATAAGCGCCAAGCCCTGTGAGGAGGTTGCGGTAAAGCTCCTCGCTCCCGCCGCGGTTGCTCCCAAAATCAACGAGATGGACGAGAATTCCGCTTCCGTATTCACGAACTCGCAATCTATTTCTCCGTTCGCATGCATTCGGGCAAGGGCTTCGACTATGTGGGTTTGCGGGGTTATGGGGTAAGCGGCGATAACCTTTACATCGCAGAGAGCGACGGCTTCTGCTATCGCGCGACTACCTTCTATAACCTTTTCACTCATTTCTCCTCCACCTCTTTTGTTATCGCTTTAACCGGGCATTCCTCCATGCAGATGAGACAGCCCTTGCAGTAGTCGTAATCGATAACGCATTTTTTACCTAAGTGTTCAACCTCTTTTATTTCTATGCAACCTTCCGGGCAGAATTTTTCGCATACACCGCAACCCACGCACTTGGAAAAATCGACCCTGGGTTTGAAGTTCCGCCATCCACCGGTTTTGTTTCTCGCGGTGCTTCCAACACTCTCGATTACACCGCCGGGCAAATCCTTCATTTCCTCACCTCTTTATCTGATTGAAAACGATTTCCGTTGCTTTCTTGTTCAACTCCGCGATTTTGCCTCTGCCGGCGAACATTTCGTCGATTGCTTTGAAAAGAGAGTTCAGACTCACGAGTCCCGTAAGCGCCGCGAACGCGCCGAGAATGGGTATGTTAACAAAGGGTTTCCCTATAATTTCAAGAGCGGTTTTCGTTACATCGATGCACACAGTTGCGTAGTCATCTATCTGCATGCTTTCGTGGGTGTTAACTATAACCATCCCCCCGCTTTTAAGGGTGGGAGATTCGTTTAACAAACTTTTATCGAGAACCAGAAGATAGTCCGGGCTGTGAACCTGCTCTCTCAAAATAATCGGCTTCTCATCTATCCTGCAGAAACTCATTACAGGAGCTCCTCTTCTCTCCACACCGAAAAAAGGGAACGCCTGCGAGTATTTTCCCTCGTAAAACACTGCCTTCGCGAGCACGTATGCCGAGGTGACCGCGCCCTGACCGCCCCGACCGAAAACGGTAACTTCCTTCATACTCTTCACTACTTAACAATCTAATTTATGAAGAATATAAATAAGTTTCCTTTGCGAATCTTCGCGATTCGTCGATTATCGTTGATTTATTAAAAACTTATTTTGAGTCAGCTTCGCAGTTTCTTTCTGTTCCTACCCACCATATTACCTGCGATAATTAAAATCCTGAGGAAAATGGGTTAAAAGAAAATCGCTTGTATCATAATCTCTTTATTATTCTCTGCTGGCTGTAGAATCTCACGTTAATTTGAAAGAATACAATTCACGGATTGTTTGCAACACTGGTATAATATCCACACCAAGACTCAGTTTCATTATCACCGCTAATCTTGGAAACAAGGAGGTTCTTTCCAATGTCGGCATGACGGCATCGAATTAACTTTACTTTTACCCCCACTGCCCCTGTTCGTAATAATCATGGAAGAGAAACGATTAATTAAAGGGAATCACGTTTTGCTATACTCGCGATAATTCTCGCTGCCTATCATGCTGATTTTGGAAAGAACTAACAAGCGATTTACGTTATTAATATAAAAACTCTCTGAAAAATAAAAAATAAGTGATGATATGCAGGTGTACAAAGGAATTCTTTTAATGAACGGTGTCGGGTTTGAAAGCAACATGTATCTGATAGATAAAGAGGTGCTCGTGGATACGGGGACAGGACTCTTCTTTCCGCAGATAAGGGAAAATCTCATCAATCTCGGTATAGACCCGAAAAAGATAAAACTCATAGTAAACACGCACTGCCATTTCGATCACGTGGGCGGCGATAAGAGTTTTCGCGACTTATGCAACGCGGAGATAGCGATTCACGAGAACGACGCGCAGGCGTTGGAAGAAGGGGATAACAATCTTACCCTCGCTACCATGTTCGGTAAAAAAATAAAAAGCATAACTGTGGATAGAAGGCTGAAGGAGAGGGATAGGATTAAAACGTCGAACTTCTGCTTTGAAGTGATTCACACACCGGGGCACACGCCGGGAAGCATATGCCTTTACGAAAGTAAAAAGAAAATTCTCATCTCGGGCGATACGCTGTTCAGCGACGGTATCGGAAGAAGCGATTTACCGGGCGGTGATTCGGATTTGCTTCGCGAATCGTTGAAAAAATTATCGAAACTCAAAATCACTTACTTACTTCCAGGTCACGGTATGCCTAAAACGGGCGGCGTGAATTTTCTTCTCAAACAGATTTTGGCAAGAATGAAATAAAAGAAAAACAAAATTACTCCACCACAATCTTCTTTTCCTTTTTAGCGGGCTCCGCCTTCGGTGCTATCACCGTTAAAATTCCATCTTCGAGCTTCGCTCTGGCTTTTTCAGGTATTATGGGTGCTGGTAAGCGGTATGTGTTTTCCACCTTACTCTCTTCAGCGCTCGTAAAAAACGATGTCGCTGTTTTTTCTTTCGAAAGTTTCTTTTTCTCCGCCCTCACGTGCACTGTATTTTCCGTGACGCGCAGATCTATTTCGTCCCTTTTGAATCCCGGTAAGGGTATCTGTACCACCACTTCCTTATCGGTTTGCTTTACCCTTCCTGAAATCTGCGAAATTCTCGGAAGCGATATTCTGGGTATGGTGAACTCGAATCTGAAGGGCTCCGACCAGAAACTTCTAACTGCTTCCTCGAATTCCCTCCGAGTCCGCTCCATTTCTTCCAGGGGCTCTTCCCAGAAGAATCTGTATTCTTTTTTCTTTTTCTTCGCCATATACCTCACCCTATTTTATTTACCCTTACATTTATTTAAATTTTAGTTTATGTGTAGCATAACAAATGAAAGAACAAAAATTTTCTTAACGTAAAGAATTATCATTTGAAACCGATGAGCGCAAAACAAGGGTTTTGAAAGGCGCGTGAGTGTTGTATTAACTACCTGTGTTGAACGGAATCAAACTTAAACCAAAAATAAGTTTTATACATGAGTGATATGAGTATTTTTTATTATACCAAGTAATTAAAATTTTTACTGTTGCCGGCGTGGCGGAACCAGGCTAACGCGCCTGCCTCGAGAGCAGGTGGGGCTCTGCCCCGTGCAGGTTCAAATCCTGCCGCCGGCGCTCCTGGTTTCCTTAGTGAGGGGGATGATAGGCACGGAAAAACCGCTCGTCGGAATAGTGGGCAAACCCAACGCGGGCAAATCGTCGATGCTGAAAGCGCTAACCATGGTGGATGTTAAAATCGCGAACTATCCGTTCACAACGATAGACGCGAACGTCGCAACGGGATTCGTTACGATGCCGTGCGTGTGTAGAGAGTTAAACGTGAGGTGCAATCCGAGAAATTCTCCCTGCGTGAACGGCATAAGAATGATACCTGTAAACATAATAGATGTCGCCGGTCTCGTGCCGGGCGCCTGCGAAGGAAGGGGATTGGGAAACAAGTTTTTGGATGAGTTGCGGAGGGCGGATTGTTTGATTCACGTGGTCGATTGCTCGGGCACAACGGATAGCGAGGGTAATCCGTGCGAGCATCACGACCCGTGCGAGGACGTAAGGTTTCTTGAAGAGGAGATAGACCGGTGGTTCGAAAGCATAATCAGAAGGGGTTTGGAGAAGTACGAGAGAAAGATTAAGTACGAGCGCGTGGATGTAGAAGACGTGCTCGCGGAGCAGCTCGCGGGACTCGGCATAACGAAATCCCACATCGCTCAAGCGATGGAAAAAGCGGAATTCAACTTCGATAATCTGCTGCCGTTCGCGAGGGCGCTGAGAAGCGTAGCGAAACCCATGCTTATCGCAGCGAACAAAATGGATTTGCCGCGGAGCGAGGAAAATCTTAAGCGGATGAGGGAGGAATTTCCGGATAAAATCATAATACCATGCTACGCAGAAGGGGAGATAGCGCTGAAATTAGCCGCGAAAAAAGGTTTGATAGAGTATTTTCCAGGAGAGGGAGATTTTAAAATAAAAGGCGAGGTGAACGAGAAGCAGAGGGAGGCGCTGAATCGCATAAAAAAGTTTCTGGAGAAATGGGGCTCGACGGGCGTGCAGGAAGCGTTAAACAAAGCCGTGTTCGAGCTCTGCGGCTACGTGGCGGTCTATCCCGTGGAGAATGAAAATAAGTTCGCGGATAACGCGGGTAACGTGCTGCCGGATATCGTTTTAGTACCCAAAGGCTCGACGCCCCGCGAGCTCGCAGGAAGGATTCACGAAGACCTCGAAAAGCACTTTGTATGCGCAATAGATGCGAGAACCAAGCAGAAGCTTCCGAAGGATTACGAACTGAAGCACCGCGATATTATAAAAATAATTACGAGAGCATAGCTTTTAAAACCGTAAAATTTTTACATAACAAAACAGGCGGATGAGCGAGAATTATACTCTTTTCTAACTAAACGACGAATTACGGCAATCACCACGTTTACTTGCGGTCATCAATACACCAAATAGAGGAACTCTTTACTAAACTTCGTTCATGCCTGCGTTGAGTATGCTGTAGCGTTACTACCCCCAAGGGATACATTTTTATCCTTTACCGTTAACTCTTTCTATGCCGCGAAAATTCGCCGCCATCGCGGTTGATTTAGCCGGTGTTTTAACCGCCGACGGATTGAGGGAGGTGCAGAACAGATTGGAAGGGAGATACGCGAATTTCAGCGAAACCTTCAGGAAGCACTGGCACAAATGTGCGAAGGGAAGCATCACCACCGCGGAGATGTGGAGTTCGGTATTCAGGAATTACGGCACGGAGATAGATAGCGATGCGGCAAGAATGCTTGATGAAGAAGCGGTGCTCAACCACCGTGTTAATCAACGCGTGCTTCGCATGCTCGAGCGCTCGAGGAAAAAGGGTCGGAAAACCTTTCTCGTTACGAACACCGCTTACGAATATCTCAACGAAATAGAGAGGCGTCATCACCTGAGGTTCGGCGAGCTTTTCACAGGAATAATAGCACCGTACCTAACTGGAAGGATGAAACCGGATGAGCGCGTGTTCTCCATGCTGATAGATGAATGCGGTGTCGAACCGGAAGAAATACTCTATCTCGATGACAGCCAGAAAAATGTCGAAACCGCAAGGAATTTGGGAATCGATGCCCGTGTGTACAGATACTTGGGGTGATACGCATGGAGCAGGTGTTAAGAGAGATGGGGTTATCCAAAAACGAGATAAAGGTTTACCTCACGCTGCTCAAACTCGGTTCGGCGAACGTTGGCGATATCACGAAAAAATCCGGGGTGCACAGAAGGAACGTTTACGATTGTTTGGAAAGATTGATGAAAAAGGGTTTGGTAGGTTACGTTACGAAGCACCGCACGAAATATTTCGAGGCATCGCCTCCGCGCAGGCTTCTCGAACTGGTGCGCGAGGAAAGGGAAAAACTCAAGGAAAAGGAAGCGAAGATACTTACCGTCGTTTCCAAACTCTCGGGCGTTTACGGACTCGCGAGGAACGAGGAGCGATTCGTAACGATATATCACGGAGTCGAGGGAATGAAGCTCGTGTTCAACGATATAGTAAAAACCGCAAAGGAAAACCTCGTGCTCGGAGCGCACACACCTCCCAAGGAAATAAGGGGATTTCTCAACTCCTTTCACAAAAAGAGAATAAAAGCCGGTATTCGCGAGCGCTTTCTGTTCGCGGCGGATAGCGAGGAATGGGCAGCGTATCTTAAACGCATGCCCCTTACGAGCGTGAGATTTCTTCCGGGTAATATAAAAAGCAGGGCGGCGGTGAATATCTACGCGGATAAGGTGGCGATTTTCATGTGGTCAGAGCCCACGACGATTTTGATAAAAAACGAGGAGGTTGCCGATGCGTTCAGGGAATACTTTAATCTGCTCTGGAAGCTGGGAAGGAGAAAAGCGTAGCGTGTGTTCCGCCATCACCGCATACGTTTATATACGGCTCATGCGCAAGATTAGAGTATGGGTGAGCGAAAACTCAAGAAAGCACCCGGGATAATTCCTGCGGTGGACGTCCCCTTGGGTAAAGCAGTACTCCTTCTCAACGAATTAAAGGAACTGAAGGACGAAATCACCGCTGCGAAATTGGGTTATAAGGTATCCGACGACGTGGGTAAACTCGTTGCGAAAACAGTGCTGAGGGACCACGCCGGAATAGATTTGCCGTTTATTTTAGACTATCAGAAGGCGTGCACCGATGTGCCGCACGTTATAGAAAATCAGGTAAGGGATTGGGCGAGTTACGATATGTTCGACGCGATCATAGGCGACCCGCTGGGCGCGGGCTCGCACAGAGAGAAAAAGGGAGCGTTGGAAGCGTTCGTAGAAACGTGCTACGAGTGCAACGTTATACCCATCGTTGTTATAGAGAAAACCTCTCCCGGGGCAACGAGGTATTCCTCGCTCGAAAAGTGCGAGGAACTCGCGAGGGATGCACGTGATTTAGGCGTGAACTACGTGGTGGCGCCGGCGACGAGACCGGAGAGAATAGAAGTTTATAAGAGGATAGGAGATTTCGAGGTGATTTCTCCGGGCGTAGGACCGCAAAAAACAGGTAACGTAATAGAGGATGCGAAAAACGCTGTGCGGCACGGCGCGGACCACTTGGTAATAGGTCGCGGGATTTTCAACGCTGCGAATCCGAAGGAAATGACGAAAAAGATTTACGAAGCGCTGCTCGAAGCTTACGGGTGAGGAGCGTGGCTTTCGATAAAAAATCGTTTATCGAATTCGCGATGAAAAACAGCGTTGCGGACGTGCGCAACGAACCCATAACCCTTGCCTCCGGAAGGGGGAAGGCACCGCCGTACTGCTATCACTACGTGAACTGGCGTCCTGTTTACACACGGGTTTCCACAGCGGAAGAACTCGCGAATTATATTATCGATCTCTCAGAAGATAATAAAATCGATGTAGACAGTTTCGTGGGAATTCCTGAGGGAGCAACGCTTCTCGGCGGGATAACAACCTATCTCCATGCAAAGAGGAGCGGCGGGGACGGAGAGCTCATATCGATACGCAAAAAACCGAAGGACCACGGCTTACCGAAGGATAGGCATTTTGTAGGGAATCCCGAAGGGAAGCGCATAGTTCTGATAGAAGACGTTACCACCACGGGAAATTCCACCGCGAAGGACGGTTTGCTCAGAATGAAGGATGTTAACTGTAAGGTAGAAGCTCTCGTGGTTTTAACCAACAGAATGGAGTACACCCCGATTCCGGGTAGGGATGATAAAAAACTCGTGGAGGAGTTCGAAGAAGCGTACGAGCAGCTTACGGGAGAACGATACAGAGAACCCATGAGCGTGCGCGAGTTCGTCGAAAAATGCGGCGTGGCGTTTCTCGAGATGAGCAACATCAACGATTTGCTGAGCGCCCGCAACAGGGAAAAACCGCTGAGCAGCGAGGAGATAAGAAGGATCGACGATTACTTCAAAGAATACTGCATCACGGGATTTCGGGTGTGAGATTTATTTTTCTTTTCTTACATCGTTAAAGAAAATGTAAAATACTTCGGTTTATTATCGCTTATCGATTTTTTACAACGCCGTTTGTGGGTATTGATGCCGAAACCATGTTTCGTTTCGCACCATCCGATTACCTGCGATTTTTAGTAATATTTCTCCAGCACGGTTTTGACGAGTTCGGAATACACGGGTCTCGTGATGAAAACGCCCACGAGGATGCCGAGTATCGTTGTTATCGCGAAACCCCGAAGCATGCCGAATCCCAGCACCATTAACGGAAGCATCGCACCTATCGTTGTGCCGGCGCTTCCGAAAATAACGAAGAACGCTCTGTTCAGCCTTTCCCTCAGGGAAATATGCTGCTCCTTCCCAGCGCGTATCTCATCGGTTATCATCACCTGCTGCTCTATGCCCGTGAGAACGACCACGAAAATTCCGACGAGCGAGCCTAAATCGAGGGTCCAGCCGATGAGAACCGAGCACGCCAGAATTATGATGATCTCGCTCAGCGTGGTAAAGATGATGAGGGAGACCACCTTAACGCTGCGATATCTCAACAGCAGTACAGAGGATATCGCTATCAGAGCAACGATTCCGGCGAGCAACAGATTTTCGAAGAATTCTATACCCAGCTTCGGTGTGATTTTGTATACCGAAAGCACGTTGAGTTTCACGGGCAAACTACCGCTCCGCAAAATGTTCTGCAGGAATCTCCTTTCCTCTATCGCCTCCTCCCTCGTTCTGGAACTTCCGGTAACGCTCGCTATCGTTGTGGGCTTCTCCTTCAACCCGGCGCTTATGGAAAGGTTGCTCATCTCCTTACCGTCGAGATAGAGAAAGAGCTTTTCTTCGAGATAGAGTTCCTCACCCAATCGTGCGGGTCTGATTCCGAGATTTCTCACCACGTTATAGAAGCGCTGCGCGGCCTCTTCCGTAACCTCGACCCGAAACCCCCAGGTGTAGAAGTCACCTTCTCGCTGCAGGAAGGAATGCTGCGGGTCTATGTACACCTTAACTATATCCTTTCCGCGATTATCGTTTCTGTACACCGTTGCCAGCAAACGCGCGGCATCCGAGGAGATGTTGACTATCTCGAAATTTATTCCCAAATAGGAAAAGTTCTGATGTATGCGATACGCAGTATCGTTTATAACGATGCTGTTATTTTTGAGTTCGACCTCCAACCATTTTTCTTTAGGACCCACCTTAAGCATGCCCTTATTTTCTTCGAACTTTACCGTTAGCGGAATCTTACCTTCGAATATTCCTGTGGTGTTTATGAGTTTCATGAGCTCCTCTTCCGTACCGCCCGCTATCTGTATCTGGATAAAACTTTGGTTACCGAACTTCGATATCTGGAAGGAGGATTCCCTCACAGAGGACACGCGCTTTTCCAGCGTTGCCTTCACATCTTCCAACACCTCATCGCTTACATTACCCTGTGGCTCCACCACGGCGTAGATACCGCCTTCCAAATCGAGACCGAAACGAAGGTTGGTGAACTTTCTCTTCTCGAATTTAACGAGGGTGGAGTTGAACAGAGTTTTTATCTCGCCTCTATTGGTTGAGAGCGTAACGTACTTTCCGTTAAGCGTACGTAAATCCACCTGCGACGGAGGTTTGCCGTTGATTCGGTAAACCACATCGTTGGGCAGGAGTTTGTTGTGAAGTTCCGATGAAGAATCAACGTATTTTACGACGAGTTCGTCTCTCGGCCAGGGAGAGATTACTATAAGAGAAGCAACCAACATCGCCGCAAGCACCCACGCTCTGGGATGTTTCATTTGCTACCCCCTTTTCTTTCGGAAAACCAACGCAAAATACAGGCGTTCTGAACCCAGGTATTCACGATATCCGCGAGAAGTCCTGTACAGAGCACGAGCGACATTACCTGAATGGTGTAGTTCTGCGAAAGAAAATAAATCGTTATTAAGGAAATCACACTCGTTACGGATACCGTTAATCCCGTTTTTCTCGCATTCTTTACGTTTACCTCAAGGTTACCGCGCTTCTTCATCACGCTCGTTGTAAGCAGGATGTTGGTATCTATCGAATAGCCGAACATCATGAGCAGCGCGCCTATCACCGGAATGCTGAGCTCCACGTTCATGAGCGAAAGGGCGGCGAGCGTATCCACGAAGTTCGATGCGAGCGCGAGCAGAATCGCGGCGCAGGGAAGCGGGGAGCGGAAGAGGAAGAAAATTACGCAAACGATTAATACCGAGGTGCACAGCAGCGCTATCTTCGACTGTTCCCAAAAAACCCTACCGAGCACGGGCTCTATTCTACCGATTTCTATTTCGCTTTCGTTGAACTCCGCGAAACGTTTCGCTACGCTGAGTATCTGCGTTTCGTTCAGCGAAGAACTCTGGATTATTATCGCTCGTTGATTACCCGCTATCTCGCGCACCACAGCACCCGGAAGCCGGGAGGAGATTTCTGTTATGTTTACGCGCTGTTTTAGTGGTATCGTTACCGTTATACCGCCAGTGAGTTCCACACCCCGACGAAGCACCTCTCCTGTTGTAAGAAGGTTATTGGTGATTATTCCTGTAGAAATTATCAGAAGAGCAATCGGAAGAAAAATTATTTTTTTATACCATTCCATTTATTTATCACCAAACCCATTTTTATAAGGGGTGTGTGAATTTTTATATTTTGTTTCGTCAGCCGAAAGAAAGAAAAACAACATTTTTATTATTTCAACGTTTAAAAACTTTAGTTTTAACAATTATTCAATGGTGATAATATGGCGAGCATACTTCACGTGAAGCACGAAGTGATGGATGCTCTGAAGACGATAGGGTTGAATCTCTATGAGAGAAAGTTATGGGTCGCTTTGCTTTCTAAGGGTATTGCAACCGTGGGTGAATTGGCGGATTTAAGCAACGTTCCGAGGTCGCGGTGTTACGATGTGCTCGAAAGTCTTGCGGATAAGGGCTTCGTTATAATCCAGCCTTCGAAACCCATGCGCTACGTTGCAATAAAACCGAAAGAGGCGCTCGAAAGGGCGAAACGCAGGCTCTATCAAAAAACGGACGAAATGATAAAGCGCATCGAAAACCTGCAAAAAAGCGAGATGATTAAAGAATTGGAAAATATATACAGCGAAGGCATACGTGTTACCAAACCGGAGGAATTTTCCGGCGCGCTGCGCGGAAGGGAATCGTTCTACGAGCATTTAGAAGAGCTGTTGAACAAAACGAAGCGCAGTATTTCGCTGCTAACGACCGAGCAGGGATTGATAGACATTTATCAAAGGTACAGCAGGTTGCTGCAGCGCGCGGCGAAGAACGGTGTTAACATAAGGATTTTGGCTCCCGTAACCGAGCGCACCGCGGAGATAGCGAAGGAGTTTTCCAAATTTGCGAAAATAAAGGATATAAGGGGTCTTCAGAAGACCCAACCGATTTCGCGCGCGTGCAGTATCGACGGCAAGCACTTTCTGATAAGTTTGACCAACGATGAAAAAACGAAGCCGAGCGAGGACGTGGGTTTCTGGACGAGCAGCGAGCATGCGGCGAGCGAGTTTTTCGAGCCCATATTCGAACTGCTGTGGAAGCACGGTAAGAGCGTGTAGACTTATTTCTTAAACGCTCGAAGTGATGAGAGTGGTCAACCGTAGAGAAATTTGTAGCGAGGTGGAGGAGCGTGCATTACGCTTCCTTAGAAGTATAGGTAAAAAAGATGAGGTTATCGTTGTTTTTCACAACGACGGCGACGGAATATGCTCGTGCGCGCTCATGAAGCACTTTCTCAAGACTCACGCAGGAATAGATGCGCATATAATTTCGCAGCCCATGCCTCCCAAGCGAACGCTCTCGCAGAGAATAAAACTCTCGCTGCCCACGAAGATTATATTTCTCGACCTCGGAATAGACCAGAAGAAGAAGATAATAAAAAACCTCGAAATGGATTGCGAGATATTGATTATAGACCACCACGAAATTTCGTGCAACCTCAACTCGAAGCGCACGGTGCACTATAATCCGCTGTTCTGCAGCAGGGTCTATCAGGCGGCGAGCTATCTCGTGTACAAATTGTGCTCCAGGATAATCGACATGAAGGAGCGCATGTGGGTGGCGCTCACAGGTATAATAAGCGATTACAACATCGAGGATGTGAGGGAATTCATCAACCGCGCGGCAAAGAGATACTCGAATATAATAAAACCCAACCCTTCGAGGGAGGAGCTGTTCAATTCGGAATTCGGTCGGGCAACCGAAATGATAAACGCGGCGAAGGCTGCGAGAATTTCGTGCGAGGAGATAGTGCGCATAATAGAAAGCGCGCGAACCCTGCGCGAGCTGCTCGAAAACGAGGAACTCGCGCGGGCATACGAAAGGGTGCAGAACGAAATAGAGCGCGTGTTCGTGGAGGTAAGAAGCAAGGCGCTTTCGAGTCGGAAAATAATACTTTACGAACTTCAATCGAAATTGGGAATACGGAGCCAGATATCAACGAAGCTCAGCACAGAGTTTCCCGATAAAATAATTCTCGTGTACGAACGCTCGAGGAGCAAAATTAAGATAAGCGCGAGGACGCAGCTCAACGTGAATCTGCTCTCGCTCATGAAGCACGTGCTGAGCGATGTGCATGCAACGTTCGGCGGACACGAGCACGCGTGCGGCATAGAAATAAAACGCGAAGATTTCGATTACTTCAAGCAGAAACTGCTCGAAATAGAATCGAGGATTTGAAAGGGAAGTTTTTACTTGAATATCACCAGATGAAAAGACAATCTCCAAATTAAATTACTTAGACGGTTCATTAATATTCCGAGAAACTTATTGGAGAAATATATCGCCGTTAGTGGGCGCACCGATAATAAACCCGAAACGCTACAGATTTTTTATCTCCGTTTCTATTATCCCATTTTTTACCGCGTGTCTCAGCGCGTTTTTCAGAAGCGCGACGCTTTTTACGTGAGCGTCGCAGAGATAGATGTTCGCTATCTCCACCCTACCCTTGCTTAACGTGTAGGAATACACCGTAACGATTTTCGTCGGCGCGTTTTCGCACGCTTTGGAGTTGCATCTTTCCTTAAATTTTCCTATGTCGTAGAGTTGCGATATAATCTTCGTTATCGCGGTTTCCACGCAGCATCACCGCGAAGCGCCCCGGGCAGGATTTCCGCTGCTCTCGAACCTGCGACCTTGCGGTTAACAGCCGCACGCTCTTTGTAGCGGTTGTACCGCACCTACTGAGCTACCGGGGCGTGATAATCAGATTTAGTTACATAAATCTTAATAAATTATTAAAACCCTCATATTAAGTTTATTTACAGCCGGGGCGGTAGCTCAACCCGGGAGAGCGCGCGGCTGAAGACCGCGGTGTTGTGGGTTCAAATCCCACCCGCCCCATGGTAGAGATGAAAACACACCTGAGTCTTCTGATTATAGGTGTAGTATTAATATGGATATTAATGATAGCTCTCATAGAAGCTTTACCAAAATGTAGCATATCCTATACACACCCTCCCTTTATTACTAAAAATTGTGAATGTAGAGGAATAGAAATACCATACAATAAACTCGTATATTTACTTGGTAGAGGAGTGATACTTGGTACTAACATTAAGAAGTGTCTGGGTATATGTAACACTGATAATTGTAAATGTTTTATAGCATATTCTTGGGAGGGTAAAGAAAAAACTGAAATAAAATGTGAAAAACTTACTCAAGAGTTTATTTCAACTGTAGTAAAAAAATATTTTTCATCAGAAATAAATCTTTTACAATTAGTTAAGATTGAAGATGTTGAAGATAATGAAGTTTGGATAAGGAATATAGGAAAGTACAGTATAAACACGAGCGATGTTAAAGTCTATGTCAATGAGAGTGAGGTTCAGTGTAGTTGGAAGGCGAAGTTTATATTACCATATGAAAAGGTAAGTTGTGTTCTTCCATTTTCATGTAGGAGTATGAAACTAAAAGTTGTTGCACCAGGTAATTCAGATGAAGTAAAATGCGAATAAAATAAACTTACCCATAGGTTATTTTATCTTGCAAATCTTCCACATGGCTTTGCGGCAAAATCATTCTTCCAACCAAGGTACTTCTATGCCGCGCAAATAGCGTAGATGGGAAACTCTTCTGATAGCACAGTCTAACATCATTTGCCCGCCAACTCTTTTGACTTGTATTTAATTTTACGTTGTTTGGGGCCTTCTCGCAACAATTATGCGAAGAGCGGCTTAAGCTTAAGGCGTTTCGCCGCGCTTTCAAGAATTCTTCGTGTTGGAAAGAACCAAGATTTATTCTTTCGATAACAGATTACTAATGTACGTCCATGAAAATGGGTAATTTTGTCGCAAAGCCCGAAGGAAACAGAATGCGAAATAAGTTGATTACCGCAACATTGAATAATTTCTTGAAAAACGGAACGTTCTCGGGTTGGGTAAATGGATTCGGGCGGAATTAAAATCCGGAAATCAAAGTTATCAAAATATTTCTTCACATCGAGATTTCCTTTCATCTAAGAACCCTTTTCCTTCGAAACCCTGCCGAAATCGTCTTCGATTCTTTCGATATCGTCCTCGCCGAGATAATCACCGAGCTGCAC
>Ga0190307_1000257_pt1 | contig 16424 bp, 15 predicted proteins | sample 48700745_MG_FD_161653 | JGI IMG/M metagenome (GOLD analysis project Ga0190307, IMG submission 161653) | Hydrothermal vent sediment bacterial communities from Southern Trench, Guaymas Basin, Mexico - 4870-07-4-5_MG | ecosystem: Environmental > Aquatic > Marine > Hydrothermal vents > Sediment ... | reverse complement strand
GTACGGCCTATTCATCTCGGGTCTGAGCAACCACCTTGAAGGGCAGCTCGTCCTCGGACCATTAGACTCCTCAACCGACGATTTTTATAAGGGGACACCTGAAGAGAAGGTCAAGTACGGCATGGAGAGGATGAAGAAGACGGCTGAGGCCGCCGCGGCCCTAGACGTCCCCGTCGTCAACGGTTTCATAGGCGCCCCCAACTGGGGTTCATGGTACATCTTCCCGCCAGCATACGAGAAGATATTTGAGGAGGGCTTCGAGGTCTTCGCTGAGCGTTGGGGCGAGATTCTAGATCACTTCGCGGCTCACGGGGTCAAGTTTGCCCATGAGGTTCACCCCCAAGAGCAGGCGTACAACATCGAGACCGCCGAGCAGGCTCTCAAGGCGATAAACTACAAGAAGGAGTTCGGCTTCAACTTCGACCCGAGCCACTTTGTCTGGCAAGGGATCGACCCTGTGGTCTTCATCAAGAAGTTTGGGGACCGTATCTACCACGCCCACGCTAAGGACGCTGAGCTCGTGAAGGAGAACCTTCCAACCTCGGGGGTCGTGCCGACTGGGGCTTGGCGCAGGCCTACCAGAGGCTTCAGGTTCAGGGTTGTCGGCTGGGGAGATGTGAACTGGAAGAGAATCTTAACGGCCTTCGTTGAGGTTGGGTACGACTACGTCCTGAGCTATGAGCATGAAGACCCTGTTATGAGCCGCGAAGACGGATGTGAGAAGTGCATAGCGTTCCTCAAACCGTTGATAATTAAGGCTCCCTTAGAAAAGGTCTGGTGGTAGCCATGTCGAAGGAGAAGAAGGTTGGATTTGTCAGGATGGGTGAGGTTGAGGCCGCCGGCGAGGTTAGGGAGATAGGGGTCGGGGTTCTAGGGTACGCTTTCATGGGTAAGGCTCACACGAACGCCTACATTAAGATGCCGATCTTCTTCTATCCGCCTCCAGCCAAACCTAGACTCGTAGCCATCTGCGGACGGACGGAACGAGCCGTCGCCGAGGCGGCTAAAAGATACGGGTACGAGACCTACTACACGGACTGGAGAAGCCTGATCAGAGACGAGAGGGTTGAACTGGTGGACAACTGCCTCCCGAACAACATGCATGCGGCCCCGTCGATAGCTGCGGCCGAGGCTGGAAAGCACGTTCTATGCGAGAAGCCTCTCGCCATGAACGTTGAGGAGGCCAGAGAGGTCTACGAAGCCGCTGAGAAGGCTGGAGTCAAACACATGACGGGTTTCAACTACAGGTTCATCCCGGCTGTGAGGCTGGCGAAGAAGCTCATAGAGGAGGGGTACATCGGTAAGATTCTGCAGTACAGGGCGGTTTACCTCCAAGAGTGGATTATGGACCCCAGCTTCCCACTCGTCTGGAGGCTTAGGAGGAGCATCGCAGCTTCAGGAGCCCTCGGCGACCTAGGAGCACACATAATAGATTTGGCGAGGTTTCTCGTTGGCGAGCTGAGCTCAGTCTGCGGGATGACCGAGACCTTCATAAAAGAGAGGCCTCTACCCGAAGACCCCTCCAAGAAGGGAACAGTCGACGTAGACGACGTCTTCATAGCTATGGTCAGATTTAAGAATGGAGCTGTGGGAAGCCTAGAGGCCTCCAGGTTCTGCGCCGGAAGAAAGAACTACCAGAGAATTGAGGTCCACGGAACCGAGGGTTCAATAGTCTTCAACTTGGAGAGGCTTAATGAGCTGGAGGTCTACTCGAAGAGGGATCCGGAGGACAGGATGGGCTTCAGGACGATCCTTGTAACCGAGACCGTTCATCCCTTCATGGAGCATTGGTGGCCTCACGGCCACATAATCGGTTGGGAACACACCTTCATCCACGAGATCCACCACCTGGTTGACTGCATAGTCAACGACAAGCCTGTAGCTCCTTGGGGTGCAACCTTCTACGACGGGTTGAAATGTCAAGAGGTTATCGAAGCGATCCTAAAGTCGGCTGAGGAGGGGAGATGGGTCAACATACCCTCCTAAACCCTTCCTTTTTTCGGGGATAATTAGATTTCACCTCAGCCTTTTCTGTGGTTCTCTACGATCGCTTTGATCACTTGGTAGGCGTCCGTGACCTCGGCCTCCCTGATCTCCTTTAAGGCCCTCTTCAAGTCTTCTGCGCTAACGTACGGTAAGCCCTCGATCCATTCGATCTTCAACCTTTTCGAGGAAATTACGGGGATTAGGTACTTAGAGAAGACCTCTAAGGCGTAATGTGACATGGAGCCTCTGGTCACAACCGTCTTCACTCCTCTTTTGGCTAGGGTCTCAGCCGTCGACGCGCCTCCTCCGCTCGGGTCGAGGAGGATCACCGAGTCGCCGGTCTTGATGTTGTAGAGTTGGAAGGCTTTTCTGAGGCCTTTCTCGGTGAAGGCTTCTATGGGCTTCAAGAGTAGGAGTTTCCCTCGAGATTCGAGTTCCCTCAAACGTTGCATCTGGTTGAAACGTCTCTTGTACTCTTCTAGCTGTTTGGAGTACTCGGCAACCTTAGACCTGAGCCTCTTCACCTCGTCTAGAAGCCTCTGATACTCCCTTTCACGCCTTATCTGGACCGTTTGCTCACTTCTTATGGCTTTGATCTTCTCTTTTAGGGAGGATATCTCGCTTCTCAAGCCCTTGATCTTGAGGTGTAGCTCGCGGTTAGCCTCTCTGAGACGTTTGGTTTTTTCCTTCTCCCGGATCAGTCGTTCGTTGAGTTCCCTAATTATATTCTTCAACCTCGCCTCTTGAGAGACGGGTCTCTTGATTAAGGGTGGAACCGGGGGTTTTTCAGGCTTCTGGAGGAGCTGGACGGCTCCTTTCACGGTGTATCCCCGAACGACCAGGTTCTTCACCTCGTCAACCGGGACTTTGAGGCCGAGCCTCTTTATCCTCGCCTCAACCTTCTCGAACTTGCCCTTGTAATGCTGGTAAGCCTTCACGGCGGCGGCTAAAGCGTCGATCTCATGGGCGTTCTCCAACTTGAGGCCGTACTGTTCCATGTAGGCCCGTGCGACCTGATGCTTCTCCTCCGCACTCATAGAGATCGAAGGAACGAAGAGGACAGCGTTCAGTTTTACGGATATCTTCTCTAGAAGGTCTGGGGCGGGTGAGACGTCGCTTGAGATTATTGCGGGTTCACCCAGCTCCGTGATCTTATGTATTAGGCTTGAGAGGGGCCAGCCACGTTTACTGCCGACGAAGACGGGGTTTCCATCCAGTGACAACGCGGCTAAGCCGACTGTGACGCCGGGATCAATCCCGACTATGAGTCTCCTCGAGCCCAACTCAGCATCGACCAAATTAATTAGTAGGGTAACCCCTCCCTTTAAGTGTATAAACCGTTAATAAAAAATTAGTCATTACTCAACAATGAGAGAAGGTAAGTTTAGTAACGCATTACTTTGGCGGATCGGATGAAATCGTGGAAGCCTTAGCCGCTTTGCTCAGACTCGGATTCTGTTGCCTTACCGATTCTATCCCAGTCTATATTCTTCACGATCGCTTTGAGGTGCTCTTTAAGGATTTTGTTGGCTTTCTCGAAGCCCAGTCTACCCGAGTTCCAAGTGACGAATGGCGGGTAGAAGGAGGCCTCTTTAAACTTCGCCTTCCCATCCTCAATCTCAAACTTGACGTATCCGAGCTCCCTCAAGTAGCATGCGTCGTTGGGGCAGAGTATATCGATCTCCTTCATCTCGTGTTTGAGGTAGAGAACTTTATAGTCGTTTGGGTCTTCTATGAACGTTCCACAGGGACATTGAATTTTATCCATCGCAGTCTCCAACTCATTCACCTCCCTTTAGGACTCCTCCAAATCTTCAGCCGTTATCGTAAGGGCTCTCCTCCGCTCGATATTCTCGATCTCACCGTCCCTTAAGAAGACAACCCTGTCACTTATATCGATCATCTTGAGGTCGTGGGTTGCACAGATGATCGTTGTCCCCCTCTCAACCTTCAGACGGTATAGGAGCTGAACTATGGCGAAGCCCGTGTTGAGGTCTAGGTTTCCAGTCGGCTCGTCTGCCAATATTAAAGACGGGTCGTTGGCCAAAGCCCTAGCTATGGCGACACGTTGTTGTTGGCCTCCGCTGAGCTCGTTGGGTCTGTGGTCGACCCTATCCCCCAACCCAACGAGGGTTAGGAGCTCCACGGCCTTCTTCTCTCTCTCCTCCCTAGGCACCCCGAGGAAGATCATGGGTAGGGCCACGTTCTCCTTGGCTGTTAGAACTGGGATGAGGTTGAAGGTCTGGAAGATGTATCCGACCTTCTTGCATCTCAGCCACGCTATCTGGTTGGGCTTCATACGGAAGACGTCTACGCCGTCGATTAGTACGTTTCCCTTCGTCGGAGTGTCTATACCCCCGATCATGTTGAAGAGCGTTGTCTTACCTGAGCCGGAGGGACCCATGACGGAGAGGTACTCGCCGTGGGGAATCTGCAGGTTTATCCCCTTTAGAGCGTGAATTTCCTCACCTCTCAAATGGTAGATCTTGTGGACGTCCCTCACCTCTACGGCCATAACTTTCTCCATGGCACAGTCCTTCCATCCGACCAGTCGTCTTATAATCTCAGGTAAATATTAATAATTCTTTTGGTATAGTCCGATCCCGGTTGATCTCATCTACCCCAAGGGATGGGCCAGCTTCTTAACCATTAAGTAGGCGTCCTCCCCGTCCGCGTAGTACCCCTTAATAATCTTCTTGATCTCGAACCCGAGCTTCTTGTAAAGGTTTATAGCTGGCGTGTTGCTCACTCTAACCTCCAGATAGCACTCCTTAGCCCCATACTTCGCAGCCATGGCCTCTAAAGCCTTAGAGACCAAGGCGTATCCTATGCCCCTTCTCCTGTACTCAGGTAGGACAGCTATAGAGATTGTGTGACCCCTCTTGAGTATCCCTAAGGGCTTGAAGGACAGCAGGCCGGTCTCGATCCGGCACATTATGTACCCGACTATCACCCCCCTGTCTTCTGCCACTAGGAAAGTCTCCGGAAACCTTTTAAAGTGGTCCATGAAGAAGTAGCTCGGGTAGTTCTCCGGTAGACACGTCCGGTTAATGTACATAACCTGCTCCAAATCTTTGGGCTCGAAGGGCCTCAACTTAATGTTCGGTTGCAACTTGGATCTTCAACCTAAACATTACTTAGAAATAAGGAGAATAAATCATTAATATCCTTTTATTCTTTGCGGGCTAATTAGCGTGCTTTGATTATCTTTTCTCTTATGTTATTTTTGGCTTTGCGGACCAACTCTTCTGGTGGTGGGTCTCGCTTCTATTCTTGGCTGGTTTTATCGGTTCTCTGTTAGTCTCGACGTAGTGTTTCTTTCTTCCTTGTTCTCGTTCAACACCCTTCTCCGGCCTTATGAACCTTGATGCCAGCAGAGTCAACAATAATCACGATCGGCCCAGCTGAGAGCTTTGGAGGCTCGTAAAGTGAAGGATATAAGTTGAGTATACGCCTTCTGAGGCTTGAATGGTCTGCTGAGGAAAGCCATAGAACGAGCTTCTTCAAGGCGCTGGTGAACCAAGTTGCCTGCAAGAAAAACCGGGTAGGTAACGAGCAAAAGAAAGAACTCCGCCTATCTCTCCGTCAGCATGTAAGGACGGCCGGCCTTCTTGCGGGTCATATGCCTCAACTCGGGACAATAGCTCTCAAAAATTGAGGGTGAAAAGGGAACTCATACTAAGCCTAATCAAACGTTCATCAACGCCTCTCCCGGTCCATAGATGCTCCACCCTTCATACAAAACAAAGAAGAAAAATTTACTCCGCAAAGGCATATTTTTATTTGGTTGTGAGGAGAAGAATTATTTAAATCCTTTAGTAACCAAGAAGAGGCTGAGAAACCTTGAGCTACCAAGAGCGGTTAAACCGGTATGTAACTGCTATGCGCAACGAAAAACCCGACTGCATTCCTATACGTCCATTCGTCGCTGAGTTTGTCGCAAAATATGCGGGCTATACTTGTCAGGAAGTAACACATGATTATAGGAAGGCATTTCAGGCAGTGCTTAAATGTGCTAGAGATTTCGACTGGGATGCGATGGTGCCCAACATGGTTTACGTCTGGACGGGTCTGACGCAAGCCTTAGGCTTAAAATATTATGCGATACCGGGCATCGATGTCCCTCCTAACACTCCGTTTCAATATCTTGAACCCCCCGAGCAAAGGGCGTTTATGAAACCAGACGAGTATAACATGCTGATCGACGATCCCACATCATTTTTGTACAATGTATGGTTGCCACGTGTTTCGAGAGAAATTGCAGGTGAAGATTCATTTTCGTACCGTAGCAAACTTGCCCTCGTAAAAGGCGCTATGGCTATGAGCGAGTACTTTAATGCGCTTGCATCTCAGGCAGAAAGAATGAGAAGAGAAACAGGAACAGTGTCGGCTATAGCTGGCATCCTTAAAGCCCCACTCGACATCATTGCTGACAAGCTACGCGGATATATCGGTTTAATTAAGGACTTGCATAGACAACCTGAAAAGGTGCTTGAGGCCTGCGAAGTCCTCGCTCCGCATCTGACAAAAGTTGCACTTATGACCGCTGACCCGACGAAAACCGTGCCTATAGGTTTTTGGATGCATCGAAGCTACGTGCCCTTCATTAACATGAAGCATTTCAAAAACATTTTCTGGCCTACTCTTAAACCGATCATTGAAGAGCTCTGGTCTCATGGGCATCAAGTACTTTTTTATGCAGAGGGCGACTGGACTCCGCACCTTGAGACCTTCGCTGAACTACCTGAAGGTAGCATAGTTTTCCACATCGACAGAACCGACATTTTAGAGGCACATAAAAAGTTGGGGAGAAAGTTCTGTTTAAGCGGGGGCTTACCTAACTATCTGCTTTCCGTCGGAACACCCGAAGATGTGAAGCGCTACTGCAAGAAGATTATTGATAAAGTAGCCTCAGACGGAGGTTACATAATGGACGCATCAGCCATTATTCAAAATGACGCTAAAATCGAAAATATTAAAGCAATGACCGACTTCACACGTAAATACGGAAAATATGAGAGTGACACTCCGCAGGATTCGAAGCGTGAGCAAACATTTTCCAAGCAAACAGTTGAAGAAGACTCATCAACGCGTTTCAAAAAATTAAAGGTTAAACCGGGCGTCTGCATTCCCTGGAGCGAGAAACGCAAAGAAATAAAGATTTTAGGGGATGAAAAAATCGTAGAGAGAATATGGGAGGAAATTGAATCGTTCGGATACTTATTTATCTGGCAAATTCTGCTCTCCTTCTAAAAATCCTTAATAGGCTTAAACATGAGAATAGAAGATTCACAGATTAATCCGCAAAGCGCCCTTTCATAGTTACTCTTCCTTGGCAGGGGCTGGCACGACGGTGTTTCCGCTCTTTATAACGGTGATCTTGGCGTTCCTCCCGACCTCTCCCAGAACATGCCGCAACGCTTCGTTGACCGTTCTATGAACTCTAGAGCCGAAGATTTCGAGGGCGTAGTGGTCGGGTAGAACCGAGACAAGGCGTATTCTAGACCTTTCCATCGCCCTCATAAGGAGGTAAGCCACGTATCCGCCGAATGTGAACCTTCTCTTCAAACGCCTCTTTAGGGCTTCAGCCTTCTTAAACCGTTTCACCGCCGCGTGGAAGGATTCTTCTCCGCAACCCTCAAGGCACTCAGCCACTAAAACGAAGGTTCCGCCCCGCTTCAAAAACTCCAAGCCGTTCATAACCCCGAGGGAAGCCGTGCAGAGGTTCCTGTCGTGAGGTGCTCCCCCAGGGCTCAAGAAGACTACGTCTGCCCTCCTTTCAACCTGAACGGCGTACATGTCTTCGAGAAGCTTCACCCCGCGCATGAAGGACTCATCTAAGGAGCCGGAGAAGGCGGCTAAAACCTCCCCCCGACTATTCCTAACAACGTTCACTGCGAAGTCAACATCCACGAGCCTAGATGCCTCAACCATATCTTCGTGAACAGGGTTCCCGTCGAGAATCCCCATCCTCGCGTTAGGGTTGAGGGCTAGAGCCAAGTTGCTCTGAACGGTTTTCTCGTCCGCGATCCCGGGGAGGATCGCCTCTCGGCCGCCCCCGTAACCCGCGTATGGGTGGAGCTCAACGAAGCCCACCGTGACTTTTAGGTCGGCCTCGACGAAGGCGCGGTTTAAGCGGATATTCCCCGATTGGGTTCCCCCAACCTCGACGCAACTGTCGCCTTCAGGATCGTGGAGTTTGACGTCGACTCCTTTCAGGATTTCTCCCGCGGTTATGGCCTCTATGCCTGCGCTTCTATCTGGGGATGTGGGGTCGTAGGCCACCAGAACCTTGACTCTTCGATCTTCAACCCCGGCCTCCCTCAGCTCCTTCAGGAGGGCCTCCAGAACCGTCCGGTTGATCTGGGCGTCCGCCTCCTTAGAATTCTTGACGACTATTGCAACCTTCATGTCCGGCTTGGCGAGTTCGGAGAGCCTCTCCGCGCCGACCGGGTTCTCTATAGCCTTCTCGACCTCGGCTCTCGGGTCATCGACCCCCCTAGCCTCCTTAGACTCCAATGTCTCTATGAGGTTTCTCGTTGGAACTCTTAGACATACCTCGGTGTCGCCGTATGGAAGCCACACATCTACCAAACGGAAGCCTCTCCTCCAGCCTGAGAACAGATACTTTAAGATGATTTGGGCATGTCCGATTTAAATGATGCTTCGAAGCGAAGAGCCTTCACTGTTGTAGCAGACACTTGATTATCTTCTCAGCTATGAGCCTTGAGGCCTCGACTTGAGCCTCATCCGTCTGAGCCCCGATGTGCGGCGTGCAGACGACGTTGGGTAGCTTGATCAGCCTCAAATCTTTCGGAGGCTCAACGGTGTAGACGTCTAAGGCGGCTCCCCGGAGCCTACCGGACTGAAGCGCGTTTAGAAGAGCCTCCTCGTCCACGACAGCTCCCCTAGACGTGTTTATGAGGACCGCTCCCTCCTTGATCAGGCTGAGCTCCCTCTCCCCTATCATTCCACGGGTCTCCTCGGTGAGGGGGACATGTATCGAGACCACGTCGCTCCTCCTCAGCAAATCTTCTAGGGGGACGAACTCGGCTTCGAGCTCTTTGAGGACCTCCGGGCTTGGAGGAGTCCTCTTCGTGAAGAGTATCTTCATCCCGAAGGCTTTAGCCAGCCTCGCAACCCTGAGGCCGATGTTCCCTAAGCCTATCAAGCCTATGGTCTTGCCTTTGAGCTGCCAGCCTTTAAGTCTGCCCTTTAGCCATCGGCCCTCCTTCATGGATTTGTCGGCTGAGGGTATCTTGCGGGCTAAGGCGAGTATGAGCCCGATCGTCAACTCTGCTGTGGAGTCGGCTGGGGCTTCAGGTGTGTTGAGGACCGTTATTCCCCGCTTCTCAGCCGCTTCAACGTCTATGTTGTCGAGGCCGACCCCGGCTCTCCCGATGACCTTAAGCCTCTCAGCGCGCTCTATGAGTTGGCGGGTGACCTTCGTCCTGCTCCTAACTATGAGAACGTCGTAGTTCCGGATTATCCTGCTCAGCTGGTCAGGCGTTATCTCGGGCCTAACGTCGACCTCGAAGCCCGCCTCCCTCAACATCTCTATCCCAACGTTCTTTACGGGGTCGCAGACGAGAACCCTCAATCTCTGAGGTTGTGAGGGACGAGTTTTGGACGGGGCGGCCATGACGGCTGTCACCCTTAGCGTGCATGAAGGTTTCAGACCACAAGTAAGACTTGACCCCAGATAAATCTTAGGCTCGATGCGGCGCTGAACGGGGCGGCCGCAGGCAGATGAAATCTTAAATTCAGCTCTCCAAAAAATATATTGGACCGTTAAGACCGTTGAAGGGTGGTCGACTATAACATTCTTGGTAGGGATAGTTGGTAAGCCGAACGTCGGGAAGTCGACGTTCTTCAGCGCTGCAACCCTAGCAACAGTCGAGATCGCCAGCTACCCCTTCACAACTATAAAGCCTAACAGGGGAATCGCGTACCTGAGGGTGAAGTGCGTCTGTAAGGAGTTCGGGGTTCAAGACAACCCTGTGAACTCCATCTGCACTAACGGGGTTAGACTCATACCGGTCGAACTCATAGACTGCGCAGGCCTAGTCCCAGACGCGTGGAGAGGCAGAGGCCTAGGAAACCGGTTTCTAGACGAGATCAGGAGAGCGGACGCCCTGATTCACGTTGTAGACGCGTCAGGCTCCACCGACCTAGAGGGCAGAGCCGTCAAACCCGGCTTCCACGACCCGGTTGAGGACGTCCTCTTCTTGGAGAAGGAGATCACCATGTGGATCGTCCAGATACTGAATCGGGGGTGGCCTAGGCTCGCCAGAACCGTGGAGGCAGGCGCTAAGGACCTTTACACCTCCCTAGAGGAGAGGCTGAGCGGCCTCGCAATAAAGAGAAGCCACATAGTAGAGGCTGTGAGGAGGGCACACCTCGACGGGGAGAAACCTACCAAGTGGAGCAAAGAGGACCTCATAAAGTTCGTAGACGAGTTGAGGAAAGCCTCAAAACCTATGCTCCTAGCCGCCAACAAGATAGACTTGCCGGGAGCCGAGGAGAACGTGGAGAGGCTCAGGGAGCTCGGCTACATAGTGGTCCCATGTTGCGCGGAGGCGGAGCTCGCCCTAAGAAGAGCCGCGGAGAAGTCCCTCATAGAGTACGTGCCGGGAGACCCAGACTTCACCATAAAGAACCCTGAGAAGATGACTGAAGCCCAGCTGAGAGCCTTAAGGATAATCCGGGAACGCGTCCTCGCCAAGTTTGGGGGTACAGGCGTCCAAGAAGCCATAAACGCGGCCTTCTTCAAGCTCTTGAAGATGATAGTCGTCTACCCCGTTGAGGACCCTGAGAGGCTCACAGACCACAACGGGAGGGTTCTACCCGAGGCGAGGCTCGTCACGCAAGGAACCACGGCCAGAGAACTCGCTTACAAGATACACACGGAGCTCGGGGAGAGTTTCATATACGCCGTGGATGCTAGAACCAAGAGGAGGCTTGGGGAAGACTACGTTCTCAAGGACGGAGACGTCATCTCCATAGTCAGCGCGAAGAAGAGAGCATAACCGATCGACCTCTTACTTTCCAAACCTCCTCTTCCTCTTCTGGTACGTTCTCACGGCTCTGAGGAGGTCTATACGCCTAAACTCAGGCCAGTACACGTCTAAGAAGCAGAGCTCGCTGTACGCGGACTGGTAGAGGAGGAACCCGCTTAACCTTTCCTCTCCAGACGTCCTTATGATGAGGTCGGGGTCCTGCTTCGGCATGTGAGAAGTGTAAAGGAAACGTTCAAAGGTAGCCTCGTCGATCTCCTCCACCTTGAGCTTATTCTCCTTAACGTTTAGAGCTATCTCTCTGGCGGCGTCTATTATCTCGGCTCTACCACCGTAAGCCAAAGCTATATTCAGGAAATGGTCGTCGTAATCCTCTGTGGCCTTCTCCACGCGCCTAACGATCTCCTGAAGCCTCTTAGGAAGGAGATGGAGCCTCCCAATGATCTTGATGCGAACCCTACGCTTATGGATCATATCGTTCTTGAGTATCTCTTCGAGCTTAGCCTCAAAGAGCTTCATGAGCTCCTGAACCTCTCTCCTCGGCCTCTTGAAGTTCTCGGTTGAGAAGACGTATAACGTAACGGATTTTATGCCGAGGTCCAGACACCACTTAAGGACCTCCTCGGTCTTGTCTGCTCCGCGGCGGTGGCCGACCCAAGGATGCATGGAACGGTTAACCGCCCACCTCCTGTTTCCATCCAGAATTATGCCTATATGCTCAGGCATAGCCCCGTTCTTGACTTGTTGCCACAGCCACTTCTCGTAGAGCTTGTACACGCCGAGTATGGAGAGCAGACCCTTGAGCATAACTAGACCCTCGCCTCCTTCAAGGCTTGAGCGCATGGACATGACCGCTTCCTTGGAAGATTCTTAACGGTCTCCATTAAGACCTTTTTGATCTTTGGAGTAACCCTCTTGGAGGCGTCGATTACTTCCTTCGAGGTCACTCTTCCGCTTATGCCCGCGGCCATGTTCGAGACGAAACATAACGTTGCGTAGCAGACTTCGAGTTCGCGGGCTAAAACCGCCTCCGGGACACCGGTCATCCCTACAATGTCGCACCCCAACATCTTGAAGATGCGAATCTCAGCCGGAGTCTCGTAGCGGGGGCCCTCCGTACAAACGTAGACGGCGCGGTTCCAGACCCTAATCCCCGCCTCCTCAGCCTTCTCGATCAGGAGCCTACGGATTTCGGGGCAGTAAGGCTCTGAGAAGTCGATGTGGGTTACGGGGCTTCCATCATAGAAGGTGGAGACGCGGCCTTTCGTGAAGTCGACGAGGTCGTGGGGTACAACAAGGTCTCCCGGCTTAAAGCTCGTGTTTATGGCTCCTACAGCATTCGTCGCTATGATCCGGTTAACCCCGATCTTGTGGAGTGCGTAGATGTTCGCTCGGTAGTTCACCATGTGGGGAGGGGTTGTGTGGCGTCTTCCATGGCGTGGCAGGAAGGCCACCCTTCTACCTCCAACATCCCCGATCGAGATTTGCGGCGGGAAACCGTACGGCGTCCCAACCGTGACCCGTTCAGCTCCTTCAAGCAAATCCTCTAAACCGGTTCCGCCGATTATAGCGATCTCAGCCAGTTTATCTTTCTCCATCGTCAACGCGCCCCCTGAGACGCGGCGACCCCTCCAACATGCTCGCTACTCCTCGGCTTCCCGCAGACCCCCAAAGAACTTCCTATACTTCCTGCTTAGAAGATACATTCCAAAGCCTGAAGCGACGACGACTATTATGCCCGCTATCGTGGAGAAGACGAGCCCATAGGGGGAAACATCCGGATGAAGAAGTATCACGGAGACTTGGTTGAAGATCACCCACAACCAAACGCACGTAACGAGCATGGTTGTAGTCCTCCAGAACCTTGAGTCCCTCTCCATGAGGTACCGGATGAGCTTCCCAGAGATGGATATACCGATGCCGATCGTTATCAACGTTATAGACTTGGAGATCATGTTTCCGAGGATGAAGGGGAGGAGAGCAAGCCACGAAGCCATGTCTGTAGGCCACGGGTAAGGTATCTTCCCGGCGACGTAGGACCAAGCCTGATAGAGACTTATAGCGACGAGTATGACCCCCATACCCAGAGAGAACCTCGTGATCAGTTCTGGAAGGTAATAGGCTTGGGTGAACCAGTTATAGAACCTAATGATCTTCTCGTCAAGCCTGTATCCTCTCGTCAGGAGGTATGAGCCCACTATGAAGAGGGCGGCTATCCAAGCCCACGTGCCGATGTCATAGGGGATGAAGACCCCTATAAACCAGAGGGAAGCCAAGACTATGAGGAGGAGACCGGGCAGTCCCAGAGCCATCTTCGAGTATCGGGGATCCTCCACGAGCATCTTGAGGTACTTGGAGAAGATAGCGGCTGTCTCCTCTATCGACTCGCTGTGCTTCACAACCACCCTCCTAACGGAGGTTACTGGAATCCTAGACTGGACGAGGGGGAGTATGTCCTCGTCCGAGAACCCGTCCGTAACGAGGATTACGCCGTCAGCCGGGAAGCCCTCAAGAACGCGCTTCAGCTCCGAGACTATCTTCCTGTCGGCTTCAACCCCTCCCAGCTCGGAGCCCGCTATCGTTGCAATCTCGTAGATGTCATTGGACTTCTGGCTGAGCTCGTTGTATATCCTTATGGCCTCAAACATGGCGTTGGCGTCGGCCTCCTCCGGGTCCGTGAGGATGAGCTTCAAAGCGGCGTCCATGTTCCGGCTTCTTCCCACTATGGGGGTCTCAACATTAGCCTTCTTCCCAACATCGTTGTCCCTATCAACACATAGGATCAGAACGCGTTCCCGAACGTCCGAGTCTAAACCCTCGGACTTCTTAGCTGGCTCAGCCATCCCTTTCTCCCATCTGCCACGATAAGGTAGCAGCCCCGTTATATTTTGTCTCAACCTCCTTTTTAAGGTTCTGAACCAGTAGTTTCTAGGCGGAGGGTTAAAAGGGGCTTGGGCGGAGCTCAGACCTTACCCTTCTCTACGAGTATCTTGAACTCCTCGAAGGTTAATGGTTCCTTCCGTTTCAGCTTCTCCAAAGCATGTTTCTCAACTTCCTTCTGAGCCTCTAGGAGGCGCTTAGCCCGCTCTTCCTCCTCAAGCCTCTTCAGTTCCTCCCTACACGCCCTAACCTCCTTCGAGACATCCCTACACTTCGCATTTAAAACCCTGCATCTCTCCCTGACCTCGAGACATTGCCTGTGAACCTTGTCGGCGTCGGCTCTTAGTTTCCTGATCTCCCGATAGAGCTGGAGGAGGCGTTCGTGGTGAGATTGGCTCTCCTCCGCGGCTCTCAAGAGTTTCTTATGGCTCTCTTCAGCCTTAACCCTGAAGGATTCGGCCTCCCTCCTAAGTTTGGACGCCTCCTCCAGGAGGCTTCTCGCCACTCTGTGGACCGCGAGTTGGTTCTCCAGTCTTCTAACGTCCTCGACGAGTCTCCTCTCTTCCTCCAAGGGTAGAGGCTCGGTCTGTATTATCCATTCGACCTTCTCGATCTCGCCTTTAAGCTCTTGAGCACTTTTATGGGGGAGCCTCCGCATGACCTCTCTCAGTTTCAGATTGACCTCTTTCATTTTCTTGAGGGCTTCGCGGCGGCGTCTCCAGAACTCCTCCCGCGCCTCCTTGAGCCTCTTCACCTCACTGTTGAGGGCGTCACGCTTCTCCCTCAGCTTGGCGGCTTCAGACCTCAGCCTCTCGGCTTCCCTCCGTAGGGCGTCCCTCTTCTCGGCCAGCCTCTCAGCCTCAAATCTTAGGGCGTCACGTTCACCTCTTAGCCTCGAGAGTTCAAGGCTCAGCTCTTCCGCTCTTCTCTTAAGCTCTTCGGTCGTAGGCCTCATCGTTTTCTCTAACCTTTAAGGATTTGGGGGCTCTTTATTTTTTGTTGTGTATGAATGGGAATTCTTATATAGTTGGATGGATTATCCATCTAACGTGACCGTAAAAAAACCTATCATACCACAACTCTCAACTAAAGATTTGAGCCGTATAGCCGTTATGACGGCTCTTATAGTGGGTCTGAACTATCTTATGCTTCCCCTAATCAACATCAAACTTATGGACCTACTCGTCTTCGTGACTGGCTACACTATGGGAAGCCTCTCAGGGGTTCTCGTCGGATGTCTCGTCTGGCTCGTTTATGGAACTCTGAACCCCTACGGGTTCTCCCTCCCAATCCTTGTAGCTACATGCCTAGGGGAAAGCATATACGGGTTTGTCGGTGGCCTATGCGCCGCTTCAAGGTTTAAGGTTCCACGGAACATCTCAGTCGATAATGAAGAGTTCTGGGCTTCAAATGTTAAGTTGGGCGTGATAGGTTTCCTCCTAACCTTCCTCTACGACCTCTTCACAAACGTGGTTTCAGGGCTGACGGTTGGAATCCCCATAACCACCGCCTTAATCATGGGCATACCCTTCATGATACCTCATCAAGTCTCGAACTTCGTCTTCTTTACACTTGGAGGAACGGTCCTGATCAACGCGATTAGAAAATTCACGGTTAAGGAGGTGACTTAATATGGGTGGGAAAGGCGTCTGGATGTGGACTTCTCTGGTTCTCGTCTGCGCTTTGATCTTGGCTTCATACGCCGCCATATACTACTACAACGAGTACCTGAAGTACCAAGCCCTATACGAGGAAACCCTAGAGGAGCTGAAACGTTACAGCGACTACATATTCGTCAACATACTCATCGACTACGGGAACGGAACCAAAGAGTGGCACAACGAAACTCTGGTGTCGAGGGGAGCCACACTCTTCGACGCAACGAGGGTCATAGCTGAACTCAACTACACAAAGTACTCCTTCGGAGTCTTCATCACCTCGATAAACGGCGTCGGAGGAGACCCAGGCTACTATTGGGTCTGGTACACCTGGAACTCGACGAGTGGAGAATGGGAATTCGGCCCAGTAGGGTGCGACTCCTACACCCTAAGCGAAGGCGAAACACTCTCATGGGTCTACACAAAGTTCTAAACAGAGAAAAGTTTTGGTCGGGCGGGCAGGACTCTCATAGAAGCCCCTCAAAGGGGCTTCTAATTTGAACTCACAGAGACGCGGGCAAGCCGCATCTCTCCTGCGACACTCCGGTCGCTGTCCGCCTGGTAGGCTGAACGGACGCCCACCGAAGGTAGGCGCCTACAGCCGGAAGCTCTACCAAGCTGAGCTACCGCCCGACAAGAAAATCAAAGACTTGAAAGGCAATATATGCTTTTCGCCGGCTGAAGAGAAAGCCGCTAAACCTAAACGTCCCACAGGCAAGACTGTAAAAAATTAACATTTAAATCCGAGAGCGAACCCTTCCTCTATTAGGTCGGCTTCACGGGCCGGTAGTTCAGTGGCATGAACGCCGCCCTCGCACGGCGGAGGTCGCGGGTTCAAATCCCGCCCGGTCCACCAAATCTTTGAATTTCTCTTTTTGGGCGT
>Ga0190307_1000256_pt1 | contig 16430 bp, 14 predicted proteins | sample 48700745_MG_FD_161653 | JGI IMG/M metagenome (GOLD analysis project Ga0190307, IMG submission 161653) | Hydrothermal vent sediment bacterial communities from Southern Trench, Guaymas Basin, Mexico - 4870-07-4-5_MG | ecosystem: Environmental > Aquatic > Marine > Hydrothermal vents > Sediment ... | reverse complement strand
GTGGAAGCCAAGGATAAAGGAACAAGAATCGAAATAACTGTAAGGTCTTTTGCTGATGATGAAGGAGTAGCACAGGGAATGGGTCTTTCAGTGTCCCGCACCCTAGGTAAATTTAATCCGTCGAAAGCAGGTGAAAAGGCTGGTGAGACTTCAAAAATGTCTTTAAACCCAGCCTCAGGTAAACCTGGAACATATAATGTTATATTTGGTCCATATAGTTTTGCGAATCTTCTCGACTTTGCATCTATGGCTTTTTCAGCATTTTATGTAGAAAGTGGTTTAAGCCCTCTAGCAGATAAGTTAAACCAGCAAGTAGCGCCCGAAGAGGTTACAATAGTGGATGATCCACATCTACCTAATGGTTACAATTCTCGTCCATTTGATGATGAAGGAGTTCCTACAAGGCGAAATGAACTTGTAAAGAACGGCGTCGTAGAAACTTTTCTACATAATGTAAAAACTGCCAAGAAATTTAAGACAAAAACCACCGGGAATGCTGGTTGGATAGTACCTCACGCGTGGAATATTGTATTTGAACCTGGAAACCGCACATTTAATGAACTGTTAGAAGATGTAAAAAACGACATCCTAATTGAAAACACATGGTATACGCGGTTCCAAAACTATAGAACTGGAGACTTCTCAACAATACCCCGTGACGGAATATTTCTAATTGAAAACGGCGAAATAAAAAGTGCAATTCGAGGAATCAGAGTCTCAGATAACATTCTAAAACTTTTCAACAATATTTCAGGGTTTACAAAGGAGGTAGAGCAAGTTCACTGGTGGGAAATAGAAACTCCAGTAATAACCCCGTACGTTGCAGTGAAAGACGTGAAAATAACTACAGCAACCAAATAACATTATCTTAGATTTTTCTATTTTTAACGGATCTTACGATTAGGAATGAGGTGCAGTGTACGTTTTATGTCGTAGGTGTCTTCACTAGGTATTTGCTAAATGCAACTTGTATTACATGTTTAAAGATCGTTAAGAGGATAGATGCTACTATAAGATCTTTTATAAGATTGTAGGAAACACTAATGCTAACGTTCAAAGCTGGTAGCCGGATGAGAGTAATCATTTCCAAAAATTTGAAAAAGTACCAAAGCACTACGATGTTTCGAAGTATTCCAGAAACGCCGCTAATAGCTGGCTTAGTGTCTTCAAAAGTTTTTTCAATAGCCGCTAATGCAGCTACAACGAAACCTATCATCATAATCATTTCTTTGTCAAACAACAAAAGATATATGCCATAATGTCTTGCAACATCATTTCCAAGCGTTGGGAGATAGCCCTAAGTAATAAAATAATATATAAATCTTATGATTCCGCTCTTAACTCCCATTTGTTCTCCTCCTAAACCGTTTCGGTGTAGTTGAGAGTAAAAGACACAAAGTTTTTGTCCATGAGAGACATAACCCCGTCAACATTGATAACAATGGTCCACTCACTTGTAACATTAAAAATTGAACGTTCTATTTCAAAATCAAATGTTAAAGTTTTTCTTTCACCAGGATTTATCGTGAAAATTTCTTTATCCAAAGCAACAGGCCCATCAGGTACAGCATCTGAATAAATGTGGACAACAACGTTCATATTTGAAAACGAAAATAGGAGTCCTCTGTGTTCTATTGTTATCTCCGCAGTTACTGCTACCGTTGTCGGTTCAGGGTGAAATACAACAGAACTTGCAGCATCTTTAAGACCTATATTAAGGCTGCAGCATAATACGTCATTATAGTTGAAAGAGCAGAAACACTCACACCAAACAAAATTACGAGCGCTTTAATTATGTTGAAAATAGTTCTTGCAGCCACGAATTCCTAACCTCCCAAGGTTGTCCATTAAGTAATAAGGATAACCAGAAGCAAATATTTAAACTTTGAGTTGTCATTAGCAACGACAATAGAATTAAATTTAAGGCGAGAGCAAATATTACTTGGTACATTGTTTATGTCTTTGAAGTATTTCCCCGGCTAATATCTTAAATGCAGTATCCACGTTTTCACCAGTTTTTGCAGAGGTTTCGATAAAAAGAACATTAAGCCCGAAATTTTCTTGAAGAAATGTCATCATCTTTAGTCCTTCTTCTGTAGAAACGTGAGGTTCTTTCCCGGTTCTGAGATCTATTTTATTTCCTACAAGTACTATTGGAATCTCTCTGTTCCCACTGTTGGAAAGCAGTTCTTTTACCCATAAAGGTACATGTTCTAAAGTCTCTTTTCTTGTTGTATCATACACTAATATGGCTCCTTTTGAACCCTTGTAGTAGCTTTTCCTAATTTTTTCAAATGAGGGTTGACCAGCTAAATCCCATATTTGAAGGCGAATTTTTACATCGTTTTCTAAAATGACATCTTTAACTGCGAAATCACAGCCAAAAGTCATCATGTAGGTTTCTCTAAATCCTTCCCCCATAAAAACTCGCCGTAAAGTAGTTTTCCCAACCATACCGTCTCCAAGCAAAACAATTTTATACAAGTAAACTTTAGATTCTACCATTCCTTTCCCTCATCGAATTGGTACAAGATTTGTATCAATATAGCCTTTTGAAGTACTAACTGTAACAGCATACATTCCTGTCTTAGGTATTTTTCCACGTAACAAAATTATACCATTAAGATTTTCAAGCATGAAATGTGTTGAAGCCATATGACTTAAACGCGTAATAATTTCCGGTTGACCGTATTTAACAATAACAAACTCCATAACGTTTTCCTTTTTCGAGTAGATGGTTAAAATGTTCAAAATTTGAGAAGCTAAATCAACACCATAAACATATTCTATAATGTCAGCGCTAACAATTAAAGCAACAATCGGACTTCCAGTTACATCTCTAATCTCATCTATATCGCTCATAATTTTCTGAACGATTCCAATAGCATCTCCTAAAGATCGCTTAGGAACGGAAAAACCTTCTTCTATACTTCCGCTTATCTCCTCGAATTTCATAAAATGTTCATAAAGACCTTTATCAACAAAAGAGGTAACCCAAACCTCAGTATCTTTAACAGTTTCTCCTGCAGACGGTACATAAACGACTGGAATCCCTTGACGCAGTAAACTTATTACAAGCGGATATATAAGCCAAAAATAGTATGAACCCACTTCGCTACCTACTTCCAAAAGATGAATACTTCCTTCTGGTTTAAGTCCTCCACCGAACAATTTATCAAAACTCGGCATTCCTGTTGAGATTTTTCCTTCAGAGGTAATCAATGGAGGGCTCTCAAACCTACTTGGATATGGAATATAGCTGCTTTCAAAATGAGTAAATCTAGCATCTTTTAAGGTATACAATATAACGGGATTATCTATCTCCACTCCCCTAATTTTCTCTAGATACAGTTTTCTTACAAGACAATTATTTACGATCTCCCTTGCTAAGGTTACAATACCATCAACAATATAGTCTAACATGGTGTTTTCACTTCTTTCAGAAACCAAAATGAAATTTACCTTTTCTTTAGATGCCATACTAACTAGTGTTGTTTCCAAATCAAAGTTTTCCTTTGGAAGACCTAAATTCATTTTTAAAGCATCTAAACTATCAATTGCAATGGTCACTAATTCCTCTCCAGACTCTTCAATTCTACTGTGAAGATTTCTAATGATATCCATCTCATTAATATACTTAAATACAAGATTACTGGGCGTATCCTGCGGTATTCGCGTTACTCTTGCATCCATTATGCATCCTTTAGGTAACTCGTTTTTAATCCAAGGAAATTTCTCATAAAGAAATTTTGGCGAAACGCGAGTAGAGATATAGAGTACAGACCCAAGTTTTGACATATTGTTTAGTATCTCGAAAGTCAGCGTAGTTTTACCTGTTCCCGCTTGACCCTTAATCAGAAGTGAGAAACCACCTTTACTGAGTGGTTTTAATAACTCTTTTGGGCATCCTAGAACAGCTTTAACCATATTTTAATCAACTCCGTAAAATAGGAGATACCACGTAAATTAATAGGCGCTATTCACATTTATATTTGTTATTATAAGTACTATAACAAGCTTTTAAAACAGCCTTGACATTCTAACTTCTAAAACCCAAACTTAAAAATCATTAAACACTAAGAAACTAGGAACAAATCTCGCACTTTCTTTTAAAACAATGTTTGTTTTACAGTAGAATAAAATATGTGTAAAATTTACAGAACTAGATAGTGAAAGTTTACATTAAGAATTTTCTAGGGTTTCTTAATAGCCATGCTTCACCTTTATCAGGCTTATATGACCATTCTCCTTTCTTTATAAGTTCAATTCTCTTCTTTATCCTTTCTTTAATATCGTTGTGATATTTTATGGTTGATGCGAAAAGTACAAGCGCTTTAGTTGCTATGCGATTTTTAGCAAAATCTTCGTCATAAATGTTTATCTCAACCTTTCCTCCAATGTTAAACTTTTTACTATCGATAAATGCTACTTTTTGCTTGGTTGGACCGTAATAGACGTCCCAATCACTGCCAATAGTCAATCTGTTTTCGTCGATTTTAAACACGCTTACTGGTTCTTCTTCTTTCTCCGACAAATAACTAAAAACATAAACTTCGCCAAATCCATGTCTTCTATGAACTTTCTCGATCCAGAGAACGTAGTCGTAATTCGGTATTGTTGTTGCAAACACGGGTATTACGTCGTTTGACCCTATACTGTTCTTAAGTTCCTCTATGACAACTTCTTCAATGCTTCCAAGCCATCTACCTTCGTCCGTAAAAAGTCTTAGCACGAGCCTTCCGTTTAGTTCTTCACCTTTTTCACCTTTCCAAACTTTTTCACGTATCGCTGCAAACCCAATATCCTTGTCGTCTTCAATATATTTTCCGATAATGTCCATGTCCATTGTAAAATGCCTACTTTTAGATCTATACTGTTCCTTCTGCCTAATACCTATTTCCTCACCATGTAAACCCGTTTTCCAAAAATCAATCACAAATTTCTTAACTGGCTTAACCATGAAACTATACCTCCCTTTTAAACTAAATTGTTTCCCCTTATTAAGATACTTGAATTAAATGTAAATCTTAAGAATGCTCATTTCATCTACTTTAGAAAATAAAGACTTCAATAAGTTCACTTCCACTATTACCGTATTTCTGACATTATATAGGTTTATAGAAAAGGAGGCATGAGACTTAGGTTGCTTATTCTACATATGGTAGGTTTTTTAATGCTTCTTTTAGTTCGTCGACTGCTTGTTCAACTGGTTGAACCATGGAAGAAATCATTGCGAGGGTTGAAGCATCGTAACCTCTCATTGTAGACAGTATATTAACTTCATTCTTTAATTTCTCTAAGCTCTTAATGACAGCCCCAAACCTAAGCAATATAATTTTCGATAAGGCTTGCCTATTTGCAAGCCTAACTTTGCCCTGAAGAATAACATCCCTCACATTTAGTTCCTTAATTTTACCTCGTTCAAGAAGAGGTAACGAATTATTCATTAACTCCGTAAGAGCGTAACTTAATTCTAAATCGTCGTGATCAGCTGAGGCAACAAGCATGAATACATGATCGTTTATAACTTCGAAAAAAATTTTAAAGGACGTAGTTTGAATACGCTGAATTTTCTCCGACATGTCAGGAGATAACATAGACGAGATTTTAGCTATTGCCGTTGCAAACTCAGATGTGTAATCTTCATCTGGCTGATAGTTACTGTTAGGGTTTTTATAATGGTAAACTAGCTTTCGATTTTTCATGTCAACAATATAATATTCTAAGATCATGTTTACCACCTCTTTGATTAACTGTTTCTTAACATTACTCGTAAATTTTGCCAATACTAGATCGCTATGGATTTACTTGGCTCAATCACCTTGGCTCTTTTTTGATCAGTTTTCTTTCTCAAAATGTTTTTCTTTTTCAATATTATTTCAACTATTCTTTCAAATGGTTTTTCTATGTTTACCATATTTAGGGCTGATGTTTCAATGTAATCATCTATTTGATTTTCTTGCATAAATTTCAGAATTTCATCTCTTGGCACGTTTCTTGGCAAATCCGCTTTCATACCCACAAGTACAATTGGTAAGTCACTTGAATTATATTTTTTGGCAAGTCTAAGCCATTCTTCAAGAGCAAGAAAAGTTTCATAAGAAGATACATCAAAAGCTAGCAATGCGCCATGGGCTTCACTTACAAAGTGAGGATTTTCCCAATACATTCGCATAAAGTTTCTGTAACCGCCAAAATCCCAAATAACAAGTTTACATGTAACATCGTCTACTTTTATGTGATGTATAGTGAAATCGAGACCAACCGTAACTCCACATTTTGTAAAATAGCCATATTTGAGCGTTCTTAGAAGCGTTGTTTTCCCAACCCCGCTTTCGCCAATCAATAAAATCTTAAATGACAGCAAGTCAGTGCACCTTTCATTAAATTCGATCTCTCTAAAATTTTCTCCTTCTAAGGTAACTATCTTGTTGACATCGCAATTACTAACCTAAGTCCTTGTACTTTATGGTAGTAATACTTATTATAACTAAAATTGTCGCAGCCCATATTAAAACTTTTCTACAAAACAAATTTGTTCAAAAGGAATGCAACCCAATACGGAACAAACCAAAATAATACGAATAAAACAAACAAGAGCCCCCTTCTCACAAAGAATAACTCAAAATAAAACAAAACACACATAAACTTAGAACTGAAAACAATCTTTACTATTTCTCCTTTTCAGGCTCCATAACAATATCCCTGATCGGCGTATATACCTCTCTTAAAGGCCACTTCAACTTAAATCCAGCAAGTTTAAGCCTTGCAAGAGTTGTTTCATAAGGATCTACAACTTCTTCTTCCAAGTTTAAAAGTAAATTTACATCTATCTCAGCCAATCTTTTAATTAAGCTAGCTCTTTCTTCAGGAGTCATTATCCTTGGATCCAAACTCATCGCTGCCACATGAAAACTTACTCCATAATCTAAAAGATTCTCAATAGCTTTAAAGGGTATTTCAAAACTCTCCGGAACAGCACCAGTTTTCTTTGTAAAAGCTTCAGGAGTACCAGCTTTAAGTGAAACCCTAACATGAACCTTCTCAAACCTAGAAATTCTCCTAACGTAATCCTTATCAACACCAAAAAGTATACCATTAGTCTCCAAAATAAAAAGTGGAAACTCAGAATCCTCAACATATTCCAGAAGAGACAGTAAATGGTCTTTTCCAAGAGTCGGCTCAGCACCAGAAATCCTAAGCTTATTAACACGATATTTATGTGCAGCTTCCCTTAACTTTTCAAAAGCCTGCTCCGGCGAATAAAACCTCCCCAACTTTTCTGGAAAATCTCTAGACCACCCAACCCAGCAAAAAACACACCTAAGACAACAACCAACCGCATAACCTGTAGCAATTCCACCATAAACACCAGTAGCATAAAAAGCAGTATACTTACGCTCACATCTACCATTCCTAATCCTTGTAACAATCTTCTCAGTTTCCTTTGCAAGCTTAACTGGATCAAACGGCTTAAAACCAGGAGTAACATACCTAGGATACTCTGAACCAGTCTCCAACATCTATCCACCAAATCATACTTTTCACAAACATCTTTTATACGTTTCATAACATTAAGAAATTTCTAACCAATTTCAAAAATACGTAATTCGACATAAAACGTTAAGGAAAGTGAAAAAATTAGGACACCGTAATTCCTTATCCACTTTATGAAAGCTGCTAACTTCATATTTTTATTTCCTTATAGGCGTCTTCCGTCGTGGTAAATTTGTTTTTACCTATATGCAAAAGCGTTTTATGCTTTCTTACATCGTAAACGTCTTTGAAATGCTCTTCCGAGACATATGCGGCGAGAACTTGACCTACGAAGAAATCGTGGTCGCCGACTTCAAATCGGTTGACAACTTTACACTCTAAATGAGCAACACATTCCTTTATGATAGGTGCCTTAACAACTTTAGCTTCCTCAATTGTTAAACCCGCTTCTTTAAATTTGTCTACTTGTCTTCCAGATTTTCTACCACATATCATAACTTTTTCCGCAAGATCAAAGGTTGGTACATTAACTACAAATTCACCAGTTTCTAAGAGAAGTTTATGCGAATATCTTCCGGGCTTCACACTTATTCCCAGGTAAGGTGGATTCACACTTATAGGAGTTATCCATGCAACAGCAAGAACATTAGGCTTCCCATCCCTACTCACCGTTGTAACAAGCACCGTGTTACGAGGATGAAGGAGATACACAAACAAGTTAAGAGAAATATCCTTTTTACTCAATTTAAAACAAACCTCCCATAGGCAAATTGCTAATTAAGAGACTTAAACACAACTGTATTAAGGTTTTGTGTAACCTACTAAAAACTTAAATTAGCAATAAAATTCGGAGGTGTTGTAAGATGCCTAGGTTGCTGTACAGCTTGACACCAAAGATAGGTAACTTGGGAATATCAAATTCAAGATTTGATATTGCATTTGAAAGGTAAAGCCAGTAAAAATTAATACTTACAATCACCATCTAAAAATTTTAGCTATAAAAACTCTGAGTTTATTAATTAAGATGCTTTTATTCCGAGAGTGTTTTTCCAAATTTATTTATTTGGAATACTTCACATGTACAATTGTAAATTAAATGTACATGTGAAATACACTGCCAATCCGCAAACATTGGATTCCAGACCAGAAGTTAGTTGCTATTAAGCATCTGGGGGTTAAAAGTTGTATAAAGTGATCTTAACAAATGATGATGGCATACGCTCACCTGGATTGTTAGCATTATATAAAGAGCTCATAAAAATCGTTGATGTGCTGGTTGTTGCTCCAGAATCTCAGAAAAGCGGCGCAGGAAAAAGTTTAACATTCCATAAGCCAATAAGGGTGTGTGAATTCACTTTAGAGAAAAATTTTAAAGGTTATGCGGTTTCCGGAACACCAGCTGATGCAATACTTTTCGGTTTATCTGAATTGTGCTCAAAGCCTCCAGACCTGGTAATTTCAGGCATAAATATCGGGTTAAACATTGGTATGCAATCTATCTTGACCAGTGGAACCTTAGGAGGAGTTTTGGAAGCAGCGATTTACGGAATACCTTCAATAGCCTTCTCATTTGAAATGAATATGTCCCAATGGTTTGCAGTACCAGAAACACTCAGTCAAGAACAATTTAAAACAGTTTCAAAAAGAGCTAAGGAAATAGTTTCAGAAATTATTGAAAAAGGCATGCCCGAAGGAGTAGATTTACTAAATGTAAATTTTCCTTCTAACACGGATAAAAATACTCCGATTAAAATTACAAGGCCCTGTCGTTCGCGCTATGTAAACAGGTACGAGCAGCGAATAGATCCTTTTGGTATACCTTACTATTGGATCTATGGAACTGAAAATGACTCAACTGATCCAGAAACAGACTTATACGCAATTAAAGTTGAAAGAGCAATCTCCATAACGCCAATTTCGCTCCAGTTAACCAGTAAGGACTTAATGAAAAAGACACAGGTACATTTTAATTTTAAATAAATGTTTGATGCTAAAGTCAATAAAATAGAATGAAAAACTCAAACTAATTAAAAATGCAAGAAGTCAATATTTAGTAGTCACTATCTGCATTACATTACAAGGTTTCTAGAGAAAATTGTTTTTCTAATAGATTCAACAGATTGCTAATATTTGAAAATATGAATATGCACAAAATTTTTACGGAAAAATTTTCACATTGTTAAAGAGAGGGGATGTTTAATATGCTCAAGAACGAAGAAAAGAATCTAGTTTTAGATATTTCTGCAGATGAAATTTTTGCGCATATCGAAAATATGTGTGCACATGGTCCTAGATACGTCGGTAGCGAAGCTGATTCAAAAGCCATAGAATATTTCAAGAAAAAACTGAACGAATATGGCGCTGAAGTCATAGAGGAGGAATTCGAGGCCCCCGCCTTTGAAGAAAGAAAATCTCTCCTTAAAATAACAAGTCCTATTGAAATGGAAATTCCATGCAAAGCTGTATTCTTCACTACTCCAACCCCATCTGAAGGAGTTTCCGGTGAACTTATTTTCGTTGGAAGCGGCAGTAAAGAAGAGTTTGAAAAAACGAACGTGGAAGGAAAGATAGTTGTAGTTGAAAACTCCCCAGAAAGCCCTAAGGGCGCCCTAGGATTAGAGATTTCCTTAGCTGCAAGTAAAGGTGCTGAGGCGTACGTCCTTGCCCATTTTGCTTCACCCCCATATGTATTAATGACAGAAACAGGGTTTTTTGACAGGTCAAAACGGTTCGTGGAAATGGAGCCTAAAGAAATTCCTGCGGTCATTATAGGATCATTGCACTGGAAAAAGCTTTATTCCCTGATGGAGAAAGATACGGTGAAAGGAACTTTACTAGTAGATGCGATTAGAGAAAAACGTAAAACAAAAAACGTCCGAGGAATTATTCCCGGCAAAAAACACCCAGAAAAGAGAATCCTGCTAGTAGCTCATCGAGACACCGTGTCATGTCTAGGTGCAAGTGACAACACTTCTGGAAATGCTATAATACTTGAATTGGCAAGAATATTTTCCAAATATAGGCCAGATACCACGATAGAAATAGTTTCTTTTGGCGCTGGCGAGGTTCTGGGATGCGTTGGATCATGGACATACATGGAAAAACACAAAGATGAGCTTAAAAACGTAATAGGTGCAATAAATTTGGACGCTGTTGGTTTTGGCGGACATTTACGAATAGTTACTGAAGGTAGCTGGATTGACGCTGGACCAATAAAAACAGATACGAAAATAAATGGACTACTTGAAGAAGCTGCAAAAGACTTAAACTATGTTGTAAAACATACCGTATGCATGTTAGGTCTCTCGGATGCAACACCGTTTCTTGTAAATGATGTTCCAGCCGCTTGGCTGTGGAAATATGACGATCCATATTGGCATACTGATTTAGACATTCCGGAGAACATTGATCCCAACTCTTTAAAAATAACAGCTGAAATAGTCGGGCTAGCGGCTAAAAGACTTTCAGAGAAATAAATTAAAGTTCTACTGCTCTACTAACAAATAACTTATTTTTTTATAGAGGCTAAAATTGCAAATAATATTCCATCTTACTCATAAAATATAAAGGAGCAAAATGCGGTGAAAATAGTTTTACGGACATAAATAATAGCTGAAAACTTATTTATATTAAGCATTTAGCAATGTTTACGCTGTATAGGCATTCGCTGCAGGATGGAGAGTTACCATAGCAATCGTAGTCATTACTGTTAGCGTACCAACATCCGGTTGAGGAAAAGGGACAATTTCCACACCAAGGAGTATTTTTCCTCATATCTTCTAATATTTCCCTAAACTTTACGTACCTCTCGGAGTTCCAAATCTCTTTTAAGCTCTGTTTTATTACATTTCCAAAAGATATGCTTTTATCCATCCTTATGTGTTCATTTATAAAAGTGGGATGAGAATATAGATAATTTAAACAGGGAGCTACCTGACCGTCAAATCTTATTACGGTAGCATTCTTACTAACGTATGGACATGAGCGTTCGCGATCATCTGGAAGTATATTAGGAAGATCCAATTCAATTCCATATATTGACGCTAACTTTTTCGCCCTGTTAAAAACTTCCTCAGTTTTCTTTGTCCAATTAATTTTTTCCTTGTGAAGGAGTAAAAGATGTGGATTTAAATCAGTTTCTTTCTCTCTTGCTCTTCTCCAGAGTTTCTTTAATCTATTAGTGGCATTTAAAGGTAAGCTGCAACCGTAATATGATGCGCAAACTTCGTAAATTGACTGAAGAATAAAATTCCAACCCTCCTCTAAAATTTCCTTAGAAAGTTCTAATGATTGTTTACTTATCGTCAAGTAAAGAGTTTCGTCTGCGAATTGACTAGAATATGGAACGAGGTGAGACACATTAATAAAATCAACATCCCAAGTTGACGCAATTTCGACCATACGAGGTAAATCTTCCAGATTTGATTTCATAAGAGTAACATCTATTCCAAGTCTAACATCCCTAATACCTTTATTCTTAATTTTCGTCAGATATTTTAAATTTCTAAATATAACATCTGGCTCAGCTCTGAACCTAATATTTTTCAACTTTATGAAATCGAATGTATCGATGGAGAAAGCTACGCAATCAACACCGATTTTTTTAAATAAAATGTTAGCAATGTTTTCATCTAGAAGAGAGCCATTTGTACTAAAGAAAATCTCCGCGTCTTTTGGCAACCTTTTTCTTGCAAAATCCACCATCCTTATAAAATCCGGATGCACCAGCGGTTCTCCTTCCCCATATAAAGTGACACGTTTCACACTTGGAAATGCCTCATTAGCTGTTTTTTTAAATAAATCAAATGACATATCACCTAACTTTTCCCTCCAAAAATTACGAATGCACATAATGCATGAAAAGTTACATCGATTAGTAACGTCTACCTGAACAACGTCTGGATAATCCTCCATAGCGGTTTCCTCTGATATTAAATTTACATCAAAATTATACGACCAAATATAAACTTTCCTAAACCGTTATTATTCTATTTAGATGTATTTTTAAACTTTAAGATATCATTGCCGACAATTAATTAAAAAGATAACGATACCAAAATAATTCCAGTTTTATCCTTTTACAATCTCTAAAAAGAGACTTCGAAATTTCCAAGAATATTTCTTTACTTTTAAATAATGAAAAAATGAATTTTAAGTTTTAAACCTCGATTCCTAGCTCTTTTAGTTTTTCTGGGGTAGGCTTCCCATCAACCCATCCGCGAAGCTCATAGTATTCCTTTAGCATTTTATCGAGCTCAACAACCTGTCCCTTTGAGGGTCCTTCGGGCATTGGTTCCTCTAATAATCTTTTGGGTAAGGTATCGTCTTTGGCCGAGAAACCATATTTGGTCATTATCCATCTTTCTAGGTTGTATATTCGTTCACCTATTGTCATTAGTTCATCTGTTGTTAAGTCCCAACCAGTAACAGCGGAAAGAAGCTCAGCAAATGCATCTACACCTAATGCAAAGGTTACGAAGAGACAGTTTACAGTAGAGTTAACTACACATGTGAAGTCTTGGAATGTTTTAACCCATTTTGCTTTGCCTTCAGTTGTAAATCTATCTATTTGCTCAGGGATACCTAATATTTCTGGTGAAATTGTATAACCAGTAACATGGCAGCCTCCACGATTTGAAGTTGCATACTCCAGTCCTATTCCCTTTGCTCCACGGGGATCGTAGGCAGGCATTTCTAAGCCCTTAACGCTCATTGAATACTCTGGGTGACCATATAGTTCAGCCAGTCTCTTAGATCCTAATGCTAGATACTTTCCAAAACCGCTTTTATACGCTGTTCTCCAAACTGCTTCCACTAGTGCGGCATCGTTACCGAATCTTAAATCTAAGCCTTGAAGGTCTTCTTCTGGTATGATTCCTCGCTCAACAAGTTCCATGGCGCAACCTATAGTTGAACCTAGTGAAATGGTATCCATACCTAATTCATCGCAGTAATGGTTTGCTTTAATAATGGCTTCTAAGTTTCCGACACCAGTTGCAGCACCCAGAGCCCATATGCTCTCATATTCAGGGCCTTCTGAGTAGAGTATTTGGTATGGTCCACTTTCTACTTTAGTAACGCGTCCGCATCCAATTTGACAACCCCAGCATGGCCTTCTCTTAATTAGATATTTTTCTTCCAGCGTTTCTCCACTTATCTTTTCTCCGTCAGGATCCACACCTGTCTGCCAGTTTTTGTATGGGAACATTCCATGTTGATTTATGATGTTAACAAGTATGGCAGTGCCGTATTTTGGTAGTCCTTGACCTGTAACTGAGTTTTCTCTCATGGCTTTAATCCATTTGGAAGAAGCCTCCTTAAATTTCTCAGGATTTGCTATTGGAACTTTTTCTTCACCTGATACAACTATTGCTTTAAGTTTCTTAGATCCGAGAACAGCTCCAAGACCTGTTCGCCCAGCAGCACGATGCTCGTCATTAATTATGCATGCTACAAGTACTAGGTTTTCTCCAGCTGGCCCTATACAAGCAACACTAGTATTCTTTCCGCCAATTCTTTTCTTTAGAATTCTAGTTGTGTCAAATGTGTTTTTACCCCATAGATCAGAGGCGTCGCAGATTTCTGCCTTTCCATTTACTATGGATATATACACTGGGGTTTCAGATTTACCTCTAATAATGAGGGCGTCAAAACCTGAAAACTTGAGGAAGGGACCCCATTCTCCTCCCGAATTTGCGCTGCCAATACTTCCAGTTAGTGGAGATTTTAAAGCCATTACATGATATCTGCCTGGTGATGGGAATCCTGGGATTCCTGTTCCAGGACCTGTTGCAAATACTACAACGTTTTCGGGGCCAAATGGATCTATATCCCTAGGAGATATGCCTTTAGCTTCCAGCTGTTTAAGCTCGTCGTAAAGTATTTTTATCGCAAGACCCTTTCCACCAAGCCATTTTCGAGCCACATCATAGTCCAATGGTATTTCTTTGATTGTTTTCGTAGTTAAGTCTATATCTAAAATTTTACCCATATATCCGCCAACCATAAAGTTCCCCTCAAAATCTTACTGAGGTAAATTTCCCCTCTTTTTTATATAATGTTTTCGCTACGTTCCAAAGGTGAATTTCTTCTACAGTTTAGATAGGATAACACCCAAACCTAAACATTTCTTCATCCAATTTTTAACTTTAAGCTCGTACTTATTGGATAAATTGACATTTCTATCAAATTCAGCTGGTCTTGCTTGTTTAGATTTTACAGGGGCTTGCCCTGACAATTATAAAGTTTAGTAATTATTATAGGTAACTTGTAAAATCTAAGGATCTTAGAGGTTAATACTCAAATATAAGGAGTATAATATTTAAATTATAAAGTATACCTGCCTACGTTTCACATTTTGCTGAAAATTTTATAATGACCCTAATTAGATATTTGTTACATTAAAATACGAATACTTACAAACTAAAATTTTAAGTGATTAAATGATAATAATGTCGAGTAGTCAAGTTTCTTGGAGAGATTCATAAGATGAGAACTAGTTTATTTGATGTAATGGTTCAAGTAAAAGATCTGGTGAAATTTTTCGGTAACATTATGGCAGTAAATGGGCTTTCCTTTGAAGTTAGGTCAGGTGAAATTTACGGGCTCCTAGGGCCTAACGGTGCTGGGAAAACAACAACAGTTAAAATAATATGTGGTCTTTTAAAACCTACATCAGGAGAAGTTAAGGTATTCGATATCTCTCCCGTAGAGAACCCAATTGAGGTAAAGAAGAGGATTGGATACGTACCTGAAGATGTCGTATTATATGAGTCTTTAACTCCAAGAGAGCTTTTCGAGTTTATTTCATCTGTAAGAAACCTTTCTATGGATGTATCTTTCAAAATAGGTTCCCTTGTAGATGCTTTCGACATAAGACAATATTATGATTCGCCGATTGCAACCCTTTCCACCGGAACGAAACAGAAAGTCGCAATAATAGCAGCCTTGCTGCACGATCCGCCTCTTCTAGTACTTGACGAGCCTTTAAGAGGTTTAGATGTTAGATCTTCAAAAATTTTTAAAGAACTTCTCTCCATTCATATTGAAAATGGAGGAGCAGTTCTACTTTCTACACATATAATGGAACTTGCAGAACACCTCTGTACAAAGGTTGGAATAATTGATAAAGGTAGACTTGTCGCAAAGGGAACGGTCGACGAACTTAGACAACTTATTCATAAAGCTGGCGCAAGCCTAGAAGAAATATTCCTAAAGACAACGGAACAGGAAGAAGAGGTTGCTGAAGTTGTGAACATGTTGAGGGAGGCGTTTGGCAGAAAATGAAGCTCTCAGAGATGTGGAGAATCTCAGGCGTTATTTACCGTGAAGTTAACTTTAGGGCCCTACTTTTACAGCAATCAACGGTAAATCTAAGCGATATCAGAGCCGTAAAACGCCTATTATCCTCTGTAAGAATGCATAAAATATTAATGTCAATATTTATTTGCATAATGGGTGCTGCGTTAGCGGTAGGCACGTCCTATGCAGGATCAGATTCCATTAATGGAGATATCATATTCGGTAAAGCTATTATAGTTTCAGGATACTTCTTACTGATATTTTTCATTATAGTTTTTTCTTCGCTTTTCACGTCGTCTATTTTCCTTTCTGTAGATATATTTCAGCCAATTGCAATCTTACCTCTTTCTGATGAGGATTTAGCTAAAGTAACGTTACTAGCATATTTTAGAACCTTTGATATTCCGGCAATTCTAGCGATTTTTATTTTCCCAATAATTTTAAGTGTGTCTTCGTTTTCAATGATTCCTTTCGTTCTCGGCGTACCTTTATGTTTTATTGTTACTTTCTTGGCCGCAATCGTTGCGTTATACCTTGCTAAAGCATATTTTTCAAAAATCACGCAAACCAGCGGGTCGAAATTAAAAAGTATAGGTCGATTTTTCCTCATGATCATGTGGGGGCTTTTAGCT
>Ga0190307_1000255_pt1 | contig 16467 bp, 17 predicted proteins | sample 48700745_MG_FD_161653 | JGI IMG/M metagenome (GOLD analysis project Ga0190307, IMG submission 161653) | Hydrothermal vent sediment bacterial communities from Southern Trench, Guaymas Basin, Mexico - 4870-07-4-5_MG | ecosystem: Environmental > Aquatic > Marine > Hydrothermal vents > Sediment ... | reverse complement strand
CTGAGATAGAGTATAAGGGGAGAAGAATCGCATTGACACATGGTACATACCCGAGGGTTGTAGAGGCATTATATAAATCCGGATTATATGACATCGTGGTATATGGACATACACATGAAGTCTATATAGGTAAATATAGTGATACACGTGTGATTAACCCGGGGGAGGCGTGTGGATACTTAACAGGTAGAAGGACTATAGCGGTATATGATATTAATAGGGATGAGATTAGGATAATAGATCTCTAGCTAACTTACCTATTAAACTAGCTAGATCGACTTCCTTAGGAGCCTTAGTATAAACTAGATTCCAGATATATTTCTTACCCAATATCTTCATACCATATTCTATTAAACGGTCACTCCTCGTCAATATATCTATAGCTAGTCTAAGCTTATACCCGTCCTCGAGGACCCTACCTATAAATCCACGCCACAGACTCTCATAGTAGTTTAGGGGTGCCTCCCCATTCAAATATTTATATACAGCCTCAGACGCAGAGACGCCAGCCACAACCGCAGTTACAATCCCCGCACCGAGAGAGGCAATAACGTGATTAGCCGAATCCCCGAGTGATATGAACCTGCCTGAGACCGTCTTTTCAGCTGGTGGAGCTACTGGGACCACTCCCCCAACCATTGAAACAGGATATGCATTCCTCAGCTTATTACTCGCAATCGGATGCTCCTTAATAAACCTAGTTAAATAGTCTTTTAATGTGATATTCTCATTTACATATGGATATCTAATACCGACTCCTACATTAGCCGTCTTCCCTCCTCTAGGTATTATCCATGCATATGCACCTGGGGCGTATTTGGATCCAGTATACATCTCTATAATATCAGAGTCAAATTCAACCCCATCCATGACATACTGGGCTAGATAGGCGAGGTTATATTCATCAGTCTCCCTATATAATCCAACCTGGTCAAGTAGTCTCGATGATGCGCCAGCCGCGATCGCCACTACATCACCTTTATAAACACCATTTAAAAACCCCTTCACATATACACCTCCATCCGAGTCTAGTTTATATACACTCGAGTTTATGTATACCTCAGCACCATATTCAATGGCTTTTGATACAAGCCATTTATCGAATGAAGCTCTATTGACTACAAGTCCTTTGAACTCGACTTCATATATGGAATTATAAGGTGTATATAATCTAACTACCCTAGTCTTATTTAAGACGATATTCCTGGGAACCCTCTTAAATATACTTAAATATTCTGATGGGGTCTCGGGTAGTAGGGTCTCCAACTCGCTGTAGGCCGGTATAAACTCGCCACATTGTATAGGTATCCCTATCTCCCTCCTCTTATCAATCCCGAGTACCTTAATCCCCTTTTCAGCAGCCTTATAGAGTAATGAAGCACCTGCGGGGCCTAACCCTATAACGATTAGTTCATATTGATTACTCATTATAGAAACTTATCTAACTCCCTATTTAAAAAGTTGGCTAATCTATCTAAACCAGATGGCAGTACAGACATTCCATCGAGTTTGACTGGCGTTATACTTATGTTGTTTGAGACTAATGTCACATATGCATCTGAGTCTATTGGGAAGTTCCCGAATTTCTCACCCCATATCCAATAGTATGGCGTCCCCCTCGGATCCTCCCTTATATAAACCTTGATAGAAAGCGATAGTCTAGCTAATCTAGTCACCTTGATCTCGGTACCCCTATCAATCTTCGCCGGATAATTAACTGATATTAAATCAATATCATCAGGGAATCCATGTCTAAGGAGGTATTCAACTATTTCTCTAGATATTTTAGCAGCTATATCCATGCCCTCCCTAACCTCCTCTATAGTCAATACATCCTTCTCGGGGACGACCTTAGAGAAGGCTATAGAGGGGATTCCATATACCGCGCCAGCTATAGCTCCTGCTACAGTACCACTCATGAAAAACTCTATTAGACTTACATTTTCACCGATATTTATCCCAGATACGACTATATCCGGCTTTTCATCAAGGATATGAAATAATGCTAGAGTCACGCAGTCTCCTGGAGTCCCGCTAACTAGGTAGTATGGAATCCCATCGAACCTCCTCTCCATAATCCTAAGAGGCTCCTTCAAGGTCAGGCTGAAGCCCGTAGCGCTTCTAGGTCTATCAGGGCATACCACAGTTACATTAGAGAATAGACTCAACTCCCTCGCTAAGACCCTCATACCATATGATAGATAGCCGTCGTCATTAGTCACTAAAACGTTGTATCCCATTACCTAGTCACCATAATCTCACTCATCTCCTCAATATATTTTCTACCTCCTCCTTCAGTAAAGTACTCGGTTACAGGCTTTAACATCTTTATAAGGTAGTTAGTTACAGCATACTTTAAATCCAGTGGATGGATGTTTCCACTCTGATAATCCTCCATGAACTCATTTATATTAGAGTACTCCATAACCCCACCCTTTTTAATATTCTCAATTTTTACAGCCTCCCCCTTCCTCATTAGATACGGGTATATAACATACTCGAGCAGAGAGACTACAGGATTATATTTCACCTCCTTAGGTGGGCAATATGCCTTCCTGATCTTCCTCGATAATATGTCATCATCGTCATGAAGGAATATCGCGGTCTCAGGTATGGACTTAGACATTTTAATATTTATTAAAGCATCTGTAAACTGGTCTTTATCACCTGTCTCCTCAGCCTTCTTAAGTATCTCAGCATCACTCTGAGTTAATCCAATGCCTAGAAGCATACCATGATGCAATGCAATGGGTTTATAACCCATTTTATCTCCAACGTCTATAGCTATTACATGGGCCTTCCTCTGATCGATACCGCCGTGAGCAACATTAACACCTAATGTAAATATATCAGTCACCTGCATAGGCACATACATGACTTGAGCTAACGAGAGACTCTCGACCATCCTCCTACCAAGTATACTCACACTCCTCCTAGCCCTTGAGAGAGTGATCTCCATAGAGACTTTTAGAAGCCTCTCAAAGTATTTGCTACCCAGCGATTCATAGAACTCGGACGCCAATATAAATTTAGTTTTACTAGAATCTCCTCCCAATGCCGAGATAACCTTCTTAAATGCCTCTATATAATATGATGTAGCGACCTTCCTAATCGTATCTAGATCTCCCCTCAACTTCCTATTAATCCAACTATGATAGTCTGCTAGGAATATCCTCGTCTCCACACCAGCATTCTGTAGATCCACGATCTTGTGTATAGGGACTACGCCAGTACCTAAATGGAGGAAGCCCGATATCTCATATCCTATATAATGCCTTAATCTAACTCCAGTGGATAGATACTCCCTCAACTTATCTAACGTTAATATTTCTATTGTTGGTAGACGTCTAAATAGTTCGATGCACCTCTCTATATCCATCACACCACCCACTGGATTTAAATATAATTTTAACCACTAACTTAAATTAATTCTATTGAGCCATATGTATAATGTAGATAGATATGGAGATATTATAGAGGCTAGGGATAGGATATTCAAGGAGGTAAAGCGGGAGATACCTAAATTCATTAAAAAAATTACTCTAAGTAGAAGGTATGAGATTAGAAGGATATACAGGGTATTGAGGGGTTTAAGAGATCTCGATGTGAGGCTATATAATAGGCTTCTAATGGAGAGTTATGAGAATATACTTAAACTCCAGCTGGGAAGAGACTATAGCTACAAGGTATTTATAGGTAAGTACGCTCCAGACCTGGATTATAAATACATTGAAGTCGGTGAAAAATACATTAGTGATGTTGAGGGAGGATTTCCGAGTCTCGTGGATAGGGATAGGGTATATATCCAGGGGATATACCCTGATATAGATTCTACATCGATGGCTTTAAATATACTGATTGAAGCAGCTAAGGAGTTGAATATATATAATGATGAGATTGACCTGGCTATTAAAAATGGATTGAAGTACTTAAGTAATAGGGATATTAATAGAGACGGGCTGCTTGAACAGTATTATAATGAGGATTGGGCGATTGGGTTATATAGGGAGGGGAGTGTATTATACTCTAATGCAGTCTATATAAAGACACTTGAAAACGCTTTTGACCTTTATATAGATGTAGATAGGGAGTTTAGTCTAGAGATTCAGAGGAGGCTATCTAGATGCTATGAAAAGATTGAGAGCCTAATGTGGCTTAAGGACCATTATGTAGACTCGATAAGTAGTAGGGGGGGTATGGTAGATAGATATAGTTTAGATACCACGGAGATGGGTGAGACACTAATATATAGTAGGCATGATAAGCTCAAGACCCATTTGAATACCCTTATCAAGACTGTCGAGGGTATAGATGGTAGATGGGGGTTACCAGCATTTAGTCCATCATACGCCCATATATATAAGGTCTTTAAAGATTACATAGGATATAATGGAGGAGTAGTTCCATATTATATAGTTCATCTAGCGAAAATCCTATTGAAGTACGGTTTTAAGGATTATTCAAGAGGCTTATTGGAATATGGTATAATGCATAGGGAGATACTATGGAGATATGATAACATATCGAAGAGAGACCCTGATTTAGGCTTAGATACTAAGATAGAAATCCTCTCCATATCTACTAAATTAATAAAAAAAGATAAGAATATTTGATGGTGGGGCCTGCATCAGCCGGTTGAAAGCCGGCTGTCTAACAGTCTCCCGGGCCCCTAGTCTACAGAGGCTTCGGCTTGCCCGGTAGAGTGGTGCCGGCGAACCACCCCCGTGCCTCCACCTCCATAGACTCTTTGGAGACTGTATTTGAGCCGGATTCTCTCCAGCTTTATACAGTGGAATAGCACCCGCAACCCTATGGAGATTGGCCCATTGATACCCCGTAGGGGATTAGGTGCTCCCCTCCCCCTTGGGGTCTGGTTCCCCATAGGGTTTTGGGTGTTATCCATTATATAAAGCTGGAGAGCCTCCAGCTCATCAGCCGGCTTCCAACCGGCTGATGCCACTATATATGTAGGTTTTTAGAGGATTTAATAATAATGTAATTCCATCGTCTCTCTCGAGGTTACAATAAGGATATACGAATTCTATATTACCTTACCCTTCTTCTCGAACTGCCTCTCATAAAGCTGATATAACTCCTCTAATGTAGCTGCTTCCTCAGGACTTTTATCCTCCCTAATCCTCGTTATCCTAGCGAGTCTCAACGCCAACCCACTCTTATACTTTGGACTCTTCTGAAGCTCATTGAAATCTACCTCAACAACTATCTCAGGCTTAACCCATATCCTGGAGCCCTCATCCTTAACCTTAAGCTCTAGAAGCCTTTTAGTCATATACTGAAACTCTTCATCCGTCAAACCTTTAAACGTCTTACCTACAACTAGATACTCACCTGAATTGGGATCATATACAGCTAGATAATAGTCACTCAGCCAGTTACTCCTCCTCCCATGCCCCCATTCAGCACCTACTATAACTAGGTCGAGGGTTTCCTTACTCTTAACCTTAATCCAGTGCTTACCCCTCACACCAAGCATATATGGAGAATTCAGTCTCTTAACCATAACTCCCTCATGACCATAGTCTAAAGCCCTCTTGTAAAATGACTCGGCCTCCCTAATATTCGACGTGACTATCCTACCGGCCAGAAGCTCTTCTGAAACCCTTTCAACTAACAGATCATATCTATCTGAATATGGAGTATCAATAAGTAGCTTCCCATTTAAATATATGATCTCGAATAGATGGATCTTAAGTGGAATAAGCTCCATAGCCTCCTCAATATTATATATCCTCTTAAAACGCTTCATCAGGGTCTGGAAGGGTAGAGGCTTCCCACTCCCCCTCTCATATGCTACAACCTCACCCTCGAGGATAGCTTCATCAACCGAGACCCCATTCCTTACAATCTCAACTACATCCGGTAGGCTATATGTGACATCCGTCAACCTCCTACTAAATATCTTGACCCTCCCATTCTTAATGTGAATCTGGACCCTAGCCCCATCATACTTAACTTCAACAGCGGCTTCACCGCCACCTATCATATTATAGGCCTCGGCTATTGAGGAAGCAGGTGTAGCTAGCATAGGCCTTATAGGACTAAATAGTCTCGGAGGGACATTCCTAAGAGCCTCTACACCCTTTAAAGCCACGTCGACAACATCCCCCAAATCCCCCCTCAATAAATACGCCCTCCTAATATCCTCTAGAGATAAACCGAGTACATTGGATAATGCACCTAGTAAATGGCCGTCGACCAATCCTATCCTCAATTCCCCTAGGATAATTTTAGATAACCATATCCTCTCCTCACGTGACATACGGCCCATTAAACTGGCTAGAGCCTCAACCTTCCTCTTAATACTATCCTTACCCCTTATATAAGCTATCTTAATTAATTCATTGAATACATCATTTAGAGTTAATGGATTCGAGGGGAACAACGGTTTTATAGGGTTTTTAAGCGCCTTCATAACCGTCGAGTATCCTACGCCCAATCCACCCTCTATAGAATCTGGAATAGGCTTACCAACTAGAAATAGGATGAATGGCTTCCACTCACTCCTATCCAACTCCTTTAGATAAGTTGCAACGATATTCTTCTTCTCCGTGATGGATGACGTAGATCTTATCCTCATACATATCCTAATAAAGTCTTTAAACAGCATATCAACCACCAGCCAACTCATTAAATATATTTAAAAACTCCTCCTTCGAGTCATATGGAATTATACATGATCCATTAGTCTGATAGCCGTATCCGATCCCACCTACACTATATGATGCAGCCTCTATCAACGCCGATACAGGCTGGCTATATCCATTTAAGATCCTGAACTCAAGCTTCTTAGACACCCTAACCGCTATATTAAGCCATTTATTCCCTAGACTCCCTAATCCGGGGATATATGGCTTCCTACTAGATATACCTATAATATACTTATTCTTATCATATAGCCTAGCCTGATGACTTATATATGATACATATGAATCGAATATCCTCGTACCCATATCATAGAATAGACCCTTATAATCCTCGAACCACTGAATATATTCCTTTACAAACATACCCTCCTCTAGGAGTCTCGTCATCCCACTATATGCATTCAACCTAATCTCCCTAAATCTATTTACATATTCCTTAATATCGAGTTCACCGTATCTGAACATAGCGATCACCTCAAGCGGCAGATCATCGAAGTATCCCGCTGAAGAGACTAACGTGATATCCCTATATAATGACCTAAACTCTCTTTTAAGACCCCTTAAATATATTGATAGGCTCTTCCCACTCCTCTTGACATTCCCGAATATAATCCCCTCATATGCTACACGCCAGTTAATTCCCTTAAGATCATAGGGGGATTCTCCGAAGCCTATTAGAGCCGCCCAGGCATCCTTAGGAGCCTCCCTAGTCACCTTCTTAAGTAAGAAATATGTAATTATAGATGATACAGGAGACTCTTCATCGGGGAAACCATATTTAAATGGATTAATATATTTAATAGCCTCTGGAAACTCTACGTCGATGTTGTGGTGATCGATTACAACCACACTACTATATAACTCCCTCGGGATAAAGTGGTAGAATGCTCCCCCAATATCTAGGAAGAAGAAGCAGTCAAAATATGTTTTAAATATTTCTTTAATAGCCTCTGGAAACGCTTTATCCAGAGACATAAGCCTATAATCGATATTAAATTCATCTAGAACCTTAGTCAATAGATAAGCTGATGACACCCCGTCTCCATCATCGCTAAATACGATTAAAGCCTTCCTAACCCTCTTTAAATACTCTATTAAATCCTCCAAGTCTCTATTTAAGCTATCAAATGCACTCATATCAATCAAACAGTTATACAAACATATCTAACCCTACGCCGCCTCCCCTAGCTATAGACTCTAGAGTCTTCTCACTAATCCCCACCGGAGACAATATCCTTACTATAGCGGGGAGCAATTGATTATATATATAGTAGTCCCAGTCAATATAGTTTGGATCCGCCTTAGTATAGTGGACCGCCCTCTTATATAGTGGTCCACTACCTTTATTAATTATATAGCCTATGAACATACCCTTCTTAATCCTCCACCCCTCTTGAGAGAGTCTCTTAGCAACCTCGATATGAGGGGCATTAACCTTATACTCGCTTAACGGCCTAGTAATCTGCTCCCATATAATCAGCTTCCTAATATCAACCTCCTTCCTCCTAAGCCTCCTAACAAAATCTCTAAATAGGTCTAGAAGCTTGTCTTTAGAGGCGCCTTCAAGTAGATTCTTGACGATCACATACTGCGCCTCCCGAGCATAGTCACACCAGTCCCTCCTAACATATTCCAAACCTACTATCTCGATAGATCCATCTTCAGTAAGCCCCGCATACCTCTTCTTAGCCTCTGTAAATAGGATCTTCTTAAATACCTTATCGATCTTAGCCTCCAAACCGAGTGTATCAGAGACCCATTCAATCAATTCATTAATTAAATCAATATTATAGTCGACGAAGATGCTATCGGTATCCCCATATATTATATTTAGCCCCAGCTCCTTAGCCTTATCAATACTTAGGCTTATCGTCCTCCTACCTAAGTATGTAACTATGGAGGCGCCTTCATAGCTATACCATCTAGCACCGATCCAACCCATGTAGCCATACATTGTATTAGCCAAGATCTTTAGAACCCTCTGTCTAGCATCAAGCAATTTATATTCTCTGCTGGATGGGTCGAGGCTCTTTAACCTACTCCGAATCTCGTCCCTCCTCCTGATAAGCTCCTCGAGTATAGTGGGTATAAGCCCCCTTACATCACTACGTACGCCATATCCAATCTCATCGAAATACACTACATTACCCTCTGAAGACTTAACTATAGTTTCTGGCGAGATATTATATTTGATCATTATACTGGGATACATTGACTTATAGTCTATAACTGCAATATTGTCGTGTAGCCCCGGCTTCGGATTCAATACTAATCCACCTGGGTAAGTTCTATATCTCCTCAAACTAACTTTAGGAGTAACCTCACCATGCCTCCTACCTATCTTCATTATATAGTACTCAGCCTGCCTACCTGAACTCGCTGTAAAGACGTAGTCTGGGGGGATTCCAGTTATATTAGATAATACGAAGATATGGTCTTCAAGCCCCTTAAATGTATTGTATATCGCCTTAACCCTCCACTCAACATACTTAATTAACTTCTCCCTATCCCTACTCCAATAATCATAGTATAGATACTTATCAATAGCATACTCCGGCAGATCCATCTTCATGTACCCAGCCAACTCCTCGAGTGTCTTCCTCTGGAAGATCGGGAGGTCATCTACATACTCCTTCAAATCTATATTGACCCTACCCCCAACCGAGAAGTGACCCAATACACTTTGATGTGCTTCACCACCGATCTTACCGATCTTCAGGCCTCTCCTCAATTTCTTAAGCCTCTCTGTAAGATAAGGCCATATATACTGATTCAATTCAAAGCCGACGATAACATGGGGATCTACCCTAGATACATCCGTCTCCAATAACCTAATTATATTGTAGTCATTTCCATCTAGAAGATAGTTATTTACATTCTCCCCATTATAAGTCACAATCCCTAGGACCTGATCATACTCGGGATCCGGCTCCCCATATCTACTTCCTAGGATCACATCTACAGAAAGGACTCTAACCTCTGGATGAGGCCTCTCCTCAATCGGGGTAAACTCCTCTAAGACGCCTATAGACACATTATCTATGGTAGTGACGTTAGATACCTTAAACCTATACCATCCACATGGATTAAGATTCATATCCATGATATACTTTTGAGAAGGCCTAATGTCGTCTTCATAAATACCTTCTCCAACCTTCTTACTTAAGACGTCTGAAGCCTTTTTAACCGCCTCAAATCCTCCAGATACCTTATAGAATATATGTTCAACACCATATAACTTCCTGGTTACCTCATTAACCTCGATATCCCTATATAAATTCCCCAACTCCATCCTCAGAATCTGATTAAGCTTCCTAATACCGATATATTTACTATCGATATAGAAGTAATCTCTAAAGTTAGGATCTATAATTAAATAATATTCTCCATCTGAATCTATACTCCATATCCATATAGCCTCTCTATCTTTATACTCACCTATTGCGGTGTCATATACCCATACTACCCACTCCATATTACATCCATATTATATTATTTATTAACAATATTATTAGGTAATAATGAAGGTATCTGTATTATTATCCAGCTTTGTATGGAATCTAATATTATTTACACTGGTATTCAAGGATTATATAATGTATCCCACTTTAGTAGCAGGTATATTAACATTATTCTATATTATTGTCTTAGTCTATCTAGTCCCGAGATACTCGATATTAATCGAGTATATAAATCTCAATCCCTATTTATTCGCCATTCTTATACTTACGCCGTATACGCTGATAATTATACTATATCTGTTGAACCGAGATCTAGGTAAGTTATTTAAGTCGGTTATTAGTCTAGGATTATATAATGGAGTATGGTTTGAAAAAATTATAAAAAACCTCATTAAGTAAGTTGGTGAAGTACATGGACTCCAGATTATTAAAGGATGAGGATTTAGAGATATTGAAGCAGGATTACTGGAGTAGACTTGAGAATGAAGTTGAAATTATATATATAAATAGTAGAGATCCTATCTGCCAATATTGTCCAGTAATTAAGCAATTATATAGGGAGATAACCAGCTTAACCGATAAAATTAAATTTATAGAATTGTTTTTAGAGGATGATCATGATATTATAGAGAAACTCGGTGTAAAAAATGCCCCAGCAACTATATTAAGAGGCTTAAACAAAGGATGGATAAAATTCTATGGTATACCGGCTGGAAATGAGTTCCCATCCTTTATAGATGCTATAGTAATGATTTCAACAGGTGAAGACGGACTACCTGATTATGTCAAGGGAGAGATAACGAGAATAGATAAATCGATAAATATTAAGACATTCGTAACCCCCTCATGCCCATACTGCCCTAAAATGGTTTACACTACATATCAATTTGCCATGGTTAACGAGTTTATAGAGGCTGAGGCATGGGAGAGCCTCGAATTCCCAGATATATCAGCATATTATGATGTATATGCAGTTCCTAAAGTAGTTATAAATGATAAAGTTTCTTGGGAGGGGCTAGTACCACCCGAGTATCTAATTGAGAAGATTCGGGAGGCTATTAGAGAGGAGTAAAATATTTAGATGTAAATCCTTGTTTTTAAGGAGGATGAGTAAGAGTATTCTAAGGGAGATTGGAAAGAGAATATATGGCGAGGCCTCATCCAAAATCATTAGGAGTATGGATGTCATAGGGGATATAGCGATTATTAAACTCCCACACGAGCTCCTTGATGAAAGGAGGTTCATATTTGGGAGGGAGGTTCTTAAGGAACTTAAGTATATTAATGTTGTATTGAGGCAGAGGACCCCCGTTGAAGGCCTATTAAGAATTAGGAGGTTCGAGCATATAGCTGGAGAGAATCGTACAGAAACTATTTATAAAGAGTGTGGTGCGATATTCCGCGTTGATGTAGAGAGAGTATATTTCAGCCCTAGATTATCTAATGAAAGACTTAGAATATCTAAGTTGGTATCTGATGGCGAGACTGTAGTTAATATGTTCGCTGGAGTAGGACCATATTCTATATTAATAGCGAGGAAGGTGGATAATGCGGTAATCCATAGCATCGATATCAATCCAGTTGCGATTGAATATCACCTAGCTAACAATATATTAAATAAAGTTACTGACAAGATCATAACATATAGGGGGGATGCTAAAGAAATAATTATCAAGTATCTATCATCTACGGCTGATAGGGTATTGATGCCGCTCCCCGAGTATGCATTACAGTATCTTGAATATGCATTACATGCTTTAAAGAATAAGGGGTACATACATGTCTACCTACATGTAAAGTATGGGGAGAATAGAGAGGAGGCGTTAATAAGGTCCCAGGAGATCATCTTAAGAGAATTGGGTGAGAGGGGATATAGGGTAGTTGAGATAGATTCACATCCAGTGAGGGAAGTTGCAACTAGATTGCTGCAGGTATGTGTCGACGCGTATATACGTAAGATTTGAGGTTTTTCTTTAACGATTTAAATATCACAAAAAAGATATTCTGATTTAAGTAGGTGGTGGTCTGGGAAAACCATGGAGATCTGTCCCGTATGCGGATTACCGAAAGATTTATGTATATGTGGGAGATTAGAGAGTGAGGAAGTCAGTATAAAGATACGTGTGGAGCACAGGAGGTATAACAAGCCTGCGACGATTATAGAGGGCATTAACCCGAAGACTCATAATCTAAATAAACTTGCTAAGAAACTTAAGAGGAAGCTGGCATGCGGAGGCACGGTCAAGGATGATAAGATAATATTACTTGGAGACCATAGGGCGGTACTACCCGATATACTATCTAAGATGGGCTTCGACTCAAATAAGATAGAGGTATTTTAAGTGAAGATCAAGGTATGTCCAGTATGTTTATCCCCGAGGATTAGGAGGTCATCTTCATTCGATGGATGGCTTATTCCAGTGACGTACGTATGTGAGGAATGTGGATATAGAGGCCCGGTGTACCTAGAGATCGAGGTAGATGAAGAAGGTGGATGATGATAAACTTAGTATATATATAAATGCATTTGGATTGATAGGAGGGATATTCTATATAATAGTAGTTGGACTACTATCGATACCAACACTATTTTTTATAAGGGACCATGCAGGTTACGCAAATCCGATAATCATAAAATCATTCACAATATTTATAACGGTAGTTCCCCAGGAGATTCCTATAGCTATAAATAGCGATTATCTCACGATTATAATATTGGAATTCTATCTAGCCCTCGGAATCATAGATATATTAAGGAATATAAATTCAGATAAACCGCTCATTAAAATGTTCCTACTAGCTGGCGTCGTCCTAGTGCTCTCCATATTAATCGAGGCTCTCCAGAGTAGCATCGGGGTTGAAACAGGTGAGCTGGAGGCTCCCAACGACTACATATATTATATATCTGCGGTATACGCGCCTATAGGGGAGGAGATTGGATTTAGATTAACTATAATTGGCCTGGCATCGTTGATCATGTACTTTCTATCGAGAAAGGAGAAGACGTTAAAAGGTGCTTTAACATCCTTCCTAATACCATATAAGATCTATAAAGATGATCATGATAAGATGTATGTACTTTACATCCTAGTAATATTTACTTCACTAGTATTTGGATTCGCCCATCTAATGGGACCTGGGTGGAAGCTCGGGAAGGTAACTCTATCTATATTAGCGGGACTATACCTAGGATACCTATTTGTGAAATATGGTATAACGACATCAATCCTCGGCCATGCATACTTCAACGTCTATCTACTCACACTATATTTTTTAAGTGAATTAGCGGGTGATTACATCCCTACATATGGAGAGATAGTTGAGGTGACGATATCAGTACTATATTTTATACTATCGATTACAATTGGCGTAATTTATTTAGTATGGCTAGCCTATAAATTTGTAAAAAGATATTCAGGATATGGTTAGACTATGAAATATAGATTAATAAACTTTTTAATATGCCCATCATGCAAGGCATACCCACTTAAGCTGAAAGCCTTTAGAGTTGAACACTTTAAAAACAGGGTATTCAAGATGAAGCCATGCGACCTGTACTGTGGATATGAGGAGAAGTATGTTAAGGATATAGGTGAGGAGAATTTAAAGTGTAGTGAATGTATCAAGTATGAGATTATAGACGGGTATCTAAGGTGTAGTAAATGTGGTGAATGGTATCCCATCGTAAATGGAATTGTTATAATGCATATAGGAGATATGAGGCCCAAGAAGGTGATTAAGGAATTTATAGAGAAGTATAGGGATAGGATACCCATTGAATTGATTGAGAAGGAACTAGCTAGATATTAGGGGTAGGACATATCTTAAAATAAAGTCTTGGAAGTCGTCTAGAGTAATATTTGTAAACATAGCTATAATCGCATTCCTAGTAATCCCAACTACATAGCCTGTATCACGATGTTGGAAGACTACATACCATATTAAACCATGCTTTAAATACTCGTTATATAGAGATGTGTCGGCTAACGAATCACCATATAAAGCAAGTTTATTTATATTAGGTAAGTCTACATTATCAAAGTAGATTACTTTAGTGGCCTCTGGAGCAGACTCATGGAGACTCTTAAGCGTCTCATGAGTTATAAAAGCCTCTATAATCATATCCCCCCTTATGAATAGGATCTCACTGATTTTAATAGCGATCTTATTCGCCCTAGGCTTCTTCTCGAATATAATTAGATACTCTCCCCCTCTATACTCGATAAATATTATTGGAACCTCCCTACGGATAGGTATATTACGCAGCTCCCCTCCCACGTTAAATACCCTAACCTCATCATATATATAGAAACCCCTTACCATCCCTCCGATTACATTTATATCCTCGAAATATTCTTGGATCTCAATACCCTCATAATCCTCCTTAACCTTATAACCTGAGATCTTATCGTAAATAATATCTATTGGGATATACTCAGATAACTTAAATATTTTAGCTGATAAAACCAAGTTAAATCACCTAAATCTCCTTAGAAGCCTCCCAAAGCCTCTCGAAATACATCTTAGCTAATTCAATTAAACTGGTGTGGGTAGACCATATCGCAGTACTGATCCTACGCCCACTATCAAGTAATATTAATGCCTCCCTCCTATCCGATATCACACCCCCTCCATACATCTCATCCCTACACCTTATCTTAATCCCAAGCTTCTTAAATATACTCATATCATCGACTAGATTCTCTGGAATCAGCATCCTAACCCTGATATCAGATGGATATGTGAATCTATTAACTAACTTAGAATAGTATTTTATTAGGGTATTAAGCTTTAGATGAAGTGCGAGTAGGAGCTCCTCCCTAGTCTTACTCATTAAATCAATAATCTTCATAGATATATTCCTTTCACCATGAAAGATCCATACCTCGGGTTTCTCCGGGAGAGTCTTCTCCTCATAAATTGGCTGAAGCACTTTAGATACATACTCAGCCGCTTCCTCAATCCTCCTCTCCATACTCATCATAGCGTTTTTAACCGCCTCTACAGGCGACTTAGCAATATACTTTATAGGCCTATCATAAATAGATTCAATCCACCCCTTCCTCTCTAGATTCCTAAGTACAATATAGATCTTGGAGAATGGGACACCTGAATACTCAGAGATCTCCTTAGCAGATAGAGATCCGATATTAAGTAGGAGGAGATATACCTTAATTTCATTAGGGCTTAAACCCAGTTCCTTAAGCTGCTCATCAAGCTCTCTAGGTATTTTCATACATTAAATTCAATATATTCAATTTATTTTAAATAAATACTACTTGATTATTTATCAGAGGTTATAAAAAGGAGTAGGGGATAGGAGGCTTAGGGATAATTGGCAAAATAATGTATGAAACCTCATTTATTAGATGGTGGCAAATTCCATGGAACCTCACTATCCCTAAGCCTCGTATAAATGGTTATCGCTAGTTTCCTGAGATAGCTCCAGTCCGGCTTCTTTGGATTGAACCTAACGTTCTCGTACTTCGCTGTCTTAATGGCTATCTTAATCAATACTTGCCTAGCTTCTCTATTCCATAATTTATTTACCTCGATATTCCTAAGCCCTAGGTATCTTAGGAAACTCCGTGTACTTTTAAAGCTATTCACTTCTGGTATTAACGTAAGGAAATAAAGTAGATTTCCTCCTGCTAATCCCTTAACATCACTAAACTTATTAAGAATAGATTTGTATCTCTTCTTAAGATAATATGATAACCTCGCCTGTTCCTTCTGTAATTCCCAGAAATACTCCTCTAACTTCTCTGTAGGTAGTCCTAGTTTCTCATTAACCTTTATCTTCTGTTTAATCCTCTTCTTCTCCCTAAGTAAAATAATATATCTCCGTATCTCTGGGTCATTATTTAATTGTCTCTTACAATATCTTCCAAAGTATTCTAGATGCTCTTTATAAATAAGGTATAATAGTCTAGCGTCATTACTATGATTCTTCCTTAAACCATATTGTTTTCTCAGACCATTCTGATTCTTATATCTGAGTATGTATACCTGTATCGTTGTTAAGGAGATTATATATCCATTCCCTAGGCGCTGATTCAAGATAAACTTCCTTAACCCCAGCCATCTCTAGAAATTCTATGAAATTTTCATCCTTAACCTTATATACCTTATCTTCATAGGGTATATATACCCTATGAGGCAGTCTACTCTGATAATCGACGAAAGCCTTCATATCTCACCCCCTAATAGGAGATTACGCCCTCCCAAAGCGGGGGAGATAGCATAACTGTGCTTGTATACTGTATATATGAGGGGCGGCTACCCAAGAGATAGCCCGTGGAAAACCCTCAAAGAATACTTTTTGCAGGGCCATCCCCCAC
>Ga0190307_1000252_pt1 | contig 16638 bp, 15 predicted proteins | sample 48700745_MG_FD_161653 | JGI IMG/M metagenome (GOLD analysis project Ga0190307, IMG submission 161653) | Hydrothermal vent sediment bacterial communities from Southern Trench, Guaymas Basin, Mexico - 4870-07-4-5_MG | ecosystem: Environmental > Aquatic > Marine > Hydrothermal vents > Sediment ... | reverse complement strand
AGGAGGACAATTATGAGTTGGATCTTCTAATTTGGCTCGAATAATATAGCGCTGTTTACTATCACAGTCAGTATAATCATAGCTCCACCCTTTCAAAGGATCATTTGGAAGTTGAGAAGTAATCCCGGCATTGCTTAAAGCATCTTCTAAATCATCCCAGCTGGTAGCGGCAGGATATTCATTATTTTGGGCATAATAAGCTTCAAGGGCGCTTTGAACATTCCTTAAATCAGCCAGTCGACGAGCATCGCGGGCTTTTTTTCGAGCCGTTCCCAAACCTACTAAAAGCCCGGCAGCTAAAATACTAATGATGGCAACGACTACCAAAAGTTCAACTAAAGTAAAGGATTTTTTATTCATTGAATTTTATTTAACTTTTTCGACCTTTAAATTGCTAAAATCAAACTGTAAATTGGCCAAAGAACAGCAGCAACCAAAGTTCCAACAAAAATTCCTAAGATGACAATTATAATCGGTTGAATTAATTCTGACAAGATGGAAAGTTTACTATCAACATCTTCTTGAAAATACTGGGCTACTTTTTCTAAAAGATCGTCAATTTTTCCAGTTTCTTCACCAACAGCAATCATAGCACTAACAATTTCTCCAAAAAGTTTGGGATAGCCAGCAACTAAATTAGAAAAGCTTTCTCCCCTTCTTACTCCTTCAGCAATCTCAAAAGCCGCTTCTTCAAAAACAACATTAGCCGTAATTTTTCCTCCCATCTCAATTGCAGTTGGAAGAGAAATGCCTCCTTTCAAAAGCACTGCTACTCCTTGGGAAAATCTTACCACTGCAATTTTTTTAAAAAGATCACCAAAAATGGGAAGTCTTAGCTGAATTTCAGACCATAAAGCTTTTCCTTCCCGAGTTCGAAAGTAGTTGATTAAAGCAACAACTAAGAGAATTAAAAAAATAAGAATAAAAACTCCCCAAGAAACAAAAAAATTTCCAAGAGAAAGAAAGAAACGAGTAATCCAAGGAAGACTTACTTGACTTGCTTCAAAAAGATCAGAAAGTTGAGGAAAAACAAAAATCGTGATTAAAACCACAACTGCAATAAAAATAGCAATAACAATTGTTGGATAAGTTAAAGCATGAAAAACTCTTTTTGAAAAAGAAACTTCTCTTTCAAGATAGGAAGCAATGTAATTTACGGTTTGCTCTACCCTTCCTGAAATCTCTGCTGCTCTCAAAAGCTGGACAAAAAATTCAGAAAAAATATAAGGATGCTTGGCAAAAGCATTTGATAAAGAAAGACCTTCCTCAACATCAGAAATAATTTCTCCTAAAGCTTTTTTTAGGTTTGGGTTTCTGGTTTGCCGATAAAGAGTTTTTAAAGAACGATCAATAGGGACGCCAGCGCTTAAAAGAACCGAAAATTGACGCCAAAAAATTAAAAGATCTTTTTTTCCGACTCTTCGGAAAAATTCAACAATCCTTTTAAAAATTGATTTTTTTTCAAGTTCAGTTAAAGAAAGAATATAATAACCTCTTTGAAGCAGCAAAGAAATTGCCGTCTCTCTTGAAGGTGCTCTGATTTTTCCAGCAACAAGCTTTCCTTTTTCATCTCGAGCTGAATAAGAAAAAAGCATAAATTAAGATTCTTTTAAAAGCAATCTTAAATCTCTTGGATTTAAAGAATAAAATTCAGCTTGTTCAAGAGAAATCTCGCCCCGCTTTACCAACTCTGCCAAGGAACGATTTAAAGAAATCATTCCTTCCTCATAAGAAGTCTCAATAATAAGATCAATTTGATAAATTTTATTTTCTCGAATCAAGTTTCTTATAGCCGAGTTCACAAACATTACCTCACAAGCCGGAATTCTTCCTCCTTCAATTCTGGGAATTAATCTTTGAGAGATTACACCCACCAAAGTGCTGGCTAGCTGGCTTCTAATCTGATTTTGCTGAGCCGCTGGGAAAGAGTCAATAATTCGATGAATAGTTTGGGAAGCAGAATTGGTATGCAAAGTTGAAAAAACTAAATGACCGGTCTCGGCGGCAGTCACTGCAGCCGCCATTGTTTCAGGATCTCTCATCTCGCCTACCATAATGACATCAGGATCTTGTCTCAAAACTGCCCTCAAAGCTCGATGGAAAGAAAGAGTATCAGTACCGACTTCTCTTTGATCAATTAAAGCTCGATCTTGGACTAGAATGTACTCAATTGGATCTTCAATGGTAACAATATGATCCATTCGGGTATGATTGATTTCATCTAAAATTGCCGCTAAAGTAGTTGATTTTCCATGACCAGCCGGACCGGTCACCAAAACAAATCCTTGAGAATATTTGGCAAAACGATGAAGTACTGGTGGAAGATTAAGTTCTTCAATAGTTCGGATTCGAGAAGGAATTAATCTTAAAGAAGCGGAAACAAAACCTCGCTGAAAATAAATTGCAATTCGAAAGCGGGCTTTATCTTCAAGAGAATAAGAAAAATCCAAATCTTTGTATCTTAAAAATTTTTCTTTTTGCTCTTCGGTAAGGATAGAAAAAACTAAATTTTGAGTCATCTCAGGCGTTAAAACTTCTTCTTTTGAAATCGGGATTAAATTGCCATCAATTCTTAAAACCGGTCTTCTTCCAACAATCAAATGCAAATCTGAAGCGCCATGTTTGGCGCAAAGTTCCATTAAATAATGCATTTTTTGTTTCCATTCGCTCATAGATTTTTTATTCTTCGGTTTCTCTTAAAACGGGTTCCAAGGGAACAATACCTTCCAAAGCTTTCAAAATTCCATCTTGCCGCATTGTAAGCATGCCTTGTCTTTTCGCTTCTTCAAAAATTTTTTCCTCATCTATACCTTCACTAATAATTTTAGCCAAATTTTCAGTCATTTCAAAGGCTTCAAAAATGGCAATTCGTCCCGAGATACCTCGAAAGCGGCATTTGGGACAACCTTTACCTCGCCAAAGATAATAAGGTTTTTCAAATTTAATTTTTTCTTTTAATTTTTCTGGCAAAGAAGAAAGTGCTTTATCAATAATTTCTTCAGTTTTTGGATCAGCTTGATATTTTTCTTTACAATAAGGGCAGAGTCTTGGAACAAGTCTTTGGGCAATCATTACTGCCAATGAAGAAGGTAAAAGATAAGTGGGAACACCCATATCTACCAAGCGAGGAATAACTCCAATGGCATTGTTGGTATGAAGAGTTGAAAGAACTAGATGACCAGTTAAAGAAGCATGAACTGCTAAAGCGGCGGTTTCTTCATCCCGAATCTCTCCAACCATAATGACATCAGGATCTTGTCTTAAAATTTGACGAAGACCAGAAGCAAAAGTATAGCCAATTTCAGGTCTAATTTGAGATTGATTGATACCTTCAATGAAATATTCTATTGGGTCTTCTAAGGTAACGATATTAATTTCTTCTTTTCTCAATTTTTGAATTAAAGCATACAAAGTAGTAGTTTTACCACATCCAGTCGGACCAGTTACCAAAACCATTCCAAAAGGTTTTTTTAAAGCTTTTTCAATGATTTCTTTATTAGTAAAAGCAACACCAAGTTCTTCAAATTTTTTTAAACCAACTTCAGGATCAAGAATTCTTAAAGCCGCTTTTTCACCAACTGCAGTGGGAAAAGTAGAAACTCGAAAATCAATTTCTTTACCATCAATAATGGTAGTAAATCTTCCATCTTGAGGAATTCTGGTTTCATCGATTTTGAGCTGAGAAAGAATTTTAATTCGAGAAATTACTGGCGATAAAATTTCTAAAGGAAGATAAGCGACTGTTTTTAAAACACCATCAATTCGATACCTTACTCGAGTTTTATTTTTTAAAGGCTCAATATGAATATCAGAAGCTTGGTATCGAACACCATATTTTAAAAGAATAGAAACAAGTTTTATAATCGGAGCTTCTTCGCCAATAATGCCAGTGGCTTCTTCAAGATTAATAATTCGCTGAACCGGTCGAAATTTTCTTCCTTGCCTTCTTATTTCTTCAAAGACTTCGGCGAGTTCTTTATCAAAAAGCTCATACCCTCGCCAAGCAATTTCTAAATCTTTTTTTCTTATAAGATAAATTTCCAAATCAACATTTAACTTTCTTGCCAAAAATTTTAAAGCCTCTTGAGCTTTTTCATCTTCAGGATAAACCATTCCAACTTCTAAAACATTTCCTTTTTTTCCTAAAGCGATAATTTGATAATTTTTTGAAACCTCTTCAGGAATAAGATTTAAAACTTCAGAAGGAATTTTTTCGTCTTCCTTTAAAAAACGACAAGGAAGACCTAAAAGTTTTGATTTTATCTGAGCCAGCTCATCTTCAGATAAAATTTCTCTTTCTATCAAAATTTCTTCAATTCTTTTTTCTAAAACTTCACTTTCTTTTTCAATCTTTTCCGCTAAAGGTTTTGAAATTTTGCCATTTTCTAAAAGGTATTTTAAAAGAGGGTGCATAGTTTTTTATTTAAATGGATTTTCTTTTCCTAAAATTCCAGGAGGAATAATTAGCTTTGGAACATAAGATCTAAAATTTGAAAAAGCTGGATTTTTTAAAACTACTTCTGCTTCTTTAACTGAGATTTTTTCAAGTCCTTCAGTAACATCAAATTTTTCTTTAATTACTACTTCTTTTCTAACACTTTGGATTTTTCTAAAGATAATAAAACCAACAAAAATTAACGCCAAGACGATAATCAGATAAATTATTCTTAAACTTTTTTTTGCTTTTTTTCCAACTTTAACTGCCATTTTTATTGATGTTGATAATAGGTGTGAATCGTAAAACTTCCTTTAAGACCTTTTTCAGTGCTGAAAAATTCCATTTTTTTAACATCCATTACTCTGATATTGGTTTCAATTTTTCTCAAAAATTCTTTAATGGAAGGGTAATCACCTTCAGCTTCCAAGGCAATAGAAATGATTCCAAAATCTTTAGTTAATTTTTTTTCTTTTTCTTTTTTAAGATATGCCGGTCCTTCTTTTTCAAGTTTAATTTCATTAAACACGGCTCGATTTAAACTAACATTTGAAATATCAGCCAAACCTTTAAGCTGATAAACAATTTCCCCGTTTTCTACTTTTTCTGGAAGAAGAAGGGAAAGTCTTTCTTTTGCAGGAAGATAAGAATGGTAGGCTTCAAAAATTTCTTGAATTTTTTTAAGTTTTTCTTTTTCAAATTGATATTCTTTTTCAAGAAGCTTTTTTTCTTGCCAACTTCTTACTATTTCTTGAAGTAATGGATAATCATAACTAAAAAGAACCCAAATTCCCATAAGAAGGAAAAAAACACTAGCGGTGATCATTAAAATTCGAGGGATGCTTTTCATAATTTTTAAAATTTTACCAAATTTAAATCAAAATTTGATTCTAAATAAAACTTTCCTTCACCAAAAGTTTTAATTCTAACATTAGAAAAATCTTTGTTTTTTTCTAAAGAAGCCAAAAAGTAAGCTAAATTAAGCTCATCACTTTCTCCATAGATTTTTAAAATTCCTTTTTCTAAATCAGCATTAAGTCGAGTAATTTTAACTCCTTTTGGAGTTAAAGTTTCAATGACATCTAAAAGCTTGGTGGGATAAGGATGTTCTTTTAAAATTTTTTTCAAATTTTGGGTTTGGCTCCAAAAAAGCACTACCTTTTTTCGGCTCTCCTCATCAATTTCTTTTCCAAGACTTTTAATTTCAACTCTTAAATTTTGATTTTTTTCTCTTAAAGAAGGAAGAAGGAATCTATCAGAAAGAAAATAAAAACCAAAACAAAGAAGGGCAAAAATCAAAGTGCCAAAAAAAAGCTTCCAAGGCAAAGGATATTTTTCTCTTTCAGTTTCAACCGAAGGACCGTAGTAAAACATATTTTAATTATACCTGATTTTTAGTTAAAATAAAATTTTTCTTGTGGATAACTTTAAGTTTTATGGAAATATCTTAAGCCAAGTCCATTAGAAACTGAAAAGGTGGTTTTTAGATATTTAATAAGAGGTTCAAGTTCTTTTGGATAAATAATTTTTGAAAATCCATTGGCTTTTTCTACTTTCATTTCTGGAAATTGAGAGGCGCAGTATTCTAAAAAACCAGGCATATTTGCTGTTCCGCCAGCTAAAATCAATTTTTTTATTTTTCGGCCAGTTTTATGAAGATAAAAATCTCTTAGTTTAGAAACTTCTCTTAAAATCGAATCAATTACCGGATACATTAAACTTGAAATTTCTTTTTCAGCTTCTGAAGGTTTTAAACCAACCTGAGTTTTAAATTTTTCGGCTCGCCAAACATCAATTTTCAAACCTGAAGCAATGACTTCAGTAAGATCACCTGATGAAAGATCAAAATAACGATGAATTCTAAGAAATTGGTTGTCAAAAATTATCAAATTGGTGACCCGAGAGCCAATATCAAGAACAAAAACAGGATCTTTCTCTGAAATAATTGATTCTCCTAAAGCCAAACTTTCCAGCTCCAAAAATTTTAATTTTAAATTGCAAAGCTTGGCAATTCTCTCATATCTTGAAACGATATCATAAGGATAAGCTAAAAGAAAAACAATTTGTTTGTTAAGATTTCTAAATTTAATTTCTTCTTCGCTTGGTTGAATAATAAACCAATCAAGATAAGCTTCAGAGAGGGGAAAAGGAATGTATTGTTTTGCTTGATAAGGAATAGCTTTTTTAAGATCTCCTTCTGGCATTGGAGGAAGTTCAATTGTGGTGGCAAAAACAGAATAAATCGGAACTCCAAAAACAACTTCTTTAGTTTTTGCTCTCATTTTTCTAAGCAAAAAAGAAATTACTTTAGCCACTTCTCTTTCAAGCATTTTCAGTTCTGAAGTTTGAAAAGCATTATTAATTCTTTCTAGGTGCCCGTAATTTTCCAAATAACCATAGTTTTCAAGATAAACTTTGTTTTCGAGACCGCAGGTAAGTTCCACAATTTTGATAGTGGTAGAACCAATATCAATCGCTAAAATTTTCCTTTTTAGTCCCAAAAAATTTTGAAGCCGGGAAAAAAACATGGTAAAATTTCTTTATGAAATTATATCACAAATTTTCTGATTTTAAAGAGAAAATTCTGGAAAACTTTTTTGATTTAATTTTTCCGAAAAGATGTATTTTTTGTGGAAAATTTTTAGAAAAAGAAAACAAAATTTATCTCTGTCAAAATTGTTTAGAAAAGATTCAAATTAATAGCAGTTTGTTTTGCCCTATCTGCAAAAAAAGGCTTTTTGTTTTAAAATTCAAAAATTCAAATAAACTAAAGATTTCGCGCTGCTATCATCCTCGTCAAAAAAATTTTCTTTATGCTCTAGGAGCGGCAACTAATTATTCTTCCCCAATTATTTCAAGAATTGTTGAAGCTTATAAATATGAACTTATCAAAGATCTTTCAAATTTAATTGCAGCTTTAATTTTTCTTTATCTTGAAAAAACTTCTTTTCTAGATTTTTTACTTCAAGAAAATTTTCTTTGTCTTCCAGTGCCAATTTCAAGAAGAAAAAAATATTTTCGAGGCTTTAACCAAAGCGCTCTTTTTGCTCAAAAAATTGCTCAAAAACTTAATTTTGAATTTTCAGAAAAAATTTTAGCTCAAATAAAACCTGCCAAAGATCAAACCAAGCTAAATTTTGAGGAGCGAAAAGAAAATGTAAAAGGAATTTTTAAAGTTTTAGAAAAAAGAAAAGTTAAAGGAAAAAATATTATTTTATTTGACGATGTTTATACCAGTGGCGCCACTCTTCAAGAGCTGGCTAAGATTTTAAAAGAAGCAGGAGCAAAAAAGATTATTGCTCTTGTCTTTGCTTTAAATTAAAACGGAAACACTTCTTGCCAGATTGGTCTTGGTTTAACATTTATCTGAAATTCAGCTGTTTTAGTAATTCCTGAAGCTTCACATTCAACTTTATAAATCCAAAGCTTTCCAATCCAGTTTCTAGGTTGGCTTCCAGTTTGAGGATCTGGTGGACCAGAACCAGGATAAGTAGTGATAGTACCAGAAAGTTGATTATTCCAGCCAGAGGTCCAATTATCATGAGGAATTCTATCACCATAAGCTGTATTGATTAATCTGATATTTTCAAAAGGATTCCAAACTTCAATCCATCGACGACATTTTGAAGCATATTGAGAAGTCCAAGTTAAGGTTAAAGGTTTGGTTTGCCAAATCCAATTGCCAGTAAAACTAGAAGTAAGACTTACGCAAGGTCCAGCAAAGCATCGTTGCGTTTCAGTATAAGTGGAACAATCTGAACGAATACAAGTTCTACTTTGAGTGCCCCAACCACAGGGAACGTCACAACTACTCCAAGAACCGCAGGATGGAGTACAAGTAGGAGAGGGAGCTTCAGTTTGAGGAGAAGTAGACTCAGTAGATTCAGTTGGCTCAGTTGGTTCGGTTGGCTCAGTTGGCTCAGTTGGTTCGGTTGGTTCGGCTGGTTTAGTTGGTTCGGCTGGAACAGGTTCATATCTATTGTAGTAACCATTGTCACAGTCTACATGAACAACTCCATCATCATCTACATATATCTCCCAAGCTTCTGGGGGGTGTCCATACATTTCCGACCATTCTTTCTTTTTCTCTTCCTGATGGTTCAACATATCCTCTACATCATTAGGAGAAACTTCATATTCCCCTATCAAATTTCCTTCATTATCATATGATTTGAGAACATAATATTTTACTCCTGTAGTTAATGTTTCTGCAGTTGATGTTTCAGCAACGGTCACATTGCTCAAAAAAATAACTGCCAGTAAAATTATCATTCCTATAAGTATGATTTTTACTACTGGTTTATTCATGTTTTTAGATATTGCCAATTAAATTTTGAAATTCTTTGTTTTTCTTAATATTTTTAAAATGAAATTCTATTACATAAGGGTTTTTCAACGTTTCTCTCAAACTAGGATCATAAGAAATAGCTTTTTTAAGTGATTCTATCGCTTTTTCTGTTTCAAGTGTTTTCGAATAAACACTGGCAAGATTGAAATATATTCTTCCTTTTAATGTATTTTTTACCTCTGGCCCCCACAAAGTTATATCTTTATCCACGGTATCTAAAGCAAGATTTAGCATTGCTTTTGCTGCTTCATTTTGACCGATGAGACTCATAAACACACCATACCAATATTTTATTCTTGCATCTGAGGGATTAATTTCTTGCCCTTTATTTAATAGCTCAATAACTTTAGTCACTTCCTTACTGCTTATTTTATTTTCCAAAAAACCTAAAATTAAGGAGGCAGCTTCTAGAGCATAGGAAAGGGAATAATTAGGATCTTCTGATAATGCTGCTTCAAAATAATCTTTTGCTTTTTCATATTCCTTTTTATCTAACATGATTCTCCCTAATAAATTGTAAGCCTCAGCCCGCCTTCTTGGGGGAATATTAGGATTAATGATTACTCTATTTAAAAGATCATAAGCTTTATCATAATTTTTTTCTGGAATTAAAATGAAATTTACCATTGCCAGTGAAATTAAAGGATCAGAAGGGCTTATTTCAAAAGCTTTTAAAAGAGATTTCTTTGCTTCTTCTACGTTGTTTAAATAAAAATAGCAATGGGCTAATCCTCCCCAAGCAAAAGCATTATTAGGATCTTTTTCAATTGCTTTTTTATAAAATTTTATCGCTTCTGGGAAATTAAATGAAACTTCTAAAAGATAACCTTTTATTCTATAACTTTCTGAATCATCTGGTGCCTGCTCAATTGCTTTTTCTATTTGATCAAACGCTTCTTTTGGAACAGAAGTGGAATATTTAGATTGAGTTTCTGCGGCATACGCTAAAGCTATGTTTCGTCTTACAATATATTCCTCATTTTTCTTAGCAAATTTTAAAGATTCAAGATAAGAATTTATGCTTTTAGAAAATTCGCCTTTTCTTAAAAAATCATCTCCTTTTTGAAGATAATCCAAATATAACTGATGTTTTGCCTCTTGCTGGGCAAAATATTTCTTTCCACCAACAATACCAATAACAACTAAAGAGGTTACTATTAAAATAGACAAAAAGACAACTAAAAATTGTTTGGAAATATTCATGGTTTCTTATTTTAAATTTTCTCTAAAAACAAATTTTAATCAAGTCAAGTTATCCACAAAGGGTTTAAACCAAAATTTTTTTTCAATGGTATCCCAAAATTTTAAAACAATCTGACGCCAAAAATTATTGGTCTAGTTTTCGCCTTGAATTAAAACGGAAACACTTCTTGCCAGATTGGTCTTGGTTTAACATTTACTTTAAGATGAGCTTCTTTGGTGTTTCCTGAGTTATCTTTACATTCAATTTTATAAATCCAAAGCTTTCCAATCCAGTTTCTGGGTTGGCTTCCAGTTTGAGGATCTGGTGGCCCAGAGCCAGGATAGGTAGTGATGGTGCCAGAAAGCTGATCATTCCAATCAGAAGTCCAGTTATCATAAGGGATTTTATCACCTAAAGAGGTGTCTTTCAATTTTACATTTTCAAAAGGATTCCAGATTTCGATCCATCGACGACATTCTGAGGCATTTTCAGAATCCCAAGTTAAGGTCAAAGGTTTGGTTTGCCAGATCCAGTCAGTGGTAAGATCAGAAGTGAGAGAAACTGTAACGGTTTGTTTTTTATAAATCCAAAGTTTAACACATTCATAAGGAGAAGGAGTATTTTCATCGTCCCAAACTCGAAGACAGATTCCAAAATCAGTTCGGTCAATATTAGAGGCAAGGTGAGGAAGTTTGATTTGAACTATTTTTTCTTCTGGGTTAAGAATTTTTACTCCTTCTCTTCCGATAGTCCAACTTGGAGGGGGCTGATAACCTACTTCCCACTGATATTTGGTAATTGAACCTCCGTCAGGATCAAAAGAATAGGAACCATCAAGGGTAATTGTTTCTCCTTCATAGCCTCCAAAGATCTTCCGTTTTGTTAATCTTCCAGACGGTGTTTCTATTTCTATCTCATTTTTTGAAGCAGCAATGATGGCGATTGGATGGAGATTGAAAGGAAGAACCCTAACCAAAGCAGTAGCTCCATCAACTAAACCATCTAGATCAGCTACATGAAGCTTTACGCGAATTCCGCTTGAGCAGTTATTATAGACCTTTTCAATTTTTTTATTTTTGTATTCCTCAATATAACTTTCAATTCCTTCCAGATCAATAGGAAAACCATAATTCCGAGGAAAAGGACGAGAATAATACCCTTCTCTTTCTTGAACATAACGCCAATTCTCTTTTAAATTCTTAAAATACCCAGTAATGGACTTAAGATTTATAAAACATTCTTTTCTTTCATTCCATCTTCTTTTTTCATCTTTAAAACACTCGATTGATTCTTCAATATATTTTTTGAACTGTTCTACTAATCCTGAAGGAAGATAAGGAACTAAAGACTTGGGGGGAATGGCTTCGGGAAGAGGGTCAAGATAAGAATAGAGCTTATTCGGCTGATAATAGTAGAGATCTAATTCCCATTTATCTACCGGAATTAAAAATTCATTAGGATCATAATCAAATGCTTCTGGTGGAAGTAATCGGTCTTCAATTGGAAGATAAGGAATCTTCAAAGAAGCAATCGGAGAAATTGAGTTAATAATCTCTGGTTCCCCAAATACTTCAAGTTTCCAGGGAGCAGTGTATTCCCAACCCCACCAACCCCAACTACCACCACCCCACCAGTCCTTCACCCCCCATGAATAATCGAGATAATTTCCATCAGGGTCACGCGATTTCGATCCATCAAGAGTCACAGTAGTATTCTCAATTGCAATCTCAGGTGCAATAAGTTCAGCTATTGGAGGAATCCCTTCTGGCTCTGGAGGTGGAGGTGGTGGTGAGGGTGGAAGTGAAGTTTGAGTTGAACAGTCAATATAGCCTTCCTGATAAACAATTGCTGAATGCCAAGCACAGTCGGAGTGGAGTCCAGAATATTGAATCCAGAAATAGACTTTATTTTTTTCTCCTTCTTTGAGATTAAGTTTTTTGCAAATATCAGAAGGAAGGGTATAGGTTTTGTTAAATTCAACTTTATCAGTTTTTCTTGCTGGATGTCCTTTGTAAGGAATATCAGAAGGATAGGTAGTGCCAAATTTATAGAATTTGGGAATTTTTCGATCTTCATCAATTACAATAGCAAAGCAATTATCCTTGTAAACGTTTTTACAATTGAAAGCTCCTTTTTCATCACCACATTTTCTTCCTAGAGTGCATTGGCAGCTTTGATCATCAGGAATGATAATTCCTTCATAACCACTTGAAGCGCCAAGACAATTATTACAAGCATTTTCAAGTTCATAGTGGAGTTTTTCAGGTTCGCTTACATAAAAAGTGATTTTGTTGTAATAAAGACCATTATGACAGCCAGGAAGAGTGACATATCCTTGAAATCTGACTTCTCCTCCTGGAGTAAAAGTCTCTCCAGAATAAGGGCGATTTACAAGATATTCAAATTCACCACCTCCACTTGGTTCAATTCCCCAGTGGGCTAATAATTCTGCTCCGAAAGTGTTTGTTTTTAAAAAAATTCCAAGTCCAATTAAAAGGAGAGAGATTAAAATTTTTTTCATGGTTTTGAATCAAACGAATTAAAACGGAAACACTTCTTGCCAGATTGGTCTTGGTTTGACATTTACTTCTAAATCAGCTCCTCTGGTAATAGAGCTAGTATGAGTTACACAATTTCCTTCATCGTCGCATACTGTGCATACAATTTCGAATCTACATTTAACATTGTAAATCCAAAGCTTTCCAATCCAGTTTCTGGGCTGGCTTCCAGTTTGAGGATCTGGTGGACCAGAGCCAGGATAGGTAGTGATGGTACCAGAAAGTTGCCCACTCCAGCCAGAGGTCCAATTATCATGAGGAATTCTATCACCATAAGCTGTATTAATTAACCTCACATTTTCAAAAGGATTCCAAATTTCAATCCATCTTCGGCATTGAGCACTACTTAGAGAACAATTATCAGGTAAAGTTGGAGGAGTAGCATGCCAAGTCAAAGTTAAAGGTTTGGTTTGCCAAATCCAATTAGCAGTAAGGTTGGAAGTAAGAGTTACATCACCTCCTGATGGACTTGGTGGAGATGGTGGTGGAGATGGAGGTGTAGGTGGTTGCGGTGGAGGAGGAGGTGGAGGAGGAGGAGGTGGTGGTGGTGGTGGGGGTGGTGGTGTTTGAACTGAACAGTCAATATAGCCTTCTTGATAAATGATTGCTGAATGCCAAGAGCAATCTGAATGAACTCCAGAATATTGAATCCAGAAATAAACTTTATTTTTTTCTCCTTCTTCGAGATTAAGTTTTTCACAGATATCAGAAGGAAGGATATAAGTTCGATTAAATTCAATGTTATCGTACCTTCTTGCTGGATGTCCTTGGTAGGGAATGTCTGGAGGATAGATAGCACCGAATTTATAAAGTTTGTAATAGCCAGGTATTGTGCTGCGGTATTCGTCAATCACTACAGCAGAACAGCCTGTTTCAAAAAAAACTTTTTCACAGTCGTAGCCTCCTTTTTCATCTCCGCATTGCCCTCCATAACAGCAGAAACAGCTCTGATCATCAGGAATGATAATTCCTTCATAACCACTTGAAGCGCCAAGGCAGTTGTAACAAGCATTTTTACCTTCCCACCATACTTTTTTATCACTTACATAAAAAGTGATTTTGTTGTAATAAAGACCATTATGACAGCCAGGAAGAGTAACATATCCTTGAAATCTAATTATTTGTCCTGGGTTAAAAGTTTCTCCAGGATAAGGACGATTTACAAGGTATCCAAAATCATTAAACCCACTTGGTTCACTGCTCCGATGAATCAATAATTCTGCGCCAAAGGTATTGGTTTTAAAAAAAACCCCTATTCCAAGTAAAACAAGAAATAATAAAATTTTTCTTTTCATGAAATTATTTTTTTAACACTAGGAAAATCACTAAGACGATCAGTACAACCAAAAGAACGCCCAAAGGAAGAATAATATTTTTATTTTTCTCAAAAAAGCTTGGCTTTTTTTCCGAACTTACAAACGGATTTACTTGAACTTCATGAGAATCTAAAACTTTTCCCTCTTTGACAATTGCTACTTCAATTTTTGGATTTTCTACTTTTCTTTTAACTGGCACTTCAATGATTTCAGTTCCTACTTTAAGATCAATTTCTTTTTGAACTTCTCCAACTAGATTTCCTTTTTGATCAAACATTTTTATTTGAAGTTGAGCTTTACCTCCTCCAACACGAATATCCGCTGGACCAGTATAGCTGATTTCAATTTTAGCCTTTTCATTGGCTTGATAAGAATTTTTATCAGTTTTGACAAATAAAATCTCAGCATCATCAGGAGAAGAAACAATCCAGCGGAAATAAATTGAATTTGAAATTGGCTGGTTGGTGGATTTTTCAAATAAAGTGACTTTGGAAAGATAAGTGTCAGGGGTGGTTAAAGAAGGAAGAGAATAAGTTAAAGTTTTTTGAGATGAAGGATCGAAAGTAATTTCTTTTTCTTTTTGAATTTTGATGATTTTTCCACCTTCATTTCGTTTGTAGGTGATGATTTGAGGATAGGCAGTGATGGTGGAATTGGAATCGTTGGAGACATCAAAGATGATTTGAGGAGTCTCTCCGGGTTTGCAGTAAAAGCCAACCCCAGGAGGATATTTTTGTTTTCCTTCTACTAAGAACCAGAAATTGTTAAGAAAAAGAAATTTTCCTTGAGTTTGGATAGTAATTTTTTGATCAATCCAACCCAATTCTTCACCTCGAGCCGTAGCTAGTTGAATTCTCAAAATGAATCCTCCTTTAGGAAGATTTAAAGGAAGCTTGTAAGAAAAAGATTTAACAATTTCTTGCTGAGGTGCTAAAGAAAAAGTTTCTTTTTCAATTTTGTTATCAAGGAGATCTCCAGCTAAACCTTCTGAATCTTCTTTGAAAAGCTGATAGTGAATTACTATATCATTAACATAAGACTCTTCAAAGTTTTTTATCCAAACTGAACCTTCAACTACTTCTTGAGGATTAAAAACTGTTTTAGAAAGAGAAATTTTGGTGGGGATAACTTCGGGAACTGAAATAATGGCGGCACTTGCAAAACCAAAAAACGCAAGAAAAACCGGAATGAAGAAAACAAAAATTTTTTTAGAAAAATGTTTCATGGTAATCTATTTCTATTTTAAAAGAGAGAAAATATGAAATCAAGAAAAAATGTGGAAAACTTTGGAGAGTTTTTCTCTTGATTTTTGTCAAAATTTTATTAAATTTTAATTTGAAATTTTTGCGGGGTGGTGTAATTGGTAACACCCGGGACTTTGGATCCCGTGATCCAGGTTCGATCCCTGGCCCCGCAGCCATCTTAAAAGCCGGCTTCCGCCGGCTTTTTGAATTTTTTAAAAAGATAAATTAAAATTTAAAAAATGGGACTTGAGAAATATTGGCAGAAAAGAGATTTCAAAAAAACTCCTGAGCCAAAAGGAAAAGTTTTAAAGACTTCAAAAAATAGATTTGTGGTTCATGATCATTATGCTTTGAAAGCTGGTCATCATCATGACTTAAGATTAGAAATGGAAGGAGTTTTAAAATCCTGGGCAGTCCCAAAAGGAGTGCCAGAAGAAAAAGGAAAACGGGTTCTTGCCATTTCTACGGAGGATCACCCAGTAAGCTACGCTAATTTTCAAGGCGAAATTCCTCGGGGTTGCTATGGAGCCGGAGTGGTTAAAATTTTTGACAAAGGCACCTATAAACTAATTGAAAAAACTGAAAATAAAATTGTTTTTGAACTTAAAGGAAAAAAATTAAAAGGAAAATATACTTTATTAAAATTCAAAAAACCAACCCACTGGCTTTTATTCAAAAGCAATTAAAAAAATTTCTCCAGAGCTAAATCTTTCAACAATCTAACCCATAAAGTCTAATTCTCAAATTCTTAAGAACATTAGAATGATTTGTTCCTGGAAGAATGATTAAAAAGTGAGTATAATTTTAAAAATTTTGGAAAATGGAAAATAAAAATGAAATTATCGCTTAACAAAAAACATAATTTTCGGCAGCTAGAAAGGATTGTAAGAGGTTTTTCAAATCATCGAAGAATTGAAATATTAAGGCTTTTGGAAAAATATCCAGAACTTTCAGTGGTGGAAATTTCTGAAAAACTTAAAGTTAATCTTAAAACTATTGCCGAGCACGTTCGTCGATTAACTTTAGCTGGGTTAATAATGAAAAGATCATCGGGACCAAGTGTCCGCCACCGCCTCACACAAAGAGGAAAAGCGGTTCTCAATTTCTTAAGAATATTGGAATAAAGTTAGCTTGGTGCTATTAATGAGCTAAGTTGGAATGGGTTTGAGCTTGAAAAATAAAAACAAAAAATTCGCTTTATGAGTTCTAGAATCATAATTTTAGTCGGAATTTTAGTTTTGGTTTGGATTTTGGGTTTGGTTGGTTTAAAAGTGAAATTGTTGAAAAAAGAAAATTTCTCTCAAAAAAGAAATTTAATTGAAAAAGAAATAAAGGAAGAAGAAATAAAAATGGAAAAAGAATTCAAAGAAAAAGAAACTGAAAAAGAAAAAGCTTCAGAGATTACTTTGATTTCGGTTTATGATAATTATCAAATCAACCCAGAGCTAAAAACTGACTGGGGTTTTGCTTTAGTAATTGAAACTCCAAAAGAAAAAATTTTATTTGATACTGGAGGCAATTCTGAAATCTTGCTTTTTAACATGAAAAAGCTAG
>Ga0190307_1000249_pt1 | contig 16752 bp, 10 predicted proteins | sample 48700745_MG_FD_161653 | JGI IMG/M metagenome (GOLD analysis project Ga0190307, IMG submission 161653) | Hydrothermal vent sediment bacterial communities from Southern Trench, Guaymas Basin, Mexico - 4870-07-4-5_MG | ecosystem: Environmental > Aquatic > Marine > Hydrothermal vents > Sediment ... | reverse complement strand
AAAAAATTAAAAGAGCTTTTTAAAGATCTTAACATTTCCGATATCAAAAAACTAAAGCAAATTGGAAAAGAGGCAAGAAATTTGATTTTAAAAGCCGACTTTCCAAAGGATCTTGAAAAAAAGATTTTAAAAAGTTATCAAAAATTAAATCAGTTTTATCAAACTAAAGATTTAGAAGTTGCGGTAAGATCTTCAGCAACGGCAGAGGACCTTCCAAGTGCTTCTTTTGCTGGTCAGCATGAAAGTTATCTTAATGTTAAAGGAGAAAAAGAGCTTCTTCTAGCAATTAAAAAATGCTTTGCTTCCCTTTTTAATGATCGGGCGATTGTCTATCGAGAGGAAAAAGGTTTTTCTCATTTTAAAGTTGGGCTTTCGGTTGGGGTTCAAAAGATGGTTCGCTCAGATTTAGCTTCTTCAGGGGTGATGTTTACTTTAGATACTGAAACCGGTTTTGATAAAGTAGTTTTGATTAATTCTATTTTTGGAGTGGGTGAGATGATTGTTAAAGGAAGAGTGGTGCCTGATACTTTTTATGTTTTTAAAGAAACTTTAAAAGAAAATTTTAGACCAATTATTGTCAAAAATTTGGGAAGAAAAACCAGAAAATATGTTTTCAAAAAAGAGGGGGGTCTAAAAGAAGTGAAAGTTCCTTTGAAAGATCAAAAAAGATTTTCTTTAGAAGATGATGAAGTTTTAACTTTAGCTAAATGGGCAATGGAAATTGAAAAGCATTATGGTCGAGCTCAGGATATTGAATGGGCAAAGGATGGAAAAGAAGGAAAGCTTTATATTGTTCAATCCAGACCAGAAACAGTTCATAGTTTAAAGAAGAGAAGCTTTATTTACCGGGAATATCAAATAAAAACTAAAAAAGCTCCAATTTTAACTGGAATTGCCGTTGGTGATAAAATTGGAGAAGGAAGGGTTCATGTCATTAAAGACGTTTCTAAGATTTCAGAATTTAAAAAAGGAGAAGTTTTGGTGACTAGAATGACTGATCCGGATTGGGTTTCAATTTTTCCCTTGGCTTCGGCAATTATTACCCAAGAAGGAGGTCCAACTTGCCATGCCGCGATTGTTTCTCGAGAACTTGGTATTCCTTGTATTGTTGGAGTAAAAGATGTTTTAAAAGTTTTAAAAACTGGAGATTATGTCACCGTTGATTGCACCCAAGGAAGAGAAGGGAGAATTTTTTTGGGAAAAGTAGATTATGAGGTAAAAGAATATGACCTTAAGAAAATTCCAAAACTTAGAACTAAAATTATGCTTAATGTCGGCGTGCCCGAGACTTCTTTTCGACTTTCTTTTCTTCCCAATGATGGAGTGGGTTTGGCTCGAGAAGAATTTATCATTGCTCAAAAAATAAAAATTCATCCTTTGGCGCTTTATCATTTTGAAAAATTAAAAAACAAAAAACTTAAAAACAAAATTGAGGCTTTAACTTTTGGCTACAAAGACAAAAGAAAATTTTATATTGACAAATTAGCTGAAGGAATTGCTCAAATTGCAGCCGCATTTTATCCGAAAAAAGTGATTGTTCGTTTCTCTGATTTTAAAACCAATGAATATCGAAACTTAATTGGAGGAGAGCTTTTTGAAGAAAAAGAAGAAAATCCAATGATTGGTTGGCGTGGGGCGGCAAGGTATTATGATGAAAAATTTAGACCAGCTTTTGAGATGGAAATTGAGGCAATTAAAAAAGTTAGGGATGTTTTTGGCTTGAAAAATGTTGCGGTCATGATTCCTTTTTGTCGAACGCCTGAGGAGGGAAGGAAAGTTTTAAAAATTTTAGAAGAAAAAGGACTAAAACGAGGAAAAGATGGTCTTGAAGTTTATGTGATGTGTGAGATTCCTTCTAATGTTATTTTAGTAGAGAAGTTTTTAGATATTTTTGATGGCATGAGTATTGGAAGTAATGATTTAACCCAACTTACTTTAGGGATTGACCGAGATAATGCCAAAATTGCTCATATTGGCAATGAAAAAAATGAGGCGGTAAAGGAAGAAATTAAAAAAGTAATTCAAGTTTGCCGGAGAAGAAAAAAATATCTTGGAATTTGTGGTGATGCTCCCTCTTCTTTCCCTGATTTTGCCCAATTTTTATTTGATCTTAAAATTCCTTCAATGTCTCTCTCTCCAGATGCAGTCTTGAAAATTATTGCCACTTTAATTTCTTCTTCAGCTTGAAAAATTTTGAAAGGAAAGCTAAATTTAAAAGTAGAAAATTAAAAAATAAAAGGAGGTGGAAGGATGGGGATTAAAAGTCTCGGGGAGCGTTTTCCTTATCTTAATCCGTTAGATAAACTTGCCCTTTTTGTGTTCGCTCCAAGAGCTTTCAAAAAAGATAACCTTCTTGTAAGAATTTCTTTTAAAAACGGACAAATACTTCCGGAAATACTTCCGATTTTAAGTGAAGAAGAAAAAGAAGAGCTAAAAAGAATCATTTCTTCTTCTCTCAGTTCAAGAGAAAGATTTATAATCCTCTCTCATTTTGGTATCGAAAGAGAGCCTTTAACTTTAGAAGAAATTGGTGAAAAGCTTCAGGTTTCTCGGCAAAGAGTAAGTGAAATTGAGAAAAGAGCACTTTGGAAAATAAGAAAGGCATGGAAAGGAAAGATTTCAATTTTCCTTTATGAGAAAGTGAAAAAAATGGAAAAGGAGAATCAAAAAATGAGAGAAGTTCTTTTAAATCTTGGGAAGGTAATTTTTAGTGAAAAGGAAGAAAAAGAAATGATTGAGGAAATCAAAAAAATTCTTCTTCCCTTTTTTGTTTCTTTCTTTGAAGAGCTTTTTAATCAAGATTTTGAAGTTTTAGAGGAGCCGCAAAAGCAATTTTTTTATCCTAATGAAGCTGAATTAAGAAAAGTGGAAGAAACTTTAACTAAATCCTTTTCTCGATAAAATTTTTTAAAGAGGAAGCCTTTTTGGCTTCCTCTTTTTGTTAGCTTGAAAAATTTTTAAAGGAAAGCTAAATTTAAAGATAGAAAATTTAAAAAATAACAAGGAGGTGGAAGAATGGAAAAAAAACCTAAGAAAATCGGTGAGCGTTTCCCTTATCTTGATCCTTTAGACAAACTTGCCCTTTTTGTTTTTGCTTTTACTGCTGTCAAAAAAGATAATCTCCTTCTAAGAATTTCTTTAAGAAAAAATCAAATCTTTCCAATTTTAGATAAGGAAGAAAAGAAGAAGTTAATGGGAATTATTTTCTCCTCTCTTAATTCTACTCAAAGAGAAGTAATTCTTTCTCATTTTGGAATTCAAAGAGAAGCTTTAAGTCTAGGGGAGATTGGAGAAAGACTTGGAATTTCTCGACAAAGGGTAAACGCAATTGAAAAAGAGGCTTTTCGGAAGATAAGAAAAGCTTGGAAAGGAAGACCAAAAATTTTTCTTTATGATAAGATAAGAGAAATTTATGAAGAAAATCAGAAAATGAAAGAAATTCTTTCAAAGCTTCTAGAAGTAATTTCTAAAGAGAAAGAAGAAAAAGAAATTCTTGAGGAAGTGAAAAAAATTCTTCTTTCATTTTCGGTTTCTTTTTTAGAAGAAACTTCTATCAGCGAAGTGCCGCTTTCAAGAGTTTTTAAAACCACTCTTTCAAAACAATTTCAATCTGCTGGAGATTTGATGAAATTGCTTTTTGATAAAAAAATTAAAATTCCTGGAATTGGAAAAAGAAAATTACAAAAAATTAGAGAAGCTTTAATTACAACTTTTTTCCACTAAAATTTTTCAAAAAGAGGAAGCTTTTCTCACGCTTCCTCTTTTTATTAGTTTAAATGAAGGAAAAATGAGGTTATCTAAAAGCTGCTGAAAAATTACTGTTCAGAAAGTAAGTAAATTTTTGAATTTGATAGTCTTTTTGAACATTGGTTTAAAAATTGAGCTTCAAAATGTTGTTTTTTAATCAGCATTGATGATGCTCTTGTCAGAATAATTTTAGCTTAATTTGTAAAAGATGAAGGAATTTTTACCTTTTTCCTCTTGACAAGATTGAAAACTTTATTATAATGCTGGGAAAAATAAAATAAGGTCGAAATAAACGGTCGAAATGAAGAAAAAATAAAAATTATGGATAAAAATTATACCTCTGGTCACTCTTTCTTAGGGAATAAAATTTTTAGTTTCTCTAAGGTCGCATTTATTTCTGCCTTAATTCTTTCACTGGGCGGATTTTTTATTATTGGCACAGCTTTAGCTGAGCATACCACAAGTGTGAGTGTTTCCCCGAGCCCGGGATATGTAGATAGCGCTACCGGGATTTCTTATGTCAAAGGTAACCAAGAAAGCACTTATACTTTTACGGTTACGAACAATGGAAACGACCCGGTTTATAAAATTACAATAAATATCCCAACGGATTCTAGCTTTTCAATAGATGTCAATACTATATCTTGCCCTTCGGGATGGACAAAAGATTCAAGTTCAAATTCTTCCCAGGCAATTTGTATCACTGATCCATTTGGTGGTTCAGTGTTGACCTCTAACAATAATGTTGAAGTTTCTTTTTCTGCAACTTCTCCAGCTTTAGAAAATGATATCCAATATAATTGGATAGCGATCACTAAAGATAGAAATGGAGGATATGAATACATCAATACCGAGGCTAAAACAACTGTTGATGTCACGGCACCAACAACTCAGGCGAAAGGCGTTCCAGGTGATTGGGTAAATTCTGATGTTACCGTTACTTTAGCTTGCGATGACGGTAATATAGGTTCTAGATGTAAAGAAACTCGTTATCAAATTTGCGACGAAAATGGAAAAAATTGCGGTAGCGAACAAACAGGAAATAATGTTTCTTTAACTTGCTCAGAAGGTTCTGTTTGCAAGTATACAGTAAAGTACTATTCCGTTGATAATGTTGACAATACAGAAGGAACTACAACTTCAGGAGTTATTAAAATTGATAAAAAAGCCCCTGAAACTTCAGCAACTGTGGGAACACCGCAATATAAACCAGAAGGTACTTCTACCTATTACATAACCTCCTTAACTCAAATCACCCTCAGCGCAGAAGATGAGGGCTCAGGAGTCCAGACAATTTATTACAAAATAGATGAAGGAAGTGAGCAAATTTATTCTGAATCTAGTCCAATAACTATTTCTGATGAAGGTCCTCATACAATTACTTACTGGAGCGTTGATAATGTTGGAAATGTAGAGGGAGCGAAAACATTATCCATTTATGTTGATAACAGCGGACCAACGATTGAAAATATCCAGATAAAACCGTCTTATTCTGATGGTACAAATCTCTATATTTCTGGTACTTCCACTATTTCTGCTTCAGTAACCGATGTAGGTTCTGGAGTAGCGAGTTGTGAATATACTTTAGATGGAGGAGCAAATTGGAATTCTGCTACTTATGATTCTGAAAACAACATTTGCAAAGTAGAAGGAGTGGATACTTCGGATGCTACTTCAATTAAATTTAGAGCGACAGACAATCTCAGAAATCCAAATGAAAGTGCCTTTGTGTCAGTAACACCAGATACTCAAGCACCAACTATTTCAAATATTCAAATTTCTCCAGAAAGCCCAAGTAATGATAACACACCAACAATTACTTTTGATATCTCTGATGATAAGAGTAGAGTAAAAACAGATTCTATCCAAATTTCAGAGGGAGGCAATACATACACTCCAGAATGTTCAAATGGTCATTGCACTTATACATTCACTTCTGCTTTAAATGATGGTACTTATACATTTACAATTTCTGCTAGCGATAATGTTGGCAATTCGGCAAGTGCAAAAATAGAAGGTTATCTCATTGATACTCAAAAACCAACCACTTCAGATAATACGCCCACTGACTGGCAGAATTCTAAGGTTACTATCACTTTAACTCCATCCGACCCTGAGCCAAGTTCTGGGCTTGAGTGGACAAGATATTGTACTGATGCCAATAACACTTGTGATCCAGCAAGTGGAACAGACTATGATCCAAATAACAAACCGCAAATTTCAACCGAAGGAATAACTTACTTCAGATATGCTTCAAAAGATAAAGCTGGAAATGTTCAGGGCACGGTTTCAAGGGAGATTAAAATTGATAAAACTGCACCAACCGTTAGCGTTTTGGGATGGGAAGGAGATTCTTGGACAAATGCTACTAAAACTGCAAGCGTTGGTTGTCAAGATCAAGAAGGATTAAGTGGTTGCAACCAAGCAAGTTACAAACTTTATATTTCTGATTCTCAAATAACCTCTTGTCCCACTGATCCAAATCAATATACTTCATCAGATAATTTTCAAATCACTTCCCATTCCTGGGTTTGCGCCTATGCAGAGGATAATGCTGGTAATGGAGCGGTAAGCAGCCCAGTGGAATTTATGGTTGATCAAATTTCACCTGATGCACAATTAACAGGAGTTCCAACAGATTGGCAAAATGAAAATGCTACCATCGAGTTGAGTTGTTCAGATGAAGGTGGAAGCAAATGTTCTGAGACAATGTATTATGGATTAGCAGATACCCAAGAAAATTGCAATCCTACCCAAGAATACGCAGGTCTTATTACTGTATCTTCTCACAAATGGTTCTGCTATAAAGTATCTGATAATGCCGGAAACGAGACTACTGGTAGTGTAGAAATTAAGGTTGATAAAGATGAGCCAACAACTGAAATTGTTTCACCTGCTGAAAGTTCTTGGCATAACTCAGATTTTGAAGTGAGCATAAGCGATTCTGACACTGGTGGTTCTGGATTGGATAAATGTTATTATAGAGTAAAAGCTCTTAATGGTAATGATTGGATTTATACAGTTGGTGATCAGGATAATTGGGTAGAGAGAAATTGTAATTCTTCAATAACTTTGACTGTTGGGGAAAATAAAAATTGCCCTTATCAAGGAAAAGATGTTTGCAGAATTCAGGTGAAAGCAGTTGATAGAGCCGGGAATGATAATTGGGGTACTCCTTGGAATAACAGAGATTTTTCTATCGATTGGACTGCGCCACAGACGACATTGATCGTAGTTCCATCCAATCCTGACGGAAATAATAGCTGGTATAAAACTTCTCCTACAATTACTTTAACTTGTAATGACAATGCTAGCGGATGCGATAAGATTTATTACAAGTGGGATGATGGAGATTATAATGAGTACACAAACCAGATAATCGCGCCAGAAGGCACTCACACTCTATTCTATTATTCAATTGATAAAGCCGGAAATTCAGAGACACCTCAAACAAAAGAATTTAAAGTTGATACTCAAGCACCAACGGTAACTGTGAATTCATTAATCACCAATGATAATACTCCTGAACTAACAGGAACCGTTGATGATCGTACCGCTACGGTTGAGGTGACCGTAGCCGGAAAGACTTATTCGGCAACAGTTTCAGAAACTCCTAATAATGAAGGAACTTATAATTGGACCGCCAATGTTACTGATGAATTAAATGATGGTGTTTATGATGTTTCAGTAAAGGCAACTGACCAAGCTGGAAATGTTGGATATGATACTACTCAGGATGAGCTCACTATTGATACCCAACCTCCAACCATTACTAACTTCGAGGAGCCAAAAACTGATAAAGTTTATAAAGGCAATGTTCCATTGAAGTTTACTCCTGATGGAACTGGATCAGCGGTAAGTTGTGCTTATAAAATTGACGATGGTAATTTAATTTCAGTAGATTGTAACTCTAGGAAAGAAGTGAATACCACAATCACTGGTTTGTCTGATGGTCGTCATTCCTTGGTTTTGGTTTTAACAGATGCTGCCGGAAATTCGACTACAATTGATCCCATTTCATTCGTGGTTGATTTGGATAACACTCTTACAGTCGGACCAAGCGGAAGCGGCGCTGACTTTACCAGCATCCAAAAGGCAATTGGTGAAGCAACCGAAGGAGATACAATTGAAGTTGCAGCAGGAACCTATGATGAGCAGATTGTTATTGATAAAGCTTTGACAATTCAAGGTCAGGGTAATGAAACAATCATTAAACCTTCTCAGACTACAGCAAATAACTTCCAGCTTTTCAGCCGAAAAGCTGGTGGATCTGATAACACAGCTCCTATAGTTGTAGCCAATGCTGATGCAACTATAAAGAATCTAAAGATAGATGGCTCAGAAGTCAGTTCTGTACCAAGTGGAGCCACTTTTGTTGGAATATTATATCGTGGTGTCAATGGAACAATTGATTCTGTTACCGTAGAAGGCATTAATATAACCAAGGGCAATGCGATCTATCTTTCTTCTATGGGTAATGAAGTTGAGATAGAAGTTTCAAGATGTACCATTAGGAATTTCTATAAGAATGGAATCACAGCCAATTATAGCGGACTTGCCGTTAACATTCATCACAATACCATTATTGGTTCAGGTTTAAGAGCTGATGTAGCTCAAAATGGTATTCAAATTGGCTTTGATGCAACAGGTTCTGTAACGGAAAATACGGTTTCAGATATAGCTTACACAGGTGAAGATTATGAAGCTACCGGAATTCTGTTCGTCGATTCAAGTGGGAATGCCAGAAATAACATAGTAACTAACTGTCAAACCGGTATTGTTGCCCAGGCATGGGGTTCTGAAACATACAATGTGACTATCGAGAACAACACGATAAATGCAACGGGCCTCACTGGTCTTTTCTATATTGCCGGTACAGGTGCTGCCACATGGAATGAAAATGCTACTATTAACATTACCATAAACAACAATAATCTAACCGGAGCTGGTTATGGTGAAGGAATTTCGATTGGTGGGGAACCTCAATATAATCCTGCTGGTATAATTAATGCTACCATTGAAGGAAATAGCATTTCAAACTGGGGACATGGTATCTGGCTAGGACCTACGAGCAATCAAATCAGCATTATTCACAACAATATTACCAATAATGTCGAGGTAGATTCAGGTATTCATATAACGGGCGTTGATGTTTCAGGTATAAAAATCAATTTCAATAAGATTGAAGGAAATGCCAGCTATGGAGTTTACAATGGCGGCACCGGAATACTTGATGCCACCAATAACTGGTGGGGTGATGTCAGCGGTCCTTATAATGAGAGCACTAATATTGGTGGAAAAGGTAATGCCGTGAGCGATAATGTTGAGTATCGCCCATGGTGTTCGGATGAAAATTGTAGTGTAGAAGATAGCATCGCACCAACCGTCGTTTCTCATACTCCTGCTAATTATGCTTCTCGGGTGAATCCAATGACTGAAATTACTATCATTTTCAGTGAGGATGTTCAATGTAATGCCGAAAATGGAGATTGGAGTAAATGCATTGTTATTGATCCAGCAGTAAGTGGAGGAGAAGTAAATTATGACAGCAATTCTTATACTTTAATCTTCACTCCCCCAGAAAGTGGTTTGGAATCTAATACAGAGTATAGTGTTAGTTTGGTTAATGTGGAAGATAAATCGGGTAATTTCCTTTACGGAATTGAAACCGGAACTCAATATAGTTGGGAATTTACCACCGCAAATCATTATTCAATTCCTCTCTATCCTGACTGGAACTTAATTTCTATTCCCACTGTGCCTGTTGATACCAGCATTGAGGCAGTTTTAGGTAATGCCACAAGTGCAATAGAGTCGGTTTGGACTTATGATGCAGTAAACGGTCAGTGGTATGTTTATCATCCTAATAGCCCTGAAACAAGTAATCTTACTAGTATGAACGTGGGTTATGGTTATTGGATAAAGGCTCTTGAAAAAGCGGTTATTGAAGGTTATGGTAGTTTGTTTAACGAGCAACAAGTTCCTCCTCAAAGAACATTGGCAGCTGGTTGGAATTTAATTGGTTATTATCAAAGAGAAAATGTTACTGATATTCCTGCCATTTGCGCTCTTTCAACTTTGTGTGATAATTACTGTGATCCAGCTACCAGACATTGGACGACTCTAGTTACCTATGATAATCTTACTAAAAGGTTCATTAATGTTAATTGGTATGATGAAATGATTCCAGGTAATGGTTATTGGATTTTTATGAAATCAAGTGCGATAGGAACTTATATGTATGGTCCAGGAGAAACTGCAGAGGAGTGCTGGAATTGTTGGTGGTGGAATCTCCCATAGTTTTAGATAATTGCCAACAGAAGCCCCTTTCAAAGGGGCTTCTGTTGGCAGAATTTTCCTATTGACAAAACTCTTAATTTGTGTTCTTATTATAGAGTAATTTGAGACAATCATGCAACCATTTATCCAAAAGTTTTTAATTATATCTGGCTTGGTTTTTTGGACCCTGATTGTAGCAGAAAATGCGTCAGGTGCTTTTTTGCCTCCTCACCAATTTTATGGCACTGTTAATTTTGCTAATGGAAAAGCCGCCCCAGACGGCACTTTGGTGGAAGCAAAAATTGATGGAAAAGTGGTGGCTACTTGTCCAATTAAGGATGGAAAATATGGTTATAATCCATTTTTATGCTTTATTGTTGATGACTCCGAAAATAGTTATCAGGGCAAAGAAATTCATTTTTATATCAATGGAATTGATACCGCAAAAACCGAAGTTTTTGAAAATGGCGGTTTTAAAAAATTAGATTTTTCTCTTCCTAATGTTGAGGCAGGTGTTATAGAAAGAAATGAAAATGAAACTATTGCCAGTACCACGATTGTGATTGTTCCAAAAACTCCAACCGAAATTAAAATGGGGGAAAGTTTAGTAGTTTCTTTTAAATCTTCAACCAGCACTCATGCAGTGGTTGAAAAAATTGAAAAATTAGGAAAAGATTTTTTTACCGGAGCAGCAGCAATTATTTCTGGAAAAAAATTATTGAATGGTTATGATATCAAAATGAGCGCTGAAAATAAAATAGAAATTAAAGTAACAATGAAATATGATGATACAGGAATTGATGAAGATAGTGTGGCACCTTATAAGTTTGATGGAACTTCTTGGGTAGCAATTCAACCTTTTACTCTAGACAAATCTGCTAATACCGTTACCTTTAATATCTCTTCTGCTAATACTCCTTATGTAGTTTTTGGTTCACCAGTATCTACTAGTGGCAGAGCTACTGGAGGCGGAGCTACTGGTGGTGGAAGCAGAGGGGGTGGAGCTGCAGTTAGCGATAGGACCCCTCCTTCAATTAGTGAGATAAATGTTAAAGCAAATAGAACCACGGCTGAAATTAGTTGGAAAACAAATGAACCATCTATTTCTTGGATTCTTTATGGAACAACTACTAATTATGGAAAAGAAATTAAAACAACTGCTTACACTACCTCTCATTCCATTACTTTAACTGAACTTATCCCAGGCACTACTTATCACTTTCAAATAAAATCAAAAGATTCTGCCGGAAATATCGGAACTAGCGAAGATAAAACTTTTACTACTTTAAAGCCAAGAATTATTGGTGATATCAATGATGATGGAAAAGTAGATAAATATGATTTTGCTTTAATGATGTCGGATTGGGGTAAAACTGGTTTAAATATTCCATCAGATTTAAACCAAGACGGAAAGGTTGACAAATATGATTTTTCTTTATTGATGGCTAATTGGACCAAATAAAACTATGAAAAAGAACAAAATTACAATTTTAATTTTAGGAATTGTTGGGGTTTTAATTTTTGGCAATCAAATAGCCTTAGCTCAAGATTCTCCCTCAGTTTTTGTTTCTCCTGCTAATCTAACTAAAAATGTTGGAGAGAATTTTGATTTGACAATTAAAGTTAATCCGGCTGGTCAGAAGGTTTGTGCAGTTGAGGGTCAATTAGTGTTGTCTAAACTTACGGTTCAAGAAATAAAGGTTGCCGATGGAATTATCTCTCAGACTCCACCTTCTTTTAGTAATAACTTTTATTTTCTTTTGGGCATTCCTGGTTGTACTACTAAAGAAAAACCATTATTTACTGTTAAAGTTAAGGCAAATACAGTTGGTAAAGCAAATGTAAGTTTTAAAAATATTGATATCATAGGAGAAGGAGTTTCTATTTCTTCTGCTTTTGTTGGGGGAAATTATGAGATAGTAATTCCTAAAAAGACGATTATAAGCGAGAGAGAAAGAGAGAAAAAAATTGAAAAAGAACAAAAACCAAGTGTTTCTTTGAAGCCTTGCGTTTGTGAGAAATGGTCTTCTTGGGAAAATAAGGGTTGCGGAGAAGGAGGTTGTCTTGAAACTCAAAGATTGCAGGAAAGATTTAGAGTTTGTAACCCACCAGGTTGTGATATTGAAAAACAAACTCAATGCGTTAATGATCCAGCTTGTATTAGTTTGGCTAAAGAAAAACCTGAAGTTTCGGAAACGCCATTCATTGCTTCTCTTTTATCAACTCTTAGTAAAATAATCACTTTAGGCACTGGATATGCTTGGGTAGGAGTGGTGGTCGTAACAGGAGTTATTTTCCTTCTAGTTTTTGTGATCTCTTTGATTTTCAAGAGATATAGAAAGGGTAAAGGTATCTAATTTCTTGACTTTAAAGGTTTCTTAATCTAGAATTAAAAACTGAAGCTTTGGGGGCGTAGCTTAGTCGGATAAAGCGCCGGCCTGTCACGCCGGAGATCGCGGGTTCAAGTCCCGTCGCCCCCGCTTTTTAAAGCCCCCTTAGCTCAATTGGATAGAGCGTCTGGCTTCGGACCAGAAGGTTGGGGGTTCAAGTCCCTCAGGGGGCATAAAAATTTTACCCGCTTAATTTGCGGGTTTTAATTTTCTTTTTAAAATTGGTGTTATGAAAAAGATTTATTTCATTGGCATTGGTGGTATTGGTTTAAGTGCTTTAGCAAGGTTTTATCTTAAAAAAGGAATAGAAGTTTTTGGCTCTGATCTTGAAAAATCAGAGATTACTCAAAGTTTAAAAAAAGAAGGAGCAAAAATTTTTATTGGTCCTCAAAAAGGAAAATTTCTCTCCAAAGATTTTGATTTGGTGGTTTATACTCCCGCAATTCCTTTAAATCATCCTGAGTTAAAGAAAGCTAAAAAATTAAAAATTAAAACTTTAAGTTATCCTCAAGCTTTAGGAGAGCTTTTAAAAGATTATTTTCCAATTGCCATTGCTGGGAGTCATGGAAAAAGCACCACCACTGCTTTGACTTCTTTGATTTTAATTAAAGCTGGCTTTGATCCCAATGTCATTATTGGCACCAAGCTCAAAGAATTTGGCAACTCAAATTGCCGGATAGGCAAATCAAAATATTTTGTTTTTGAAGCTGATGAATGGCAAGCTTCTTTTTTGAATTATTTTCCCAAAATAATTGTTTTTACCAATATTGATAAAGAGCATCTTGATTTTTATAAAAACTTCAAAAATGTTTTGAAAGCTTTTAAAAAATTTGCCAGCCATCTTTCAGAAGATGGAGTTTTAATTGTCAATGAAGATGATCAAAATTTAAAAAACTTTATTAAGATTTTTAAGAAAAAAACTAACGTTTTAAGCTATTCTCTAAGACAAAAAGAAACCAAGCTTTTAGAAAAAATTTTAAAAGTTCCAGGAAAATTTAATGTTTCCAATGCTTTGGCAGCTTTAACTTTAGCTCGAGCTTTAAAAATTCCAGATAAAATTAGTTTTAAAGCACTTTCAGAATATCAAGGCAGCTGGCGAAGACTTGAAGAAGAAAAAATTGAAATTTTTGGCAAAAAAATTATCCTTGTAAATGATTACGCCCATCATCCAACTGAGATTAAAGTGACTTTAGAGGCTTTAAGAGAAAAATATCCCTCAAAAAGAATTTTTTGCCTTTTTGAACCTCATCAATATCAAAGAACTTATTTTTTGTTTGATGATTTTGTGAAAGTTTTTCTTCAAGCACCAATTGAAGTTTTGATTTTGACCAAAATTTATGAGGTTAAAGGAAGGGAAAATGAAGAAATCAAAAAGAAAGTTTCTTCAAAAGATTTATTTGAGGCAATTAAAAAAGGAAAGAAAAGATTTTTAAAGGAAGTTAAATATTTGGCTTCTTTTAAAACGATTAAAAATTTTTTGAAAGAAAAAATTGAAAATGATGATGTTTTGGTGGTGATGGGTGCTGGAAAGATTTATCAATTTAGCTTTTATCTAAAACAAAGCGCCCCCGTAGTTTAATGGATAAAATTCGGGCTTGCGGAGCCCGAGATGGAGGTTCGATTCCTCCCGGGGGCAGAGGTGCAAAGGAAAAGAATTGCTTAATTGCTATATAGCAGTTAAGTATTTAAAAAATTCGGGAAGAGTGTAAAAAGGTCTTGATTTTTTGGAAAATTTTTTTATTTTAAAGGAGGAAATTTAAAAATAAAAGGAGGGAGAAATGAAAAACAAAGGCACAAGACTTGTAGAGTTTAAAAATCAAAAAGGAGAAATTTTAAGAGGACTAATTGATTTTTCTAAATCTGAAAAAGGAGTAATTTTTATCCACGGATTTGAAGGAACGACCATAGCAATGCATTACAAAAGGATTGTAGATAGATTGAAAAATAAAGTGAATTTATTTAGGTTTGACTTTTCTGGTTCTCCTTTTTCTGATGGAAAATTTAGGGATTTAACAGTAGAAAAATGGAAAGGAGAGCTGGAGAAAGCAATTGAAGCGTTTAGAAAAGAAATTCCTTGGCTAAAAGAAATTATTTTAGTAGCTCATAGTCTGGGTTGTTGTGTTGTTTTAGAATTTTTCAAGGAGCATCCGGGTTTAATTAAAAAAGTAGTTTTTCTTGCTCCAGCATGGAATCAAAAAGAGCTTTTAAGATATTGGTTTGTGAAGAAAAAGTTTAAGGAAAAGATAGAAATTACTTGGGAAAATTTTAAAGAGTATTTAGATGAAAAAGAGTTCCAAAGAGAGATAAGAAAAAAGAAAAGGGAGGTTTCTTCGCATTTTCTTCTAAATTATTATTTCCTTGAAAATTTTAACAAAGATTATCAAGATTTATTTGGGAAAACCAAACTTGATTTAAAAAATGTTTTAATTGTCCATGGAGAAAATGATGATGTGGTGCCAATCTCAAGCAATTTTAAGGTTTACAAGAAAAAGAACTTAAAAATGATAATTGTGAAAAAAGGAGATCATGATTTAGAAAAACCCTCAATGGTAAGACAATATCTTTCAAAAACTTGTAAGTTTATTTTGAATTAAAAAATTTTCAGCCCAGCTTCTTAAGCTGGGCTTTTTAATTAAGGCTGAGTTTAGAAAAAATATAGTTTACAAAAACTCACTTGACTTTTTAAATAAATGCCTCTTTAATTTTGAACAAAGGAAAATTCTGTTCAAAGATGATCAAAGAATTTAAAATTTCAACTCAAAATAGGTATCAGTTGGTTGATGTGACTCAGAAAGTTGAGGAAATAGTGGAGGAAAGTGGAGTTGAAGAGGGGATGGTTTTGATTTTTGTGCCTCATTCAACTTGTGGGGTTGTTTTAACTGAAAATGAGAGCGGGCTTAAAAATGATTGGCTTAAAATTTTTGAAAAATTAACTTCAGGAATTGATTTTGAACATAATCGAATTGATGATAATGCTGATTCTCATCTTCTTTCTGGTTTAATTGGTCAAGGAAAAATACTTCCGATAAAGGAAGGAAGACTTCTCAGGGGCACTTGGCAGCAAATTTTTTTGGCAGAATTTGATGGACCAAGAGAAAGAAAAATAGTGGTTCAGATTCTTCCGGCAAAAAATGATTGATCCTTTTAAAGAAGCTGAAAGATTAAAAAAAATTGTTTGTGATGGAAAGAAAAGAAAATATTATCGCTTTCGGGCAACTAGATTTTATGGTGGAATTGCCTCAGCAGATTGTGTTGGCTGTTTTTTGGATTGTGCTTATTGCTGGAGCGAGGCGCCTCGAAAATTTCCTGAAAAAATTGGAAAATTTTATTCTCCTTTTAAGGTAGCTCAAAATTTAATTAAAATTGCCAAAAAGCATCATTATTTTAAAGTAAGAATTAGCGGAAATGAGCCAACTTTATCAAAAGATCATCTTTTAGAAGTAATTTCTCTTATCCCAGAAAATTTTCTTTTTATTTTGGAAACTAATGGAATTTTGATTGATCGAGAATTTGCTAAAGAGCTTTCAAGATTTAAAAATCTTCATGTCAGAGTAAGCTTAAAAGGAGCAAATGAAAAAATGTTTTCTTTAGTTACTTCTGCTTTGCCAGAATTTTTTAAATTTCAACTTTTAGCTTTGGAAAATTTAATGGCTTTTAACGTTTCCTGCCATCCAGCAATTATGATTGATCTTTATGATCAAAAAGATCTTGAAGAAATTAAAAGAAAATTAAATTCAATTGATCCTTCTTTGGTTGAAGATTTAGAAGAAGAAAGGTTAATTTTTTATCCTTTTGTTAAAGAAAGGCTTAAAAAAAGAGGTATTAAAATTAAAAGGTCGTTTTTTTGAAAACTTTTATGGAATTTAAAGAAGTCATTCAAAAAAGATATAGCTGTCGGAGTTATAAAGATGAGCCAGTGCCAGAAGAAAAAATTTTAAGTTTGCTTGAAGCAGCCCGCTTAGCACCTTCAGCTCACAATCGCCAACCTTATCGGTTTATTGTGGTTAAAGATAAGGAAAAAATAAAAAAATTAGCCGAGTCAGCCAAACAAAGTTTTATTGCAGAAGCGCCAGTGGTTATTGTTGGAGTGGCTTTAGATCCAGAAGATGTTTTGCCTTGCGGAGTTCCTACTTATGCTGTTGATGTTGCGATTGCCATGGAGCATATTACCCTTCAGGCAACCGATGAAGGTCTTGGCAGTTGTTGGATCGGGGCTTTCTCTCAAGAGAAAGTAAAAGAAATTCTTCAAATTCCAGAAAATCAAAAAGTAGTTGCTTTGATGCCGATTGGCTGGCCCAATGATTTTCCTTTGCCAAAAGAGAGAAAAAGTTTAGAA
>Ga0190307_1000247_pt1 | contig 16845 bp, 21 predicted proteins | sample 48700745_MG_FD_161653 | JGI IMG/M metagenome (GOLD analysis project Ga0190307, IMG submission 161653) | Hydrothermal vent sediment bacterial communities from Southern Trench, Guaymas Basin, Mexico - 4870-07-4-5_MG | ecosystem: Environmental > Aquatic > Marine > Hydrothermal vents > Sediment ... | reverse complement strand
ATCTACCCCTAAAACAAGCTTAGATACCCCTACAATCAACGATAATAATAAAGACAATACTATAGTAGAAGAATTAAAGATTGCTACTATAAAAATAAAACAACTAGAATTAGAACTATATGATAAACAAGTAGACATAGAATTAAAAGATAACATATACAATAAGCTCTATGATGAGTTTATAAACGAAGTAGATGAAAAAGATACCACAATAGAAGAAATATTAAAAGAATTGAAGTAGGCACCCAGCGTCCTTGGACAGCATATGGAGAGCATACTACTACAATTATTTATATTATAAGATTATATACTACTAAAATAAAAATAAAATACAGGAGATAAACATAATGGATAAAAAAGAAGAGTTAAAAGGGATTTTAAAAGAACTTATTACAGATGAAATAGGTTCTGATATAGATGCACTTAAAGAAAAAGCAGCCGTGGCTGAAGAAGCTAATACTAAATTGTTAGAGGCTAATACAGAGCTCAAAACACAGTTTGATGCCACGCAGGAAAAAACATTTAAATTACAACAGAACACTGGCGACAATACTTATGTATTTAAAGGGTATAATACTAGTGACATAACTAAGAATTTTAAAGTAGCATGTTCTAAAGAAGTAGGCGACAAAGTAGTAGAGACAATAACAAAAGCATTGACTTCTGCTAATACAGGCGCTTATGCTATTCCTACAGAATATAGTTCAGCGTTACTTGGACTTGCAGAACTTCAGTCTTACGCACTGAGCCATTGTAGAGTTATTAGATATCCTGGTGAAGTATTAAAGATGCCTATGAAAGCAACCAGAGCAACGGTTGACGCACAGGCTTTTGGCACTGCTAATACAGCGGCTGGTACTACTCTTGGACAGTTGGTATTTACTATTGATAAGCGGGTTGGTGGATATGAAACTATATATTCTAATGTCCTTCGACAGAGTAATTTTGATGTTGTTGGGGAGATAGTAGAACCAATGATGGCTGAAGCCATTGGACAGAATTTTGATAATGAAATGTTCGAAAAAACAGAGTTTACTTCTGATATTACTTCTGGTGGAACTACTGCAGCAACCTTTTCTGGAACAATTGGTTCAACCTCTATTACTTATAGCGGTCTTATGGATGTTGAATTTGAAGTAGAACAAGAACGCGGTGTTAATCCTGAATGGTGTATGCCTCGTGGTGTATTTAAACAAGTAGCTAAATTAAGAGACGATAATAATAATCCTATTTTTAATCGTGACTTAACTGGTTCTACTCCATTTATGATTGATGGATACCCAGTAAACATTGTTCCGGCTATCTCTGCTACACCTGCTGACGGCTCTATAGCGTTGGCTTTTGGAGACCCTAAACAGTATATTATAGCTATTAACCAGGACACTATATTTGAGATCAACCCTTACGCAGGTATGAAGGAAGGCACGGTTCAATTCATAATGCATTGCACTGGAGATGGGAACATTACTTCTGCTAACACATGGGCAACTTACGGAAGAAGTGATTAATAATTAGTTTTTAATGATTATATTATATAGGTGAGATATCTTAATTGGGGGTTGCTTATTCAGCCCCCTACCTAACTCAATAAGGAGATAATATGAGTAGATTAATAGATATAACTGGAATGGTATTTGGTAAATTAGTAGTATTAAAACGTGTAGGAAGTAATAAACACAATAAGGCAACTTGGTTATGTGGGTGTGGTTGTGGGAATACTACTATTGTTGTTGGTGTTGAATTAACAAGCGGTGGAACAAAAAGTTGTGGGTGTTTAAAAAACCAAACGTCGGCAAACTTTAAGGATATAACAGGACAACAGTTCAATAGGTTAACAGTAATTAAACGTATGCCTAACAGCATTCACGGTCACAGCCAGTGGTTGTGTAGATGCGACTGTGGTAACGAAATAATAGTATCTAAACCTAACTTATTAGGAAAAACAAAATCGTGCGGTTGTTTAAGAATTAAAAATAATAAAAGCAGATCAATAAACTTAGTAGGAAAGAAATTCAATATGCTTACAGTGGTATCAAAACATGGTAGAGACAAAAAGGATAAAATTACTTGGCGCTGCAAATGTGAGTGTGGGCAAGAAAAAATAATTAGAGGTGAGTCATTGACTTCAGGTAAATTAAAATCGTGTGGTTGTTTAAGAAATCGGAAAGGAAAAGATAATCCAGGCTACAATCCAAATTTAACAGCAGAGGACAGGGTCAATAGGAGAAAGATACCGGGCTACACAGAATGGACCCAAGCAGTTTATGAACGTGATAATTATATGTGTCAGGTTTGTGGTAAAATTGGTGGTTTAAACGCACATCATTTAGAGAGTTATAATAGTAATAAACCACTTAGAACAACACTTTCAAACGGCATAACAATGTGTGTCAAGTGTCATAAAGATTTCCACCATCAATATGGATATGGAGATAATTCGACCGGGCAATATAAGGAGTTTAAAAATGCTTTCAAATTACGAGAACAAAGTGGAGGACAATAATGACTATATGCACAAAAGACAACGTAAAAGACTATTTGGGTATAAAGAATACCAGCTCAACGGACTCAGATCTGATAGACGACCTGATCGACAGGGTGGAAGTAGAAATAGAAACATACTTAAGTAGATCAATATTGTCTACGGAAACAACCGAGTATTTTGATGGTGGTGTTGGTGTTGTTTTCTTAAAGAACACACCTGTAACTACTATAAGTGGTGTGTGGGATAATAGTATTTACACGTTTGATGATGATAGTTTGGTTTCTTCAGATGATTATGTTATATTAAATAATAATATAAGATTAAAAGGGTATTCTTTTACCGAGGGAAATAAAAATATAAAGGTTATATATACGGGTGGTTATACTACTACCCCTTTAGATTTACTACAGGTTTGTATAGAAGAAGTAGGAAGAAAGTATAAACACAGACAAGATTATGATGTTATTAGTAGAACAGCCTCTGATGGATCGTCTACTTATGTAGAGAAGGGTTTTTTAAAACGTAGTAAAATGGTTTTAGATAAATATAAGTGGAGAAGTTTAGCATGATAGCTTCAAAATTTGAAATAACCAATACACCTATTGTAGAGATTAAGAAATATCTTAAGCTCGGGCTAAAGAAAGGTATGTATCTTATTGAGGGTAAAGTTAAAAAAGGATTTGGAACAATAAAGGGCAGACCAAAGGTAAAATCCGGTAATTTAAGGCGTTCTATTAAATCACGTGTTATGGAGCGTGGTAATGTAATAGAAGGTATAGTTAGTTCTAAAACAACCTATGCACGTATACTTGAGATAGGTGGACGCAGGCCTAGAGGTGGTTATCAAAAAGCAATGCCGTTTATTAGACCGGAAATGGAAAATGACCACAACATCAATAGTATAAAAGCATTTATAGTAGAATCAATAGTGAGAGGTAACAAATGAGAAACACTATTTTAAATGAACTCCAACAAGAAATGAAAGATGAACTATACCCCGGCAATACAAATTATGATATAGGTACAACAGGTGTTTATCGTGGGGTATATCAATTCGCAGAAGTAGCAGCAAAGCCCTGTATTTGTATAGCCTTAGATAGAGATGTACTGGTTCGTGAGTATGCTGGTTATCAGACTAGGGGGTTGTATCTAATTGTTTATGGATACGCAGAAACAACAGAAGACATACATATGCTTGCAAAAGACACAGAATATTTTTTTTTAAATGATTACTCAAAAAAGAATGATATGGGAATAGGGGATTTAGAGTTTATAGAAGGGAAAGAAAATGAAAGTAATACATGCTACTTTGATATAGATATAAAGATACAATATAATCAAAAAATAAATTCAATTTAAATAAGGAGTGCTTAACGCCTCCGAAGGGGAAATAATTATGGCAGTTTCAATTGGAAGAGATAGTAAAATAAACTTTGGTACAACTACAGTTTTAGATATGGTTGATTATAACTTAGTAATAGATGCTCCAGTTTTAGAGGCATCGGTTTTTGGCTCAACGTGGAACGAGGTCTATGGTTCAAGTATTAAATCGGCTTCTGGTAGTTTATCTGGGCTGGTTAATGTTAGTGATACAACAGGACAAAATATTTTAGAATCAGCAGTTATCTCAGGAACAAAAATAACAGACTTTCGGTTATACATAGATGATACGAACTATTGGGCATCTAATATAGTTAGTGATTCAGATGCGGGTTGTTATTTTACCAACTACTCAATAACTTCCGCCTCAACCGATATAAATAAGGTGAGTGTCAACTTTAATTTTAAAGGTGAAGTATACAGAACATCTTAAACCAACTTTAAAGGGGGAGGTGTGGGTAAATTTATAGATTTAACTGGAAAGAGATTTGGTAGACTTACAGTAATAAAACGTGTTGAGAATGGTAAACACGGGCATAGTAGATATTTATGTGATTGTGGTTGTGGTGTAGAGAAGATTGTTTGTGGTGATAATTTGAGAAACGGTGGAACTCGTTCTTGCGGTTGTCTAAATACTGAGAGTGCTAAAAAGAAATTTATAAACTTAGTAGGACAACGTTTTGGAAAATTAGTAGTATTAGAATATTCGAGTTCTGACAACGCAGTAAATAAAAAATGGTTTTGTAGATGTGACTGTGGGAATACTACTATTGTTCGAGGTAGTCATTTGAAAGGTGGTAGTATTAAATCGTGTGGTTGTCTACTTCGTAGAATAGGAAAAGAACACCCAAGTTATAATTCAAATTTAACTGATAAAGAAAGAATGAGTACAAGAGATTATCCTAAGTATAATGAATGGAGAGCAGCAATTTATAAACGTGATAATTATACATGTCAAATTTGTAAGCAAGAAGGTGGTAGTTTAAACGCACACCACTTAGAAAGCTATAATAGTAATAAGATATTAAGAACTACTGTTAGCAACGGCGTCTGTCTATGTAAACAATGTCATAAAGATTTTCATCATCAATATGGTTACGGAAATAATACAACAGAACAATTTAAACAATTTAAGGAGGAAACAAAATGATTATTAAAAAAATAGAAAATAAGTTTTATGAGTATTCTAAAGGTGTAGAGTTTCAAATCCAACCACTACGGTTTAGTACTGTCAATTTAGATGCTGTTACTGATTCCGTTAAAGAGCAGTTTGAGTATTGTTTAATGGGTTGGAAAGGGCTAACAGATGAAAACGATGAGGAATTTAAATATAATGAAGAAAATAAAACATTTTTATATGACTACTATAAAGATGTTAGAGAGTTTGTATTTAAAATTGTAAATGAAATTCAGGCAGAGTTGGATGGTGATTTAAAAAACTAACGGAAGTCGCAGCTTATACATATAATAAATCTAACATAAGTTGTGGCGAGTGCCGGGAGTTTAATCGCAGGAAGAATAAAATTCCTGATTGTGGTGGTTGTAAAATGCCGAGGCTTAATAGTAGTAATATAATTGTAGTAGCAACAATCAATAAGTATATAGCTCTACTAGTTTCAGGTATGGGTGGGGTTTCAGCAGGTGGAATTAGGTTAGTTATTGAATTAGAAGAACCATCAGATTCAAAAGTATTTACACAAAAAGTATTGGCCTATTTAAGTAGCGGTTTAAGGGCACAAAACAAGGAGTGTTAATGGGTAATGAAATTGAGTTAAAACTTAAAATAGACATACAAAAAGGTACAGCACAAATAAAAAAGATAGATGGTGACATCAAGAAGCTTGGTGCTACTGCTGGTATTGCTGCTGGTGGTATTACAGGTATGACTGGTGCTACTACTATGTTGGCTGCCTCTACAGGCGCTGTTGGGGGTGCTACTGTTGCTGCTGCAAGTAGTGTTAGTATTTTTAATAAAACAATAAAAGAACAAGTAGAAAGAATTAAAAAAAATACTAAAACAATGAACAACATGAAAAAGGCAGCTAAGGCGTTAGGAAAAACAATAGAACAAGTTAATAAAGATACAGGCGGTACATACGCACTATTAGTAAAGAACAATAAAAAACTAAGAAAACAAACTACCGCAGTAAAAAGGTTAAACGCTGTTTGGGCTAAACACAAGGTGGGGCTGTTAGCAGCAGCTGCGGCGGCTACTACTGTCGGGGTTGTATTTGTTAAGGCATTTAATTCGGCAGTAGATTATGGTGATAAGTTAGGCAAACTTAGTGTAAGGTTAGGTATTAATGCTAGTGAGTTAGATAAATTAAATAGAATAGCAGAATTGTCTGATGTTAATTTTACTGCTCTATCAACAAGTCTACAGCGCTTAACGAGAAGAGTAGCAGCAGCAGCTAAAGGTGAAGGTGAGGCTGTAAAATCTTTAAAAGCACTTGGGATAGAAGCCAAGGCATTAACAAAATTACCTTTAGAAAAACAATTTATTACAGTAGCAACCGCATTAGATAAGGTTGAGAACGCAGGTGATAAGGTTAGATTGACCATGCAACTTATGGACACAGAGGGTGTTGCTACTATCCAAATGTTCTCTGGGTTAAGTGGAAAGATGGACTCTATGACCTCCATGTGGGATAATCAGACCGCTAAAAACATGGAAGAATTTAATGATAACTTAGTAATAATGAAAAGGGTATTGGGTGATTTAACTGTTGTTGTATCACAAGAAGTAGTTGACTACTTAAATACGTTGATGGATATAAAAGGTAATCCAGATGCATTTAAAGAGTGGTCTACTAATGCCGTTAAAGATATAAGAGAAGTAGCCAAAGAAACTAAGAAAACAATCACACCCTTAGTTAGACTTATAAAAACCGTTATGTGGTTAAATAAACAGCTTGTTAAAATACACCCAGCAAATGTAACAAAAAGTATGATAGAAGGTGTGGTGGAGGCTAAAACTAAAAGAGAAGAACCTAAGTTCTACCCAATAGCACCAAAACCTACTTTTGGGGATTCAACTACGGTGGGGCCTACCCAAGAAGAAATTAACACCGCAAAGGCGAGATTACAATTAGAAAAACGAATACATGTAGATTTATTATTTGCTAAGGGTGAGTATCTTAAAGCAGAACGGGAACAGGAGTTACTAAGGTATGAGAACTTTAAAGCTATAAATGGAAAAGTAGAAGGAGCCCTTGATTTACATATAGCCAAATTAAAAAAGATAACGGTAGATTCTAAAAAAGAAGAAGACAGAATAACAAAACAACAGAACAAAGAAAAACTACAATTACAACAAAATTTAAATTTAAACATGTTAAGTTTAAATGATGATGGTAGAACTTTAGATTTAGAGAGACAACGAATTGCTTTTGCTAAGGAAAAAGAAGCATATATAGAACATAGTTTAGATATACAGGAAGTTATAGCTTGGGATAGAAAGGCTAGAGAGGCAATAAACAGTAAGTACGATGAGGAAGATAGAGAAGAGCAGTTAGAAAAGGATAGGGAGAGACGGGAGGGGATGACCCCTCAGGGTTCGTTAAAGGAGACATTAGATGGTTTATATGATGGTTTTGAGGATGAAGGTAAAGATGTTTTAGCTAAATATTTAGGTATAGCTGATGATGGTGGTTTCGCCAATGAAATACAGACTACTTTGGTTGATCCAATGACTAACTTTTTTGACTCTATGGTTAGTGGAACAGAGAGTGCTGGTGATGCTTTTAGAGTCATGGTGGTAAGTATGTTAAAGAGTATATCCACATTAATAATAAAAATGTTAGTATTAAGAGCAGTTGAACAAACAGTAGGAATGTTTGGCGGCGGTGTTGGAGAAATAGCAAGTGCCGGCAGTGGTTTTAATTTCAATTTAGCTGATAGTTTTAAATCTAATCCAATGGGTAATAGCCCTACTGGTTTTGCTGATGGTGGTATAATTAAAAGACCTACATTAGGTTTAATTGGTGAAGGTAAATATAATGAGGCAGTTATTCCTTTACCCGATGGGAAAAATGTCCCTGTAAAAATGAATGGTAGTGGTAATAGTACTGTAAATATAGTGAATAATATTACAGTTGAATCCAGCGGGGAAGAAGGACAACAAGATAATGAACAAGCTGTAATGATAGCACAAGCTATTGATGTTAAAATAACACAATCTTTAATTAAAGAACAAAGACCTGGTGGGCTTTTACATATGGGGAGATAATAATGAGCAGTCTCAATGATTTAGTACAGTGTGATTATACAGCTAATAGTACTTCAGAACCGAGGGTATTAGAGGCTGTTCTAGGTGATGGTTATCATCAACGTGCAGCAGATGGAATTAATTCAATGCCGCAGGTTTGGTCCTTAACATGGACAAATCGTAGCTATCTTGATATAGACGCAATAGAGAATTTCTTTATAGCTCTTGGAGGACATACTTCTTTTGATTGGATCCCACTAAGAGCTACTACTGCTTTAAAATTTACAGCAAGTAGTTGGACCAGAAGTTATAATGAACCAGAAAACGATTCTTTTTCTGTTAATATAAAACAATCATGGGAGTATTAAAACATGCAACGTGAAGATTATTATAATGATACAATAGCTTCTGAATCACAAAAACCAGATGTGGGGGAATTAATTACTCTATATCAATTAGATGCTACTCATGTTGGAGCATCATCTATCTGGTATTTTACACAAGCAGTAAAAGATACTGGCCCTGTATTCTTCAATAGTCAGGAATATACCCCTATAGATATTAAAGCCGAAGGGTTTGATGTGTCAACAGGTGGGACATTGGCAAGGCCTAAATTGGCTGTTAGTAACGTAGATAGCACATTAGCCTCAGAAATTATTGAATATAATGATTTATTAGGTTGTAAATTAATAAGGATTAGAACACTGTCTAAGTATTTAGATGGGGAACCCGCTGCTGATCCTACGGTTGAGTTTCCAAGAGATGTATATACAATACACCAAAAAGTCATACAAAACAAACAAATAGTACAATGGGAATTAGCAGCTAAGATAGATATGAATAACTTAAAAATACCCCGTAGACAAATCTTAAGGGATACATGTACACATACTTATAGGTATTATAGTAGTGGGTTTGTTTATACTAACATATCTTGTCCTTACACAGGTAGTTCCTATTTTACTTTTGATGGCACACCGACTACTAATGCTGATGAAGATGTTTGTGGACGTAAGTTATCAGATTGTAAACTAAGATACCCACTAACCACAGACCAACTACCAACTAGAGCATTCCCAATGGTTGCTAGGACGAGGTTATAACATGAATAAATATTTTAATAATAATATATTAATAGATTTAAAAAAACATGCTGAGGGTCAAGCACCTAACGAGATGTGTGGGTTTATAGTTGATGACAACTTTATACCTTATACTAATAAAGCAGATGAACCCGAAGCTAATTTTAAACTTTCTGGTAAAGATTTTATTGATGCTTCTATGCGAGGTGAAATTAAATGTGTTGTACATTCCCATAATAATTGTGATTGGGTGAGCAAGGCAGACCAAATAGAACAGCAGAAACATAAAATACCTTTTGGAGTAGTATTCCTAAAGAATAATAAATACTCTAATATAATATTTTGGGGAGATCAACTACTTGTACAAGATTTAATAGGTAGACCTTTTATACATGGGGTATATGATTGTTATGGTTTAGTTAGAGATTATTATAGAACAAAGTGTGGTGTTAATATGTTAGAACATTTTAGAGAGATGGATTGGTGGGATCATAAAAAAGATGATAAAGGTAATATTATCGAGCCCGCAGAAAATGTATTAATTGATGGTATTAAAAAGGAAGATGCATATGAAGTATCATTAAATGACATTAAAGAACACGATCTTATATTCTTTAAAATAAAAGGCCATTTTTGTAATCACACTGCTGTATATTTAGGAAAAGATTTAATACTTCACCACATGTTTGATAGACTGTCTAACAGAGAGCCCATAGGTAGATACAGAAGATTTATTACTAATATATTTAGGTTGAGAGGTGTAAAATGAGAACGGTTTATTTATATGGGTGGTTAGCTGAAAAGTATGGGGATAGTCTTAAGTTTGATGTGTATAGTATATCAGAATTAATGAAAGCAATGAAGGCTAATTTTAAAGATTGGGAAGCCTCTATACGAGACGATGAGTTTGAGGTTGTTGTAGGTAAAGACTTAGACAGTAACCATTTATCAGAGCAAGAGTTGTTTTTAAAATTTAATAATGACAATGACTTCCACTTAGCCCCCGTTACAGAAGGACGTAAGAGGGGAGGGGTGGTAAAAATTATAATGGGAGTTACGCTTATTGCTATAGGGTTATATTTAGGGCAGCTTGATTTAATAGCAGCGGGAGCAGCTATGGTAGCGGGAGGAGCAATACAACTTCTAACCCCTATCCCTGAGCTTTATGAGGAAAAAGATAATTCCCGTAGTTTTCTATTTAAAGGTGGGGTTAATACTGTAGAACAAGGTGGTCCCGTACCGCTTGTGTATGGGCAATGTATGTGTGGTTCCACGGTAATTAGCGCTAGTATAAAAAATGAGGATATATTATGTCCGCTTTAACTGATGAACAAGTTCTTTTTATTAAAAATCACGGTGAGAACACCCTAGTTTCTAATTCCGTAGCTCGTATAATTGATGTTATAAGTGAGGGGGAAATAGAGGGGTTTGCTACGGGTGATTCTGGAGAAGATGTGCTTATAAACACCCTCCCTCTTTCTTCTTTTGATGGATTAAGTGCAACTTTAAAAACAGGTGCAGTTAGTCAAGAACATATCCCTGGGTTTTCAGCAGAGGAACAATACTTAGTAAGCACTGAATTATTACACGGAGACCCAGTAATACATAACATTACTAATTCTAATGTAGATGAAGTAGTAATAACAATTAAAATTCCCACATTACTGTTAACATCAAAAAGTGGAAAAAGAAACGCAACAGAAATTGAGTTTAGTATTAAAATAAATTCAACGTTGATTGATACTAAAAAAATAGTCGGTAGGACTACTTCCGAATATTTAAAATCTTATAGATTACCACTTTTGTCGGATTATGGGTCTGGACCCTGGGCAATTGAGTTAGAGAGGGTAACAGTAATAAGTCCCAGCACAAGGTTAGTTAATAATATACATTGGGATAGTTATACCACATTAATTAATGAAAAAATACCTTATTTAGATACAGCCCTTGTTGGATTCACAGCAGATGCACAGCAGTTTGGTGGTAGGCTTCCTTCTAGACTGTACCATGTTAAAGGCATCAAAGTTCGGTATCCTTCTAACTATAACCCTGAAACAAGAGTATACGCTGGTATTTGGGACGGTACTTTTACTATTGGGTATACTAATAACCCAGCTTGGGTATATTATGACTTACTATATTCAGACAGATACGGTTGTGGTTTTGAGAAGGATGCAGGAGATGGGGACTATTATATAGATAAATGGGAATTATATTCTATAGCTCAAAATTGTGATATAATGGTGGATGATGGTGATGGGGGTACAGAGCCTAGATTTACTTTTAATTCTGTTATTTCTAAAAGATCTCAAGCCATATCTATCTTAACTTCTTTAGCTTCTACATTTAGAGGCAAACCTTTTTGGTATACAGGGCTGGCTACTGTATCTCAAGATAGAGCTAAAGACCCTGTTAAAGTAGTTTGCAATGCTGATGTTATAGGGGGTACGTTTCAATATACAGGTAGTTCTTTAGAAGAAAGAGTAACTTGTATTAATATTAGTTGGAATGACCCAGAAGATTTTTATAAAACAACCGTCGAAGTTATTGAAGATCAAGAAGGTATTACACGGTATGGGTATAATATTAAAGATATAAATGCTTATGGTTGTACCAGTAGAGCACAAGCAATAAGATATGGTAGGTGGTATTTATATACAGAACTAAAACAAACCACTACTGTTATGTATTCTGCTTCTTTTGATCATTTTCAATTAATACCTGGGGATGTAATTATAATTAATGATGATCATTATATAACAAAGAAATTAGGTGGTAGAATTATATCAGCAACTACCACAGAGATAGTTATAGATAGAGATATAATATTAGAAACTGGTAAAACGTATACTATAGTTACAGAAAACCCCAAAGGGGAGGTAGTAAGGGCTGATATATTAAACAGTGCAGAAATAACAAACACATTATCAATATCAACTGTTGATGCAGGGGATGTTCCTCAAAACTGGGCAGTGTTTTCTATTAATTCTGATTCTTTCGATGAGAGGCAGTTTCAAATAATAGATTTAACATTTAAAGAAAAAAATATAGTTGGTGTTAAGGCGTTGTTATACGATGGGGATAAATTTGATGTTGTTGATACTGGTATTTATTTTGATGATAAGCATTATTCTGATATAGAAGAGGGGGAACTCTTACCCCCTACTAATTTAGAGGCAGAAGAGTATTCTTATGATGATGGACAGAATAATCTTTTCGGTGTTATGCTTAGCTGGTCACACCCTGAAGATGCAAGGGTAAACAGATATTTTATACAATCTAAAGAAGAGAGTGGTGATTGGTTTGGTGAGGGGACCGCAGAACATAATAGTTGCACTATAAAACCTATAGTAGCAGGTAACTATTATTTTAGAGTGAGGTCTATTTCTTTATCAAGTTTTTCTGCGTGGACAACTACAACACTTACTACTGTTTATGCTGATCCTGATGCACTATCACCAATCACTGATTTAAAAACTATTAGTGGAGATGGTGGTGGCTCTGATGAATTTGAAGGAAAGAATTGTGAAATAGTATGGGGGTATGATTTTGAAGATAGATTTAAAGAGTTCGTTATAGAAGCATACAATGGGACTACGTTAAAACGTACTGCAGCAACCACTGAGCAGTCTTTTATTTATACTTATGAGATGAATGAAGAAGACAATACCCCAGCAATCAGAAGTATTAATTTTATTGTGTATGTAAGAGATGTGTATAATAAATTATCTGCAGGGGCTAGTTTAACTGCAACAAACCCTATTCCTTCTATGGCAGGAAATATTCCAACTATAGACAGTTTATTTAATGCTGTAAAGATAAATTGGAATAATATAGTTCCAGCAGACAATGACTTACTTAAATTCATGGTTTACTTTGATAAGTCAGATCCTCCTACAACATTGATAGCAGAAGTTGGAGTTAATACAACTTCATGGTTAGAAGGTAGTTTAGTTGCAGGGAATGTATACTATTGTCAGATTGAACCTTGGGATTGTTTTGGTGCAGGAGAAAGATCTAGTTCAGGTAATCAAGCTCCCATATTATTACCTTCAGACAGTATTGATATGGAATTAACAAGTACTATAGAGATGTCAGACTCTGATGACAACTCAGAAGAAATATTATCTAAGCTGTATGATAGGAATAAAGGTTCTGATGGAATAACATATATAATCTCTGGTACTGATGAGTGGATAGAATATAAGTTTCCAGTTGAATATATAATGGATAATGTGACAATGTGGTTTGCTGATGCTAATGCTAAGATTTATGTAGGTTATAAAAGAGGTGTAGAAGGTGATTGGCATTATCTTAAAGCAGACACTGGTCATGGGCTTGATAGTGAAGGTAGAATGTTAGATGCTACAAGTTTATCAGATGCACAAGCTAATTATTTGAATGCTAATGCAGGTGTCTTTAGAGCAATGTTCCCACAAGCATTGGTTGCTACACACTGTAAATTATTCTTCATTGGATCTTATACAACTACTATATATGAATTAATATTCACAAGAGAAGTAATAGCTGAACAAATAGTTGCTGATAATCTAAGTTCTATCAGTGCTAACATAGGCACTGTGACTGCTGGTATAATTCAATCGGCTAACTATGGGACTACAGGAATACTTTTAGATTTAAATAATGATAGTCTTTATATAGGTGGAACCGGCTCACCTAAATTGCGTTGGAATAGTATAACACAGACTTTAGAAATAAATGCAAAGGTTATAATTGGTAATGGGTCTAGTGGTTATGATAATATAGAAGGTAAACCGAATAATTTAAATGCTATTAATCCAATAGAAGGGAATAAGTTAACAGGAATAGCTTCCAATGCAGACGTGACTGGTGATAATAGTCAAGCTATTGGTTGGTTAACTGAAGCTGCTACAAATAATAATAGAATACCGGTCAATAGTACTGATGCTAAATGCACGGATGCTAATGCAGATCAGACTAGTGCTAATACTGCTGCTAATACTAATAATATAGGGACACTCCCTGCTATAAATGTGCAGAATTGGGCACATGATGCAGATAAAACTATGTTTGATGGGGGGACTTTATATACTAGGACTGTTGTAGGTAATGCTATTGTTACTAATGCAATTAATTCTGGTCATGTTGGGACTAATACAATAATATCAAGTTCATCCAATCTTGGAACTGCTGTAGTAGACACATTATCAATAGACGGTAATGCTGTCACGGTTCCTGTATTTACAACAACAGGATCTATATTATATGGGTCAGGAATGTCTACGTGGGTTCGTGCACAGTATTTATATGTAAATTTAAGCGTGGCAGGAACTATTCAAGCAACAACAAATATTTCTATTTTTTATCCGACTGGTGTTGCTGAATGGGATTTGTGTCTAATAAAATATGGTGAAACAAAAACCAATATGGTGCATGGAGGTGCTTCTATGGATGTAAGTGCTTGTGTATCAAATAGTTGGAGTGTGTCTGCGGGCATAATAAAAATTGAAGTATGGTGGAGAGCTCCGGTAAGTTCCGTTGGTTTAAATCGGAGGGCTTTAATAATCATGGGGGTAAAACGATAATGAATTTTATTGTATATAATAAAGAAGGACAAATATTAAGAACGGGATCTTGCCCACAATCAATGGTGGATTTGCAAATAGATAAAGATGAGTTCGTAATGGAAGGTATTGCAGATAGTGAGACTATGTATATTAAAGATAGTAAGGTTGTTAATAAAACAAAAACCATGCTTGATGAAGAGTTATTACAGTTCAGAGTACTACATCCACAGTTGACCTTAAAAGAGTTTTCAGTTGAAATGACTTCTGAACAGATAGATATAGTTCTTAATGATTATTTCATGCATAAAATAGATATATCAATATGGAAGAAAGAGAATTATAAAATACTTCGGAAATTTTTTTACCCCGAGATTACAGAGTATGTAGACGCAGTTGTAAAACAAAGCTCAATTGACCCTACGATTAAAGCTGAAGGTGATGGACAACGGCAAGAATATATAGAGAAGTGTTTAATGATAAAACAAACATACAAAAAAGAATGATAGACGACAATTTAAAAAGATTATCCAGCGGGAAAAGGAGAAACAATTATGGCAGGAACAAAACCCGGTAACGATGGGTTCGAAACAACAGAAAAGCTGTATAAATTAAAAGAATATAGACAGTTATTGAGAGATTTACTTGGAACTATTAAAGAAAAGAAAGATTTAAGGACTTCACCTTTCCCATCGTTTTTCTGTGATAGTATGGCCCGGAAATTGGTAGGAATAAACACCGATAAATCAGTATAACATTTTCGTCATTATAGTTAAAAAATAAAAATAAATTTAAAATAGGAGAAACAACATGGCAACATTTAACAAATTTGAATGTTTTGTAGGGGATTTAGGAGACAAAGTTCATGATTTAGATGCAGACGTGGTAAAAGTTTATTTAACAAACGCTACACCTAGCGCAAGTGCTGATTCAGTTAAAGCGGATTTAGCAGAAATTACAGCGGAATATGGTTATCCTACAGGTGGAACAGATATAACTAACGTATGGTCAGAAACAGGGGGCACTGCTACACTATCAGGAACTGACGTAGTGTTTACTGGAACTGGCGGTTCTTTCGGGCCTTTTCGTTATGTTATTATGTACAATGATACACCTACATCACCTGCTGATCCTTTGATTGGATGGAGTGATTATGGTAGTGCTGTAACAGTTAATGATGGTGAAACTTTTACAGTTGATTTTGGTGCAACAATTCTTACTTTAGAATAAAATAAATATGGGGTGTTATTATGTTTTTATAATACCCCGGAAAAAATTAATTTAAAATAAAGATATAAAAATAGGAGCTTGGAAATAAAATGATATCTAATAAAATGTTATCAACTGTTATAACTAAAACCGGGATTGACGCAACCATTGAGTTTACAGACTCTGAAACAAAGGTAAAGTATCAGAAAACATTTGCTTCTGTAAGTCAGAGAGAGCTTGATCATGATTTGAATAATCGTATTGTCAGGGCTTCTGATAAGATAGCTGCAAGAATAGCAGATGATAAGATTAAAAAGGAATGGTCAAGGGAAGAACTTGGAACCCTCCTTAAAAAAAAGGGTTATCTTGTAGAGGGTAAAACAGTAGAGGATCTTCCTCAAAAAACGGTGGAGGTTAAATAATGACTTATTATTATGTAGATTCAACAACTGGGAGCGATGCCGATAATGGCACTACATTTGATCTTGCGTGGGCAGGAAAGCGCAAAGGGGGCATCGGTTTCTTTTAATCCTCCGCCAAGTCTACCGACTTTGGAAATTTATGAGAGATGAAGAAGGCAATATAATTAAATAACAACTTAAGGAGTAATTAAACCATGACGATTTTAAAAGATGCAGAAAGAGTAGAAGCGGGACAAGCGTTAAAGCAAATGACTACACAGGCCATTAATGCTATTAACCAGCTAAAAGGAATTAAAACAAACCTTATAGCATTAAAGGATAAGGTTGCCGCTGATACGGTTAATTTCACCACAGATGATGTTACAGAAGTTGCCGCTAAAATGGCAATTCTTGATACGACAATAGGTAATATCTAATGGCATTAACCGGCTATGGCAGGAAGTGTAAACTTACAATACAAAATCCTAAAGTTCCAGGAACTTTATCTGATTTTCCGGCATTATTAGACTTAACA
>Ga0190307_1000245_pt1 | contig 16850 bp, 19 predicted proteins | sample 48700745_MG_FD_161653 | JGI IMG/M metagenome (GOLD analysis project Ga0190307, IMG submission 161653) | Hydrothermal vent sediment bacterial communities from Southern Trench, Guaymas Basin, Mexico - 4870-07-4-5_MG | ecosystem: Environmental > Aquatic > Marine > Hydrothermal vents > Sediment ... | reverse complement strand
CAAAAAGCCAGAATAGAGCACCGTGGAGTTTCTCTCCACCTAGTACTAAGAAGATCGTCGTGAAAGATGAGAAAGCTATACCAACTATAACTCCTGCAAGAACATAACTTAATGTCATTCCTCCTGAAGCTTCTGCCAAAAACATTGTTAATAAAAATGCGAGAAGAGCCCCCAAGAATGCCGCAAGTGGAATAGTGTAAAATGGGATTTTTACTATGGTTATTCCTGCAAACATCACAAGACATACTCCAAATGCAGCTCCCGATGATACACCAGTTATGTAGGGGTCAACGAGAGGGTTTCTAATTATCGCTTGCATAACTGCCCCAGCGATTGAGAGACCTATTCCAACGCCAATTACACATATGGCTCTTGGCAACCTTATATGGTAAACTATTAGTTCATTTATGTTGCTCACTCTACCTCCATTCTTTAAAACATTTATGAGAGAAGTAAGTGCTTCTGAGAAACTCATTTCAACAGGTCCCAAAGTTAACGATAAAATAAATAAAATAAATAGGGTAGATAGCCCAATTACAGTTACCATGACTAATCTTAATATTTTTTGCCTTACTATAGATTCACCCATCTCCGCTCACTGCAATTCAGTTATACGCATAGACAGGCAAAGTCGATGTGGTAAAGACCGCTGTTAAGAATGTGGAAGGTAAATAGTCGGTGTAATTGTCACCAATAACGTTAGGAATTTCTGTTGTATGGAATATGTCTGGATACAAGATTCTTGCCAGTAACTCTACTGCTTCAACAACTCTTACGCTCGGTCTTAAGAAAATATTTTCTCCTTGCCCTATTAGGATGTATACTTTATTATTTTGCACTGCTGGTGTTGAGTTCCAAAGAGCGTCATTTTTCAACGAATTTATAATATCTTCTGGTTCTTCTCCCATCATTGTCGCCGTAACTAAAATTACATCCGGCTTTCGAGCTACGATTTCCTCTAGGCTCACAGTAGGCCAGCCGCTGAGATCAGCAAATACATTTACTCCTCCTGCTAAGTATATGATGCGAGATAAGAAGGTATCGTTGCCGCAAGTGTAAACTGGGTTAAGCCATAGTGCAAATAGCACTGAAGATTTGTTCTCTACGTCTTTAACTGCAGATTGCACATCATTTATTCTGTTTGTCATGTCCTTGACCAGTTTATCTGCTTTATTCTTCTCACCTGCTATCTTTCCGACTAAGCGTATGTTGTCATAAATTTCATCTATCGTTTTACCAGGATAGAGAGCGACCGCAGTTATGTTTAAAGAATCCAATTGTCCGGCAAGATCCTGGTGAGCTGATACTCCTGCATCTAATAGTACAAGATCAGCGTTTAATTTAACGATTTTTTCGAGATTTGGATCCCAATAGCCACCTATACTCTCAATTGTTCCATTTTCACGCATCTCAACAACTTCCGGCGGATAGTCGCAATAATCGGTTACGCCAACAACTTTATCGCCAAGATCCAGTGCGAATAGCAGTTCAGTAATAGATGGAGCTGTTGAAACTATTCTCTGTGGTTTTTCTTCTACGATTACAGTTCTATTTAGTGCATCGGTTATTGTAATGGGATATTTTGGTCCGAATATTATTCCGCTTTTCCACGCCATCCATGTGCCTGTTGATATAGCTGCTATGGCTACTATGACTATTATTATGATGGCAAGTTGTCTTTTGTTAAGAACCGTACCTACCACCCCTCGTAGGATAATTTATCCTAATATGCACGTAATAATATTTAAGCTTATTGCCAATGATCCCTGCCACGTCCAACCTCTTAACAGCTTATTGAAAACGTTAGTTCGCAGTCTTTCAATAATTAAGGTCTATACACTATCATCCAACTATTACCATGCTTGTCTAATAGAGGATCTTCGTAACGCTTGGTACACGTATATCATACTAGTATGAATGAAAACGGTTATCCTAGGTATGCGTGTAGTTGGAAAAACCAGTTGTTAAAAATAAGCATGATCCTACATAGCCCTGATGTGGTTCCCATTAAATGCTGGATAATAACATAGGCACATGCAGCTGATCATATACTTGTTTGCGCAACATTCGAATTGTCCTCATAAAATCATCTTTTTGGTTTTTAGGAAAATTTACGGATGATTGATGGTTTATAAAACTGTGACTTGTCTTTCCAAATTGTGTTGGGTTTTTAAGTTTATAGCTTGAATTATGTTTTTAGATTTGAGTTTTAACTTCCGTTATTTCAAGGCTTACATCGATTGCTTTAACTGAATGAGTAATATACCCAGAGGAAAGTATATCTGCTCCCGTTTTTGCATACTTCTCTACATTTTCAGGAGTTATTCCTCCCGATACCTCGATTAAAACCCTATTTCTTAATCCTTCTTCCTTTAATTTCCTTATTGTTTCTTTTATTTTGTCTGGTTTCATGTTATCTAACATTATGATATCTACTCCCTCTTTGGCGGCTATTAAAGCATCCTCTATTTTTTGTACTTCTACTTCTATCTTTTTGGTAAAACTTGCTGCTTTTTTAGCTCTTTTTATGGCTTCTTTAACTCCCCCAGCAATTACAATGTGATTGTCCTTAATTAGAATGCAATCATCTAGTCTTAACCTGTGTGTGTCTCCTCCACCTATTCTAATAGCTTTTTTGTCAAAATATCTGAGACCGGGAGCAGTTTTTCTTGTCCCAGCTATTGTGATTTTTGGGTTCACTTTCCTTGCTTTTTTAACCATTTTATGCGTGAGGGTTGCTATTCCGCTCATTCTCATAAGTAGATTTAGAACTGTTCTCTCGCATATTAAAATGGATTTTGCTGGGCCCTCTATTTCCATAATAACTGTTCCAGCATCTACTTTGCTTCCATCGCTAACTACACTTCTAACATTTATGTCAAGTTCTTTAAAAAGTATGGAAGCTTCTTCTATGCCAGCTATTATACCTGGCTCTTTTGCAATTATTTGAGCCTTAGCTACAAGATTTTCTGGAATAATTGACTCCGTAGTTATATCTCCAAACCCTATATCCTCTTCTAACATTCTTCTAAGCTTTTCTCTAATTATTAGGTGAGGTGTGGACATTTTGACAACACCCTTAGAGACTTATGTACACATTGTCGGCATGGTTTTAAAGTTATATTGCATCTGGCTTCGATGCTTACTCCACATTTCATTTTCTCAACCATTTTGTTGAACCCCTTAAAATCCAAGATTTAAAATTTAAATTAGCAGTCATTTAAATGACCATCATATTAATTGATAATAAAGTATCAGAGTCGGATGGTTAAAAATGAAGATTATAGCCGTTGAATATGCTCTTGGAGGTTTTTGCCGAGAAGAACTTGCTGAAGAAATACTTCTTGAAGGATATGCGATGCTTCGAGCCCTAATAGAAGATCTGAAAAGAGCAGGATACGATGTTCTGACTACTGTTGATTCTAGAGTTTTAGAATACTGTCAATTAGCAGCTGATGAAATTATTACTGTGCCTAGAGGAAGAAATCCTCTTAAACTTCTCGAACCTTATTTAACACATGTTGACGGAGTAATAGTTATAGCTCCCGCCTTTAAAGAGGCACTACACAATATAACACGTTTCTTTGAAGGAAAGAGTATAAAGGTTCTTGGTTCATCATCGAATGCAGTTAAAATATGCTCAAATAAATACGCAACGTATAATGTTTTAAAAAGGGCTAAGATATCGATTCCAAAAACTTTCCTTGGCTTATTTGATGAAGATATGGAGTCTTTGGAAAGTGAGGCTCTAAAAATAGGGTATCCGATTGTTGTGAAGCCTGTTGATGGAGTTGGTTGCGCGGGGCTCTCAATGGTTAACAAGAAAGAAGAATTAGAGGTTGCTGTAGAGAGAGTTAGAGGCGAAACACATGAGGATTGTTTTCTGATTCAGGAGTACTTGAAGGGAGATCATGCAAGTGTTAGCCTCATTAGTGACGGTGAGAAAATCGCTGCATTGGCATTAAATGCGCAGTATATTAAGCTTGGATCACCTGCTGAGGGAGCGTCCTATGAAGGCGGTCATACGCCTTTTAATCACCCTCTAGAGTCCTTAGCCGTAAAGGAAGCGATAAAAGCTGTGAAGGCGATTGATGGGTTGAAAGGTTACGTGGGAGTGGATTTAGTGATTACAAGTAAAAGACCTGTTGTAGTGGAGGTTAATCCTAGACTTACAACTTCTTATCTTGGGCTTCGAGAGATTTTAAATGTAAATGTTGGGGCTGAAATTGTAAAAGCTTCATTTGGACTTGGAGTACCAACTAGCATTGAAAGAAAAGGTTACGCAATTATAGGGAAAGTTCGTTTTGATGAGAAATTTGCACTTAGTAGTGAGAAAATTAAGGCTATCGGTGAAATAGATGGTGTTATATCTCATATACTTATTCCAAAAACCTATTTACGTTCAGGTGAAGACATAGCGGTTGTTGTTGCCCGAGGTAAAAGTTTAGAAGAAGCAAAGCAGCACTTCGAAGATATTAAACAGAAGATTTACGAAGTTTTAAGCTCATAGGAAGCCTTCTTTTTCTAGGTCGTTGATTGTGATATTTTGGTTGTGTAATGCTGTTGCTACAAGAACTCCTGCAACGCCTATATCCCTTAGTTTAAGTAAGTCGTAGATGTTTTTTACGCCTCCTCCAACTAAAATTGAAGCTTCCACGTTTTCGACAACTTCTCTTATAAATGATAGGTTAATTCCCTTGCTAGTGCCTACACGTGACAGATCAAGAACTATGAACTCCTTGACTCCCATATCCTTAAAACTTAACATAACCGTTAATGGGTCCCTTTCCTTAACTTCTTCACATAAACTAAGCAGTTTTCCTCCATAAAGATCAATACTTACAACTAGGTTTTCTGAGTATGAACGTGCAGCTTCTCTTAAAAATTGAAGGTCACGTAGAGTCTCGGTGCCAACTATAACTTTTTCTACACTGTGTTTCAGAAGTTTTTTAAATTTTTCAAGGCTACTTACGCCAGCATCAACCATGAGAGACAAACCTGTCTTGCCAATGTTTTCATAAAGAGAGTAGTAGGGTTCACCACCTGCTATGGCGTCAAGATCAGCAAGGTAGAGTTCCTTGAATCCCATATTTCTGAAAGTTTTTGCAACTTCCAGTGGATCAGTTGAAGGACATATCTTGCTTTTAATGGGTTTATATTTCTCCCTTTGCCCCGCTATAGCGTGAACCACAATGCCGCCCTTTACATCAATGACAGGAATAACCCTCATATCGAACCCTCCATGTCATCAGTGACAAGAATGTTTGTTTCAAATTAAAACTTATATTCTCAATAAACTGTAAAATTCTTACTTTGATAGAAATATTATATCGCACATTGCTTTACTGCGAGTGTTAACGGGTTATTGGTGTGAGAATATGGTTTATGTAGCTGGTTTTGATATTGGTGGAGCGAACACTAAAGTATCATTGGTAAAAGTTGAAAATGGAATTCTTAGGGAAATACAAACAGCAAAAAAATATTTTCCGATATGGAAAGCTGGAAAGGATAAATTAGTGAACATATTACGGGAAATTACGGATGAAGTTATGCATGGTGTAAAGCTTGAAGCAGTTGGTGTAACTATTACCGCAGAGCTTTCTGATGCTTATTGGTGTAAGAGAGAAGGAATAAATCACGTTTTAGACTGTGTTGAAAAGATCTTCAAAAATTTACCGATATACGTTTTGAACTGCGATGGTGGACTGTTAACTGTTGAGGAAGCTAGGAAAGAGTTTTTGAAGGTTGCTGCAGCTAATTGGGCAGCTACAGCTTGGATGATTTCACGAATCATGAAAAATTGTATAGTTATTGATGTGGGCAGCACAACAACAAGTATAATACCAATATTGGAAGGAAAATGTGCTGCTTCTGGGAAAACTGACTTGGAGAAGCTTATGTGCGGTGAACTTGTCTATACTGGAAGTTTAAGAACCAATGTAGCTGCAATAGTCGATAAGATACCTATTAGGGGGAACTACGCGAGAGTTTCTTCGGAGCTTTTTGCTCTTTCTGGAGATGTCCACCTAATATTAGGCAATATACGTGAAGAGGACTATACGACTGAGACTGCTGATGGAAGAGGTAAAACCAGATTGGAAGCGATGGCAAGATTGGCTAGGGTTGTATGTGCCGATATAGAGATGTTAGGTGAAGAGGAGATTGAAGATATGGCAAGGTACATTTATGATAAGCAGATAGATCAAATAGCTGAAGGTTTAAGACAAGTATATAGCAGGTTAAAACCGAAGATTCGTGAAGAAATACCAGTTGTCACTGTGGGGCTAGGTGGGGAATTTCTTGCGAAAAGGGCTGCTGAGAGAGTTGGTTTCAAAAAAATTATTAGTTTGGAAGATTTTCTTGGGGTTGATGCTTCAATAATAGCGCCTGCTGTCGGAGTTGCTTTGATGGTTGCCGATAAACTCGTAGGTCTAAAAGATATAAAAATATGGGAACTTAACACAAGTAAAGGGTGACGTTTTTGAAATTTGTTTTGAAAATTGGAGGATCTCTATTAAACTACAGAGAAAGCTTAAATGAATTATGTAATGTTCTAGGTAAGCTTGCTGCAAAATATAAAATGCTTATAGTGCCAGGTGGAGGAGATTTTGCCGATTTAGTGAGAAGTATCGATAAGATTTTTGGCTTATCTCCCTTAGCTTCACATAGAATGGCTATACTTGCAATGGATCAATATGGAATACTTCTAGCTGATATTACTCCAAACTCCACAATTATTCATACGCTTAACGATGTTGAAAAGGTTTGGGAAACAGGAAAGTTACCAATTTTACTACCTTCACGTTTACTTTTTACTTCAGATGAACTTCCTTCTTCGTGGGATGTAACCTCGGACACAATTAGTGCATATATAGCAAAGCTGCTAAGGATCGAGAAATTGATTTTGGTAAAGGATGTTGATGGAATCTTTACAAGGGATCCTAAAAAATATTCAGAAGCAATTTTATTAGAAGAAGTAACACCTGAAGAGCTCATAGATATGAGAACTTGCATAGACGCTTTCCTACCTAAATTTCTGCTTTTAAGAAAGGGAATGTTTTGTTACGTTGTTAATGGACTGTATCCTGAAAGAGTTAAACAAATCTTGGAAGGAAAGAAGACGATAGCAACCATCATTAAAGCATGAAAGAGTTCATATTTAATAATACTTCTGATAAACAGGCCTAAAAGATTAGACAGGGAAATAAAAACATCCCCTTCACTAATACCGACCGCATTTAACTGTTGTTTCGATGATTTTAGTCGCTTCATTTGAAACAAAACACGAATAATTGAGAAATGAAATTAAAATTGATCATTATATCAACTCTCACTATTTAACGGAAGAAGATTAAGTTCTATTTCGCGTTTTCATCTTTAAACATTTAAAAACACAACCATCTACATTAAATTTACGATAAAAAGAAGTAAAGATTATTTTTATTTATGACATGCTTAAATACTTTAATAACAATTTTTTCTTGGTGAAGTACGTGACATCATCTTTGAAGGAAGAATTTCTAGAACTACTTGAAAAAGATAAGAAGTTCAGGTATGCTGTTGCAGGTTACTTAGGTTTATCTGAAATTCTAAAAAGGCTTGACGGAATGAAAGAAAGCATGGTCAGGTTAGGAGAAGAACAAAAAAGACTACGAGAGGATTTTAACAAGATGCAAGAAAATTTCAATAAAATACGAGAAGATTTCAATAAGATGCTTGAAATAATGGATGAAAGATTTAGGAGATTTGATAAGAGAATTGAGAAAATTGAGAGGGAAATTAAATACACTAGAAGCAGATTGGAAAGCAGGTTAGACAAAATTTCTTTAAGTGTTGAAGACGATGCACGTGTAATTATTGAGTATCACCTCAAGAAAAGAGGTATAGACATAAAGTTGGGTGAGTTGGTGCTTCCGGATATGCAAGTAAATATTTACGGTACATCAGATAATATATGTGTGATCGGAGAAGTAGAGACTAGGGCAGGAGTTTCTCTCTTAAATGAATTAAAAAGGAAATATAAACAGCTTAGAGAGAAATATCCAGAGTATCTTAGGAAAAATGTAATTCTTGTAATTTATACATTATCGCCAACTTATGATTTAATTGAAAAAGCGAAAAAGGAAAATATCTGGCTGTTAAGGGCAACAACGGAGTTCGCAAGATTGAATCTATAAATCTGAGAAAACTTCTTTTGAAAGCGGTTAACATATATAGAATTGTTTAAAATCTTGTTTAAGTCATTAACAAGAGAATTGCCTTCAAACTTCTTAGATTTCCTCTTTGCGCATATCTCTGTTTTATTTTAAATCTCTAAAACTTGTGACTTTTATTAAACATAACTATTAAAATTAGCAGCCTGTTCCTTCTAAGACCTTTTGACTACCCCGTCAATTATCTTAAAACTTTGGTAGATAAATGGTTAATTTCAAGTCTTCGCATAGCAAAGCTATTAAGGTAAATATCTATTATATTGCTCTAGCGGGATATATTTTTAATTCGGTTTTTGAGTTCCAATATTCTTTCTCTGCTTACTCTTCCTTTGACGCGATCACCTATGCATGCTGCAGTTCTAAAACCTATGACATCTGCTCCTAGTTCGTAAACTTTTTTAATGTCTTCTTTGCCTAGAGATCCAGCTATAGCTGCCATAAATCCGTGGTCATGAACTTTATCTATAAATGATGAGAGTTGTTGGTCATTTAGGAAAGAGAAAATCTTTTTCCCATCTTTAATCTTGGTGTCTATCATTGCTACATCTGCTTCTACTTGCCTGACGATTTCGGGTATTAGCATGGGGTTAAGACAATTCGCTCGTTGATAATCAGCATAACCGGCGATCACGACTTTGACATCAGGCATAATTTCTTTAACAGCTCTACATGCTTCTCTAGCGAGAATAAGAGCTGAATCGAAGTCTTTTGGACCATACATTCCTAGCTTTACATAGTCTACCTCGCAGACAGCAGCTCCAAGAGCTGCTAAGGAAACCGTGCCAGGAAGATTTGGAACGTCCCCTATGGCGGCGCTGACCTCAAATTCTCTAGGCACAACCTCTCTTACCGATCTTATAATTCTTGGGAAATGTGCCCCGAGGGAGCCTTCAGCTGGATTTTTAACATCGATGATGTCAGCTTCGCCGAAAACTGCTTCCATGGCTTCATCTTTATTTGTGACACTGACTAAGAGTTTCATGGCTTATAACCTCTAAAACTTCAGACTCTTCTTCATCAAGATTTCATTTGAGATGCTTTAAATACTTTTTCCATAATAATATTTATGTCTCCGGCATAAAATTTACGTGGAAGGATGCTAAGATGAGTAGTCAAGAATATTCTTCGAATATAGAGAAAGAGTTGTCGAGTTGGCCTGTTATATCGCTTATTTTTGCGATGATTATTTTGTATGGTGTTGGGCTTTATGCAATTGTTAGCGTATTGTTGCAAAACCCTCTAGCAGTTGTTATTGTGTTACAGTTTTTAGGTGCGATGTGGGCTACTATTGTGTCGTATTCAAAACTAATAGCTGCGCTTATACTTTCGTTGATTTTGATTACGATTGGTTTAATGATTTTCATACTTAAACTAATAGCGAAAATTGGAAAAGAAGTTACGACGGTTCTCTTCTATTCGGGAACCAGTGGTTCTTCTCTTTATAGGAGCTTTATCTTTTCTTATTGGAGTTTTCATACTTGCAATTGTTTTCGTAGCTCTTGGAGCTTTGTTCCTATTTCTAGTTATTCGTTGGAAGGATAGAATTCGTCTTGCTGGCAGCTTAATAGAACTTTCAGCGAAAGCTGTTAGTGATGAACCAGAAATTATAGGCGTGTCAATGATTTTTTCGATATTTGCTTTTACGTCGGCAATAGTTGGCATTGCAGGAACTATATGGATATATTATGTTTCCTCTTCTTACTTTGATTCTGAAACCATCGGAGGCATTCTAGCTTTTCTTTACGATTTGGTTTATGCTTGGGTTGTTTATGCTGCGATGTATTTTTCAAATGGAATAATTGTAGCAATCGTTGACGACTGGTATAGAAGCCCATCTAAGGATCAAGCATGGCTTGCGAAGGGAACAAAACGTGTGTTAAAATCTGTGAACCCAATAATTAAGCTCGGCTTTGTAATGGCGCTTCTAGACACCGTGGCAAGGTATGCGAGAAACATTAGAATGGAGCAAGCTAAGAAAAATCCTGTGCTGATTGTTGCTTTAATTTTCTTTAAAATAGCTTCCGCATTAGCATATGGGCTCGCTCAGTTTGTAACCTTCTTCGCTTTACCAGCAATGATTATAGAAGGTAAAGGATTCAAAGACTCCATTAAAAGGTCTTGGGACCTAATAAAGAACCATTTCATCGACATCATTATTTACGTAAGCGGTGTAAGTGGCGTTTACATGTTCTTCATATTCATAATGATACTACTATACGGCGTTTCTGGATATCTGGTCGGAATGTTCATATTGGTTCCAATACTTGGGATCTCAGAGGATCTAATGGTTGTAGCAGGTATATTGACCGCCATTGGCTTCTTGGTATTCGGGTTTATACCAGCTTACGTAATGGTTCGCCCATTACAAGTAGCATATAAAACATTACTCTACGAATATGCTCTTGACAGAGAACATGGATTTGCACTCCCATCACGTATACCTGAAGAAATTAAAGAAGAATTTGAAGCAATAATAGCAAAACCACCATTAGTAAAAACAATGTTCAGACAAAACAATCCTTAATACTCGGTGGAACCTCCAAAAATCAAATAACCTATTTACAATAAATTCATATTGACTGAAAATTCTAAAAGAACCAGAAGCTTTCACAGAACAGGAAATGTATTTTTCTTTATCTTTTTAGCTGTTTTAAAAGTTCTTGTTTACCCTTTTCGTAAACCTCTACACACTCAGCTATTTCTTCTTTGTTAACAGATTCTTCCATGTAGTCAGCCTTTTTTCGTAATTCATATAGGAAACGCAGACTTTTAGCTGCGTTTTTTAATCCTAATGTTTCTATAGAATTAGCTAGCTTATCGTCCCTTCTGGGAATTGACCATTGAAGTTTTCGTAATAATGTTTCAGCTAGAAATCTAAGCGCAAAATAAAATGCACTTGCTGCTTTATTATAGCATTTAATTTCGATATCTCTTTTTGCTTCATTTTCTAATATTTTATGTTTTTCCATCCAAAGACCTCTATGAACAGTTTTGCTTCGTTGTTTTCTTTTGTTATTAGCGGGCTTATTCCTATTTTCCAAGAAAATTCTTTTTCAACCTCTCCTTCAATCTCGATCACATCTTTTCTGACCTCGAAGTCCTCTGCGTCAACCACAACTAAAACATTGCTATCATAGACCAAAAGATCCTCGCTTGGAGAAGCAATCACATACCTCAATTTCTCACCAAGCCTATCACGCAATTTTTTTGAAAATTTAACTACTGCTTTCATCCAGGCCTCGTTTGAAGGAAACTTCTCGTAAAAGGAATTAATGAAATTTTTAATTAATGCTTCGTTGTTTTCTTTTGTTATTAGCGGGCTTATTCCTATTTTCCAAGAAAATTCTTTTTCAACTTCACTTTCAACCTCAACTACGTCCTTTCTAACTTCGAAGTCCTCAACGTTAACCACAACTAAAACATTGCTATCATAGACCAAAAGATCCTCGCTTGGGGAAGCAATCACATACCTCAATTTCTCACCAAGCCTATCGCGCAATCTCATTGCAAACAGGCTTACTGCCATATCCCATGGTTCAGATGGCCTTATTATTAATGGAAAAAGCTTTTTTAATGCTCTTAACAAATCTAAGACTTCCCCTATTACTTTATACCATATATGAGTTTGATAAAGTAGCTTGTAAATACTTATTGTTAAATTTACTAGGCTACCAGGTTATTTTAGGCTTAACAGTATTTTAATGTTCTTATGAAGCAAGAGGCAAAATTATGTTTCTTTATAAAATTTTTCCACAAATTCCTCTGGTGTTAATATTTCTATTCCTTCGTTAGAAATCCAGTTAAAGTGAGACTTGTTGTATGTTATAAAGTACGTAGCACCTAAGCTTATTGCTGTAGATCCGATTAGGTAGTCTCTGGCATGATGTTTAAAAGGTAATTGTTTGCTGTATTTTTTCGCAAATCGCGCAACCATCTTTGCTACGTCTCGTGTAAAATCTACAACTTTAACATTCATCTTATCTAATTCCCTATCCAGGTCATCAATAGATAAACCTATATGCAAATACCATAACGCTGTTTCAACGTACACAATTACAGATACATGTGCATCAAATCTCCCCTTACTCAGAAATAACCATGCTAAAAAACTTCTGTTCTTGAAAACAGAGCTATCCAAACCTATTTTCATAGTTCTTCAGCCCATCTATATGAAATATAAGCCTCAATACCAACAATTGAGGACTTCACTTTTTCCGATACTCGAGCCCAGTCGGGATCACGCTCATTCACTATTTTCTCCGCTTCCTCCAATACTTTTCTTACCTTAATGTTTGGTTTTTCACTTTCAATTTTTCTTAAAACCTCTTTTTCATAGAAATCAATAGCCATTTCCACTATTTTGGATTGGCTTGTATCAAGAAGAGCAGCTAGACGCTTTATTTTCCGACGAACATCCTCACTTATTGTAACGGTCGAAACCATGTTTACCACTAATTAATGTTTAAATTAATTAATATATAAATGTACCAATGAAAACATATTCCGCCATACATATCAGTTAAAACTTAGAGTAGAGTAATAGAAATTATAAAATGATGTTGTCCACGTTTGCATCAGCAGATTTCAGAAATCCGTCGATAATTTAACGTCTGTTTCTTCCATATTTGCATGCTTTTTGACATTCTGTGCACATTAAGTGAGAACTTTTAGTGAGCAACGGTTCATATTTCCTTATTAATTCCATATAATTAGTGGATTGAATTTCTGTGAGGTGAATTCCTACTAAGCATTTGGTGTCGTCGACTTTGTAGGATGTTAATGCGCTAACAGGGCATGTTTTTACACATTCTTCACAGTTTCCGCAGAGATCTTCTTCAAAAGGTTTATCTGGTATTAGCTCAGCATTCGTTAAGATTGCTACAAACCGTACCCACGGACCATAGGTAGGATTAATTATTAGCGAGTTTTTACCGAAGTTCCCAAATCCAGCTAGCTGAGCCAATCTTTTCAATGATAGTGAGCCCACTGAACCGCTTTAAAACCTTTATTTCTCAAAAATCGAATTACTTTCATCTGCGCAATTCTTAGTGGGAAATAACCCAAGTAAACCCATTCACCGCCTTTTCGAACAGCAACCTCTAATATATCATCCTATACATAATAACCTAAAACCACCACCTATTTAGCGTCAGACATTATCTCCGTAGTTTTCTTCGTATACTCTTGTATCGTCCAACCAACCCATATTTTAGGGAAAGCATCTATCGTTTTTGAGGACACTATACCAACAAGATCAGCTCCAACCTTCAACGCATATTCCTTTACCTCGCCAGTTAATTTTGTAGAATTATAACTCAAACTCAACACCCCTTATCCATAGACCCAAATTAATATTTTACATTTCTCCACAAATTTAAGAAGATACTTCACTTATTATCTAGAACGACAAGTATTTAGCTAAATTTAAGATGATTGCTACTTGAATATTTTTGAAAACATTTTTATGTAATGTATACATTTAATTGTTTACGGTGGAATTCTATGTCAAAAATAGTTTCTACACGCATTTCTGAAGATTTGGAGAAAGAGTTAAAGTTAATCGAGGAAGTTGAGAAAACTGATAGGGCAACTGTTATCAGGAAGCTGTTATCGATAGGTGTGAGTGAGTGGAAAAAGAAATACGCATTAGATTTATACCGTGAGGGTAAAGTTTCGCTGTGGAAAGCAGCTAAAATAGCCGGGTTGTCGCTGTGGGAAATGATTGATTTACTGGCTAAGGAAAAAGTGTTGCTAAACTATACTATAGAGGATTTAAGAGAGGATATTGAGGCAGCGTTGGAGGACTAGAATTTGATCGTTAATTCTACACCGCTAATATATTTAGCAAAAATAAACAAATTAAACTTGCTAAATAGACTTTGGAACAATATACAAGCACCAGAGGAAGTTAAAAAGGAGTGCGTAGAAACAGGGAAAGATAGGGGTTACATTGATGCATACAGTTTACAGAAATTTTTCGATAAATATGTGAAAGTGCATAAACTGTCTGAAGAGGAAAATAAAAAGTTGCTAAAAATTGCTGAAGAATTTAATATTGATTTAGGTGAAGCTGCTGTGATTGTTTTAGCTAAGAATAAGGGGGAGATGGAGGTTTTAATGGATGACTCAAGAGCTAGGCGAACAGCCAAAATAATGGGATTAAAACCAAGAGGAACACTATACATAATATTAAGGGCAGTAAAACGAAGCATAATTTCAAAACAGGAAGCAAGAGAACTGCTGGAAGAATTAATAAGCAAAAATTTTTACATATCCATCAAAGTTTATGTTAATTTTCTAGAGCAGTTAGAAAAAATATAACTGTATTTAAAATTTATCCCTGGGTCTATATGACCAAGATGTTTTGAGAAGTGTGGGTCGTATTGGCATGTTCGTAGATGAAAAATATCGTGGATTAGGCGTAGGATCGCTTTTAATGGAAAACGCATTACTACTTGGGAAACGGTTGCACTTAAGAATATTTTATCTATCTGTATTTGACACGAATATTGCAGGAATCAAATTATACAAGAAGTTTGGTTTCATCGAACATGGTAAGTTCCCGGGATGGTTGCAAAACGGCTATATAAATGAAATATTTATGTCTAGAAAACTATAATCCTTCACATTTTAACTTCATTAAAAGCGAGTTTAACCGGTTATTTCATTAGTTCAAACATGCGTATAATTGATCGCTCTGCTTTCTTAGCAGTTTCTTCAGGAACTTTAACCACATGTTTTTCGTAAAGTAGGGCGTCTCTAACTTTTTCTAGAGTATTCTTTTTCATTTGGATGCAAATAGCTTCCTTGTTTGCTGGTATAAATGTTTTGTCTGGAAGTTCGCGTCGAAGCCTATCGATTAAGCCTATTTCAGTACCCACTATGATTTTTTCCGCATCTGTTTCATGTGCAAATTTTACCATTTGACTTGTCGAACCAACGAAATCTGCTAAACGTTGAACCTCTGGGTCACATTCAGGATGCACCACGACAACTGCACCAGGATGTTCTTCCTTTAAAAACATAATGTCAGCAGCATCGAATTTCTTATGTACATAACAGTATCCATTTTGAGGTACTGGTATTACTTTTACTCCCGTTTCTTTTTCTGTAAACCATGCAAGATTCCTATCTGGACCCATTAACACAGGATTTCTTTTAAGGGCTGAAGCTATTTGAGGAGCATTCGCCGAGGTGCAACAAATATCTGCCTCCGCCTTAGCTTCAGCAAGAGTATTAACATAGGTTATAAAAGGAGCTTCCGGATTGGCTTCTTTCGTTTTTTTCACCAGTTTTGCTGGTAGCTGCGCAGCCATGGGGCAACGGGCTTCAAGAGTGGGTATTATAACTTTTTTGTCTGGATTTAGTATGGAGGCTGTTTCAGCCATGAAATCAACACCGCAAAAGACTATGATGTCTGCTTTGGTTTCTTTAGCCCTTTTTGCCAGTCCCAGGCTATCTCCAAGGTAGTCAGCTATTTCCTGTATTTCTGGTCTTTGATAATTGTGGACAAGAAGTACTGCGTTCTTTTCTTCTTTAAGTTTTTCAATTTCTTTTTGAAGCTTTCTAATGTATTGTTCCCTCATTGCTGAGCCTCTTCTAAGGTTTATGCTATGTGATTTAATGTTGCTTCGTAGTATATTGCTTCGTTCAATAAATATTTGGGAACTGGCAAAAATTCATCTCTGAAAACATTTATTGGCAAAAATTTCCTATAATTGCATAATGAACATTATTTTAATCGACGGTGACCTATGAGATGTTTTTCGGCGTTACAACCGACGTTAATAAACGGCAATTTGTAAGCTGTGCAAGGAAAATAGTGAATAGTTTAAAGTCTAAAGGTACAGATATTGTTGTGGAGGAAAGTTTAGCTAAGAAACTAGGTTTGAAAGGTAAATCTATTAAAGACATGGACGTGGACATGTTAATTTGTGTTGGAGACGACGGTGTTATATTAAAAACTCTTTTGGAACTTAGAGATAAACAAATACCTTTACTAGGTGTTAGAACTCCTGGAAATTTAGGTTTTCTAGCTGAAACAAGTACCACGAATTTTGACAGTTACATTGATAATATTTTAGAGGGAAACTGGAAGATTGAGGAGAGATCTAGAATAGAAGCTGAAATAGATGGCGAAAAAACGTCGCCAGCATTAAACGAAATTGCAATTTTTGCTAAAAGAAGCGCAACATTAATTCACTACACTCTTAAGATAAATGAGGAGTTTATGTGGAGAGATAGTGCAGATGGAGTAATTGTTTCAACTCCTTCAGGTTCCACAGCGTACGCTCTTAGTGCTGGAGGCCCCATAGTTACATACGATGCACCAGTATTAGTGGTGGTTCCAGTAAATAGTTTAAACCAAGCTAGAAGACCCCTCGTCGTATCTGACAATAGAGAAATTATTATAGATGAAATTGAAAGTCCAGTTACATGTGAAATAATTTTAGATGGAAGAATAAGAGAAAACATTGAAGAAAAAACAGTGAAAATAAGGAAATCTAAGTGCGGTGCTTTATTCGTTAAATTAAGTGAAGGGGTTTTTACTCCATTAAAGGAAAAATTGTATATGAAAGTTAGGCAGTGGGAAGAAAAGGAAAGCCTTCCTCCAAGTGCGAAACTCGTTCTGAAAGT